>Ga0209149_1001848_pt1 | contig 11298 bp, 5 predicted proteins | sample WorMetTyACAVOLI2_FD_187423 | JGI IMG/M metagenome (GOLD analysis project Ga0209149, IMG submission 187423) | Marine gutless worms symbiont microbial communities from Max Planck institute for Marine Microbiology, Germany - Olavius algarvensis... ...
AAAATTATTTATTGCTTTAATTTCAGAGGGTAATGAATTCCATATACGAGGACCACTATGTCTGAGTGTTTTTAAACGCTTGGCAGTTCTAATAGATGAAATATGATAATCCTGTAAATGCTTGTGTTATAGGAATGAACAGCAGAATTAATTTGAAAATATGTTACAAGGCTAGATCTCATTTATTCGAACGTATACTGTCGGCTGAAACCTGACTGACCTCCGGCGTTGACGGCCATCTTGGTGATGGCGGTCCTCGTCATGTCGTGGTCGACGAACTGGCCGACCTGCATCAGCATCAGCGTGTGCATGTGATGCGGGATGTCAAAGTCCCAGTGTATCACGGCGCTGACCAGACGGGCGCTCGGCAGCGGGTAGCCGCTGCGCGACACTCGCGGTGACGAGATCGCTGTAATACAACACACCAAACCGAAACCTCAAGCCACGCCAATCGTCTTATTAACCGCACAGCAACGGACCATTATACAGAAATATGAAATACAGTGATTGGTACACTGGCCGTTGATTGGTGGGCTGTTACATTTGGTACAGCGAGGAGGGCCTGCGCGGGCTGGGGCCCCGCCCAGTCCCCTTCTCGCTGTACCAAATGTAACAGCCCACCAATCAACGGCCAGTGTACCAACTTCATATTATTTCATATGGCACTATACTGTGGGGCAAAAAATTGCACCCTTCTATTTTTGCAGTAACTTTGTCAAACCGCATTGTATTTGGATAATTTTTGGCAGACAGATACTGAAGTAAATTCGCAACAAAACTGCAACAGAATTGCGCACCTCTTCTGGTGGGTGTTTCTACCCTACCTTGTGAAATATAATATGCCATTCTGTTAATAACCACAGCTCATCATCGACGTTTGACGACACTTGCTGTTTCTGATAAACGCATTCCCGAATGACTGTCCATATCCCGTAGTCTACAGGACTAAGGTCTGGTCTATTGGGAGGCCATTATGTCTGGTGTGAAGTCCGGAGTCTTGTCACAGCAGCTCGGTGCTCTTGCGCTCGCATGGTGCACTGAAAAGTAAAAGTCACCAGGAGATTGACAGATGTATGGCAGCAACTGTTTGAGCAGCAAGACATCACAGTAATAGTCCTATGCACGATTCACTTTCACCCATGGCTGCATGCAGTGGACCAGAGCCTAGAGTCACCGACTGAAACCGAAAAGCAGGAACATTTATCAGAAACCAGCGAGGTATGTCCATGAGCTGAAATGGCATCTGATTGAAATATGGTCAGCAACCAGCAGAGCTTCATTGATCAGTCAATAGATCAGTGACGAGATTGTTTTATTGCGTGTCTCAAAGCCTAAAGCAAACACTTTGAACATTTGCTATGATGTGTTTCTCTGTGATATGTAACTGTTATGACTTTTAAAGCTTACACTACTGCTGCTATGAACAAATTGACTTACGTTTCGTTTCACAAGGTAGGGTGAGAACAGCCGTCAGCTGAGGTGGTCAATTTATTTTGTTGCAGTTTTGTTGCAAATTTACTAAAGTATATGTGTGCCAAAAATTATGAAAATATTGTGAGGTTTGACAAAGTTATTGCAAAAATAACAAGGGTGCAATTTTTTGCCTCACAGTGGATATTGCCTCTGGACTGTGAAGGGTTAATACCAGGCGCGGTCCTACGTATAGGGCCAGCTCCCAGCTTCCTATCTAGACGGTGGACGAGGTAGTGCTTTTGGTGGCGTGTGTTTATTTGTTTGTCTGTAATAATGTTTGTTAGTCAGTTAACGCGCGCTCGAAAGCTAACTTAAAATCCAACCTGTCGATTAGATTCACACTATTTTTATGTAAAGTAAAATACTTAATGTCCAGTTAAACAATGTTTAACGTGAACTTCAAAATAGCTAAAAATGTTGCATGAATCTAATAAAAAAAGTTAATGGAAACAGATGAAAAAGAACTAAAAGCGCGACAAATCCAAGAAAAAGTCCAAAAGTACGTAAAGGCTGTTCAGTGATGCAAAGTTACATTAATTTAGATCGTACGACGCGCGTTAGATAACGATTATGTTTACTTTCGCTTCGTAAATTCAATTGTCTGATTCACCAAAGAGGCCAGTAAGATCCTATAGTGTATTTACCTTGTTTCGGTGTGTCTTACCGTCGGCGTAGTCAGGCGGGAGGAATCGACCGAGAGGCTGATGTGAAGAGCCCCAGAGCGGCCGCAGCAAGTTGTTACATCGACCGTCGTACATGCGGTAGAGTGCATGCGGCGAGCAAGCCACGTTGATCGGGTACGGACACTGCAGTGGATTCGGCTGAGGCAGCACGTCTCGTTCCAGCATCGTATACGGGTTCTGCTGCAGCATCTTGGGCATCAGCTCCAGCAGTTGTCGGACCTCGGTGTTCGTCATTGAAAATCTAAAGGTTGCACAAGGTGAGCACAAGTCAGCAAAGTCATGTCGCGCATGTCGCGCGTCGTGTGAGGTCCGTGTTACGTGTCGATCGAGTCATTACATTTCAGCACTCAGAACGGCAGTGTCAGAAAAATCTTGGTTGTTCGTACAAAGAGTGATCGGACCTCGGTCACACAAAGCCTTGCATATCTCAATATCAACTTGTAGCTACAACAATCATTGCAATAACCAGCAAGCAGTGCAAAGCACTACATTCTCGGCCGGTTCAACGACATACGCTAGGTGGCGCTACCCGCTGCATTTAACAGCCGATCTGTTCTCAAAGTTTCATAGCGATAGCTATGACTGTGTTACCACAGTAACACAGTCACACATATCTTGCTAACAAACAAAGTTATAAGCACCGGGGACCGAAAACAATATCTCGCAACTGCAAATCACCAGTGAAATCAACGACGCGCGAGACCGAGACAGTAGGCTACTCTTATGACTAAGACCTTACTGAGACCGAGACAGTGGCCATCAACGAGACCGAGGCCAAGGCTAAGACGTTGATCAATCAATCAATCAATCAATCAATAATCAAAACAATTTGTATAGCGCCATGCGTCGCAAGCGAATCGGATGACCATTGTCTCAAGACATAATCTCGAAACTTATTACTGCGTGATACTCTAGTACTGTATACAGTCAACAGTCGTGAACCAAGTTACCAACATAAGTGCATAGCGCCCACGAATGACGTTAGTGCTATTATAAAACTTTAGGATGTTACAGCAACTGTCGTGAAAAAACGGTAGTACACTAAACTGCAGTATATCTGAAAATCATTTTGTACAGAATTATATTACATGACTTTGAGAATCACATAATGGTGACGGCCTATAATGCAGTATCAAACGTAACGTCAGTAAAGGAAAATTTGAAAAGTATATGATCAGTTCTAGAAAACAATCGAAACAGCCTAAACTGGTACGTTTCTGGCATTTTGGGATGTGTTTGATTTTATAGCAACCAAAGACCTTATACAATAGCTTTCTGTCCTGACGTACCACAATAACTGTTCACAATACCAGCCACAGAATTAGCTCTAAGTAAAACAAATATATATATATATATATATCAGCAATATCGTTGATTAACTCACTGTTTGCGGATCGCTGATAAGGACACGGTCTGCATGAAAGATGGATAGGACAGCTGTTTGGCGTAAGGCGTGGATCCCATGAATGTCTGCACAAAGTGAAAGGAGTTTCCATTCCTCCTGCCGGTCTTACGGCCTGCCATTAGCACCACAACGACTGCTGTTTCAGTAACGAAACAGGCCTAAATACAATCAACTGGGTCTAATTATTACCTATATTACCTCCGACAAAGGAGGAGGTAAATGTTTTTGCCCGCGTTTGTCTGTCTATCTGTTAGCAAGATTACTCAAAAACGCGTACATGGATTTAAATGAAATGTTGCGTGTCGACAGATGTCGGGACATGGACGAACTGATTAACTCTTGAGTTCGATCCGGATTATAGTCCGGATGCCGGAACCGGATTGCTTTCTCCGATATCGCATAAGCGCTGCTACGCGGAATTTTACGTCGGGAAAATCCGACGTATACGTACTGGCCGCTGCAGCGAGGCGTGGTTTTAACATGGTTTTATTCACTGAGCCAGTGAGCAGTCGAAACACCTTTGTCGGAGGTACATGCGCTCCACCGAGTGCCCTTCTAGTATACACCTTTATTCACCAGCTAGTGGCAGCATAACAGACTATTGTTTTATTATTCCGTTTTATCGTACATGTGTATGATAATGTAAGGCGCCGCTGAGCTTCGTTGATGATGACAACGATGATGATAAAGCGGGAAAACAAAAACAACACATAAATGATATATTATAGTTCATATTAATTCGTACAGTTCATCCTGTGAACATATGTGGGCGCACTGGTAAAACTGTGCGAACCCTTAACAAAATCTAATCATTTCTGAAATTTCGTAATAGTATCATTAAAAAGTGGCACAAAAGCAGAAGATATGTGTATCAGCGCCTTTACATTTGCCTTCGCGTATCTGCAAGATGTTGTCGGCGTTATATTTATGGGCACATTAAAACCGCAGAGCAACGGACCATTGGTACACTGGCCGTTGATACACGGTGATCGGTACAATGGCCGTTGATGTGTGGGCTATTACATTTGGTACAGCGAGGAGGAGCCTGTATGAGCTGGGCCCCAGTCCCCTCCTCGCTGTACCAAATGTAAAATCCTGCCCATCAACGGCCGGTGTACCAACTTCATATTATTTGATGTGGCACTGTAATTACCTCTGGACTCTAAAGGGTTAAAGTAATCAGTTCAATTAAAGTGCTGAACAACTTTTTTCACATTGTTACAGTCGCGGCATTAGAGGCAAATTGTTAACCCTAGGGGATACCGGGAATACTGAACGAACGTCCGTATCTGTTCACCAAATCTGAAACATTGGGGGCTTGACCCACATGTGTGGACCAGTGTCCCGCGACGCCACCCTAGAACTGCCCCTGAATTCTTATTATGGTGATTTCTTTACGAGTATTCACAATATAAATATACAACTACACATGCATAATGACAGAATATAATTGTTATCCCTGACATTAATTTGAATTGTTATGCGGACACATCAGTAAAGGCAATAAGTAAGTAAGAGTAGTTCAAACAGTCACGGTGCAGATTATCGTGATGCAGGAGTGGACAGGTGAAACTAGACAGCTAACTTGCCAGCTCGTTTGCGCATCTTGGCCGCATGTCGCGCCTCGGCGCGCAGTACGCGCCTCAGTTCGGCCATGGCGATCTCGACAGCGTTCGGTTCGAACAACATCACGGCGTTGTACAGCTCTTCCGGTAGTCCGCCCTTGCCAGGCGCCGCCGCCGCCGCCGTCGCTGAAACGACCGACAACAGATGCTACGGCTGCGGAAACTGGCCGGTATGCAGCTATAGGCAACATATGCCGCTGTCGTACCTGGCTCGCGTTGCATTTGTTTCATGACAAAATGCAAGCCGACAGTACCAGCACGTCGACCGCAAATGCTATCAGCGTGTGACCATACCGCGCGCGTTATTTGCACAGTCATTAGTTAGCATGCCTTTGCACACTACAGTACGTAATAACACCACGTCGGTCGATTGAATTTGGCCTGCCGGTGACCTTCGCAACACACTATATCAATCATTCAATCAATCAATCAATATCCAGAACATTTTACTATTAATTTTATGCTACAAATTAAGTTTTAATCCCATAAGCTGGCTGCAATAATTCAATTTCTAAGAACAGTAATAAAAAACTCAGTTTTTCAATATCTGTCACCAATATTTTACAGCACAACTTATAGCACTGTTTGCTGCATTATTATGCAAATTACAAGGTAACTCAACACCGTGCCACGAGTTTTAAAACGGACTTTGGCAAATTTTGTGGTTTAATCTATGGCTCTGGTTTGTACTATTTAAAAAAACAATAAAAATATATGCAATTTAATTCGTAGTATCAAAAGCTGTGTTCGTAAAACAGCTAAAGAGTATATATTTTCTAAATTTGGCATGACAGGTTATATTTTATGCTCTGTACAGCAGCTAACTACACTTGAAATTACACTATACTGTAAATTCGAATATGACGTAGTGTAGTAAGTGTATAAATTTAATTGCATTACATTATATCGTATTCGAATTTTTTAGAGTTGCCTAAGTAAGTAAGTAATTGCAAGGACGACTACGGCGAGAAACTGCTGTTGTAAAGGATGTGCTGTTTGTGAAGTAATTAACATAAATGATTTCATTGTACTTATGAATGCAGAAAACATTTCGATGAAAACCATATAATACAACAAGAGGTAGTAGTAATTCGGCGAAATGTGCCAGGGTTCCAAAATGGCAGGTAACATCTCAGGTTAGGGGCTACGCTGGCCGGTTCAAAAAGTACCACTCAATTTCTGGGGGCAAGGTTTCCTATTAGCGTTCAATACTAACTATATGGCTACGACGCGCCGTTTAGCCACAATAGAACGTGACCAACCAACCAACGACATCACGACACGGTCTGTTGCAGTATGCGGCTATGCGAGTTAGGCGCATAAAAAGAAATAACTACCAGGGACGATGGAGTCCACTCGACCGCCGCATCCCAGTAACAACAGCAGCAGCAGAAGCGATGTGAAGATGAGCGTCAACAGATGATGAAAAGAACTTCTTGGCGATAGTCGCATTGAACTCTTCCTAGCAGATAGGACAACATTAACTACGACTTACATTTGTATAAATATGACTATTTTATTAGAGGACAAGATGGCGCCAGGCACAGCAAATCTCGACCCGAGCTGCACTGCAGGGTGCTGCCACCTAGCAACTTTCATGTCATGATTCCAATATTATCGCCGGTCAATAGTGAAAGAGTGACAACGATAGCTGTACCGTTAACTCTTTATTGGGCACATTAAAACCGCAGAGCAACGGACCGTCTTACAACAATACGGTAATTGGCACGCTGGCCGTTGATGGGTGGGTTGTTACATTTGGTACAGCGAGGAGGGGCGGGCTGCGGCCCCGTCCAGTTCCCTCATCGCTGTGCCAAATGTAAGAGCCCATCCATCAACGGCCATGCAGTGTAGCAACTACATATTATTTGATGTGGCACTATAGTTACCAGTGCCCATTAAAGGGTCAATACGTGCTGTTGGAATGATAGGAAACAGCGTAACAGACAGACAAACTGAAGCACACACACGCACACACACAGGTGAGGTAAAACATCACCTCGCTGTCATGCAGCGAGATCATAAACGGTGTCTAACTTCAGGTTTTATTTCACCTACAATCGACATTTATCTCTACAACGACTAACGACATAACTACGTTTATTTGACATATATGATTCTGTGTTTTTACCGCGCGACGCTATGCATAACGCGGACTATGCCGTCGCGAGATGTCCGTTTGTTCGTCTGTCCGTCTGTCCCTTTGTCCGTCACACGCCGGTGTTCTATCAAATGGTTAAACGTATCATCAAACTTTTTTCACCGTAGGATAGCCACAGCATTCTAGTTTTTCAACACCAAACGGTACAACAATATTCCGACAGGGTCCACTAAGGGGGGGGGCGTCAAATGCAGGGGTATGAAAAATCGCAATTTTCGGCCACTATCTCGCTTTATCTCGGAAATGATACATAATAGAGCCATGGTTACTATATGGAATGCAAATAGAAAACCCATCCAATTTTTCGAACGGTACCATTTTCAGTAACCTCGAGTAACCTCTAACCGAGTTTTCAAGGGCATATTATGCAACGTCAAATAACTTGAAAATGGTACAAAATAAAGCTATACTTACAATGGCCGACAAATAGTAAGTCATATTTGGTCTATCGATCGGCGCCATTTGCACTAACCTTGAACGAACCGTCACCCAGGTTTTATCGCGCGTCAGCATACTGACGCGCGAGCGATATTGATATAGCAAATCTGTCTGTTCGTCCGTTTGTCCGTTACGTTCCGGTATTGGATGAAAATGGCTTAACATATTTTCATAGTTTTTTCACCACACGGTAGCCCTATCATTCTAGTTTTATCAGCATCAAACATAGTTACAATGAAATACTAATGGGGACTTACACCCGTCCTACTCAAAGGTGTCATTTCTAATGACCTTGAGTGACTTTGAATTACTCAGCGAAATATTCATTGTGAAGAAGCATCACGCGGTCTCTCTGTGACAACTGAGCTTCTTGTTTTCTGCATTACGGCGTATAGCTATCAACAGGTTTTTCATGCTTAAATTTTTACCGCGCGACGCGTAAGCATAGCGCGGACTATGCCATGGCAAGATCATGATGTCTGTCCGTCCGTTCGTCCGTCACACGCCGGTATTGTGTGTAAACGGTTACACATATCCTCAAAGTTTTTTTCACCGTCGGGTAGCCCCACCATTCTAGTTTTTTCATACCAAACGGGATGGCAACATTCCGACGGGGACAGCCGTAACGGGGGCGCCGAATGCAAGGGGGTATGAAAAAATCACGATTTGCAACCAATGTCGGGCTTTATCTCGGAACTGATGCAAGATAGAGCCATAGTTACTATGGAAGGCGAATAGGAAACCGCACCCAAGCTTTTGAATGGTACCATTTTGAATGACCTTGAGTGACCTCTAATCCAGATTTCTAGGTCACGATATTATTCAACGTCAAATAACTAAAAAACGGTACAAGATAGAGTTATATTTATAATAGCTGGCCAATAGAAAGTCATAATATGGTCTATCAAACGGCGCCATTTTCAATGACCTTGAACAACCCCTAACCCAGTTTTCAAGGTCACACTCTTCTTTCCGCCGAATATCGCATAAACGGTTAAAGATACAGCCATAGTTATTACAGGAGGCAAATAGGAAACAACACCAAAGCTTTCGAATGGTACCAGTTTGGGTGACCTTAGTGATCTATAACCCAGATTTCAAGGTCACGATTATTCAACGTCAAGTAACTCGAAAATGGTACAACATAGAGCTATGCTTACAATGGCCGACCAATAGAAAGTCGTATATAATCTATCGAATGGCGCAAGTTTCAATGATCTTGAACGATCTCTACCCCGGTTTCAAGGTCACACCATTTTTACACTAGATATCTCAGAAACGGTATGATATACAGACATAGTTTCAATTAACTACTAATAGGGACTTAGACACGCCCTACTCAACAGTGTCGTTTCGAATGACCTTGAGTGACATTGAGTGACTTAGCAAAATATTCCATGACACGAAGCGTCGCGCGCTCTCTCTGCGATAGCTGAGCTTCTTGTTTTCTTTTAAAAGACTTCACGATACTCGATGAAAAGCTGTTTGCAGATGTAAGACATCGTAGTGAACCATAAAACTGGTTTAAAACTGGTTTAAAACTGGTTTAAAACTGGTTTAAAACTGGTTTAAAACTGGTTTAAAACTAGCCAAATTATCTCCCTGATCGACATGCAGTGTCATGCATGTCCGTATTGAAGTACTTACAAGTCATAAACGTTGTCGGACTGACGCAACAAGATACTTTATAAGACTTACAACAACATGTTCAGCTATAGCTGAGAAACGGGCAGCAACAAGTGCATTTAATGATATTTATTAACTCATTCGTTATAACGCCATGCGCACGTCTTACGCATGTGACGAACGTACGGAACGCCGACGCATATTGAATTTCGAAAAATAATAACATTTCCGTGCTGGATGAAAGGATTTGCACAAAATTTGGCACAAAGGTGCAACACGGCCATGCTGAGATGCCCATGTGATTAAAAACTAAACTGGAAGTTAATTCGCGTGACGTCATCAGTCGAACGTCAAAAACAGCAACTATACGAGCTATTTGAATCAAATTTTGCATACAGCTCAAGAACAGACAACCATCATGGCGAAACGTGCAAAATTCACTTAATATGAAAATCCAAGATGGCGGCATACTGAATTTCCAAAATGTCAATATCTCCCAATTTATGAAGATATTTTCACCGAATATGATGGACAGATGCATCGCTGCCACGAAGATGAGCGCATGTACTCGTATAACATTACCAAGAAACTTAGCTATCGCTAACAGATAGCGCGTCAGCTGCGCAAACAAAGTAACGACATGATAAGCCCCCGCCGCCATCAGTAGACTGATAGCATGGCAAGTTCAAGTTCCGAAATCCCGAAATTTATATAGCCCATCTGGATTCAACGTTCTCTTTTGAGATGACCCGTCAGAATTTTGCACAGATGTTTAGTACTGAAAAACTAAAATGATTAAGCTACCATACGCGGTATAAAGTATGATGATATGTTAAGCCACGTCGATACAATACCGCAACGTGACAGACAGACAGACGGACAGACGGACAGAATTTCTGTATCAATGTCGTGCGTTAGCATTGCTGTGCTGACGCGCGATAATAAATACAAGATGGCTTTCGGTCTACATGTACGTGATTGAGTACAACGTCTAGTAATTATTATTACTACAAGCGGAACATAGAGAACTAACCGTTGTTCAACCATCGTCCATGCCTCGTGCGACATCTATTTCCGCCGACACGTCGGCATTGTCAGGTCCGTCTCATTGTCACTGCGGGTCGCGCATTGCATCACGTTAACAACGTGCCTCGGATCGGCTGCTGCAGCTGCTCGACTGGACCTAGGCCACGCCAGTTAATTGAACGTTTCTCCTGTCCGCCGCAATACAATTAAATAGGCCTAATTGCTAACGAAATGTTCGCCGTAACATTCATCGCAAATGTTTAGTAACCCGTCGATTAAAAATTCATTAATTATCGCACAAATGCGAAGTAAGCGAGAGAATACAGTATATTCACAAGTATTTCCAGGAGTTTTATATAGAGTGGGGGTATTATTGCGTACATAATCTATACATCTATACCGCGCGCAGTTGAACTAGTTCACGTTTGACAAAAAAACATTAACGTTTAATGAGCAGAGGTAATTATAGTGCCACATATCATATCGAATAATAAGAAGTTGGTACACTGGCCATTGATGGGTTGGCTGTTACATTTGGTACAGCGAGGAAGGGACTAGGAGGGGCCGCAGCCCGCCCAGGCCCCTATTGCTATTATTTGATGTGGCACTATACAGGGTGGGCCAAAAAAACTGCACACCGAACTCATGGCAATAACTTTGTCAATTCTTAACGGATTTTCAAAATTCTTTCAATGCTGGAAAGCCAAGTAAATTTCCAACAAAACCCATGTAGTACTTCCTACCATACCTTCAGTATGTTGCCGCACTAACTTGCGAAAATCAGACGTATGAAATTGTGGTAATTAAAAAAAACAATCTAAAAATCGTGACACATTTGACAAAAACTGAAACGTCTCTTGT
>Ga0209149_1001849_pt1 | contig 11296 bp, 5 predicted proteins | sample WorMetTyACAVOLI2_FD_187423 | JGI IMG/M metagenome (GOLD analysis project Ga0209149, IMG submission 187423) | Marine gutless worms symbiont microbial communities from Max Planck institute for Marine Microbiology, Germany - Olavius algarvensis... ...
GTTATTAAATTAGTACTTAGGATACAAAAAGAGATCTTAGTTCTTTTTATTCGGTAAGTTATATGACTTAAATAGTGTATTTTAAAACTCGCACCGCTTACGGCAGCATTTAGGCCTGCCGGCCGTATTTATCACATTATCTTGTATGTCAACCACAACATACCATCTATTGTCCAATGGGACCCAAAAGTTTCAGTGCTGTTATGGCTAGAAAGACGACGTCCAGCGCAGAGTGAAAGAGACACCAAAAGCAATACATCAGTGGTGCTTCAGGGGGATTTTTCCAGGTTGTAGTTTTAGGTACTGTAGATATGTTATAGAAATTTTCAGTATGTCTGCAATGTACACATTGGAGGCTACGAAATGAAATGGTCCACTTTTTATGCGCCACCCTGTAGATATACGGGACCGCACCTTAGTGTCCCCAACTGTAGACTGTACCGGGTGAACCAAATTAAACGGGGCCAATGCAGTTTCTTTTGTCGTAATAAAGCACGTTTTAGAGAATTCTTGATAATTTTTGGCAGGTGAAATAACAGTTCATTTACAGTCTGTGAAGCATAACAATTAAATACTTTTCGCCAGAGGGCGCTACAAAAGCTAATGATTTTCTCTATAGTAGCATTTTAGCTGTTTTAAACTTTAATAACTTTAACATTAAAACGATTTTATTTTATTAACAAAAAACTTCTGTGGTACAAAAATTGTCTGATTTTGCTAGTATTTATCTGTTGTCATCTATAATGTACTGTAATCTTTTTTGGGGGAATAGCTACCTGTTTTTGCTAAAATAACACTTGTTGTATTTTCTGGACTCCGGAGTACAAATACGTTACACGACTTTCTTTGCACAGAGATGATAGACATGGCGCCCTCTAGCGTGTTACACTTTCATTAAGATAAAATTGGCATAGTGTCACTTTGCAGTATATACCTGCCAAAAATCATTTAATTTTATTTTTTATATATGCATTCGCTTGTTACAAGCAAAAATGTAAGATGGCCCAGTTTAATTTGGCCTACCCTATACAATCAAACCTAATGGTATAGTGTAATAAACAAGAAACTCAGCTATCGCAGAGAAACCGCGCGACGCTTCTTGTCATGGAATATTTTGCTAAGTCACTCGATGTCACTTAAGCTCATTCGAAACGACATTGTTGAGTAGGGCGTGTGTAAGTCCCTATTAGTATTCCATTGAAACTATGTCTGTATATCGTACCGTTTCTGAGATATTTAGTGTAAAAATAGTGACCTTGAAACTGGGGGTAGGGGTCGTTCAAGGTCATTGCAATTGGCGCCGTTCGATAGATCATATACGACTTTCTATTGGTCGGCCATTGTAAGCATAGCTGTATGTTGTACCATTTTCGAGTTATTTAACGTGACCTTTAAATATGGATTAGAGGTCACTCAAGGTCATTCAAAATGGTACCATTCAAAAGCTTGAGTGCGGTTTCCTATTCGCCTTCCATAGTAACTATGGCTCTATCTTGCATCAGTTCCGAGATAAAGCCCGACATTAGTCGCAAATCGTGATTTTTTCATACCCCCTTGCATTCGGCGCCCCATTAGGGGGTTCCCGTCGGAATATTGCCATCCCGTTTGATATGGATGGAAAAACTAGAACGGTGGAGCTACCAGATTGTGAAAAAACTTTGAGGATATGTGTAACCATTTACACACAATACCAGCGTGTGTCGGACGGACGGACAGACAGACATCTTGCCACGGCATAGTCCGCGCTATGCATACGCGTCGCGCGGTAATAATATGTGGTTAACAATCTGATGTGACGCTGCAGGCAAATTCGTCTCAAACTTGGTTGTACGTTGTCGTGTGCGTTGTCTTCATACTTCTACTGGGCGCGATGATTCTAATTGCTTTCCTCTACATTAGAAAACGGTAACATACACTACGTGGGTGACATAATTATACTGCAGTACAGGCACATAGACGATAGGTATGGTATAGTAGGGTTTAACGTGCCACTCGACACATTATAGGTCATTTCGGAATTCGGAGACAAGGCGCATAGACGATATTTCTGAACATATAAACATGAAGCAAAGACGGTATGATGAGATCTATGCGAACTTGGCAGTGACAGCAATAGTTACCGATAGTTACCTCCGCCAAGGCGTTGAAGGCGGGGGTTATGCGATCATTGCGGTTTGTCTATCATTCTGTCATTCTTCTTCTTCTCGTATGCGTGTCATTTACCATAATTGGTCAGCCACGAAACAGAGTCCTCATCCGCAGAGTGTAGCAGAGATAAGCCGCCATTCAGTTTTGTCAGGGGACCAGATTCGACAATGTGAGACATCGTCTGGGTCTCGCCACAAGGACACAGATCAGTGTCTGTAAGTCGCCATTTCCTTCTGCAGGCATCGCTGTGTCCCTGTTCCGTGCGAAAACGGTTCAGCAGAGACCACTGTTGCCGAGGGAGGTCGAAACCTGGTTGCCGGATTGTGGGGTCACACACTAGGTGAGAATTGACCACCTGAGCCGACTTCCAGTTATGCCTCCATCGACTTTTGATGTCAACTGGTTGCAAATCTAGCCACAACGGCTTCCTGGATGTCAGTCGTAGCAATGGTGGGCTAAGTATATCAGGCTGGATTCTGTCATTCATTGTGTCCGTCTGTTAGCAGGATTACATGCAAAAGTAATTAGCTGATGTTATGATTGGGCAACCAATCGGAAGAACTGGTTAACTTTTTCATGGTGATCCGGTCCCGGATACGGATTCCGGATCACCTTTCTTCTTCTCTCACCATTGCGGATGGCGGAATAGTGGATTTTTTGATTTATTAGCAATTCTCATACAGTCTCCGGCCGATTTTCACGACATTCGGCGAAATGACTGACGCCGGCAAGATAATAAATCCGCAACATTTTAGGAGCGATCCGGCAGACATCCGGATCCAAATCCAGATTATTCAGGAACTAGAAATCCAGATTCGAATCCCGAATACTTTTGTTTGAGGTAGACGCCTTGGTGGAGGTTTGCAGTCTCTGAGCACATCTAGTTATTTTTTTCATTTCGGAAGAAGACAAGACGGCAGGTGATATTTCAAAATATATTTTTTAAAATAAAATGAAGTTATTGGCGTAGTGGCACTGTGGCGGTACGCATGGTGAATCGAGATAGGCCTACTCTTCTTTATCGAAAAGTGCGTTTTTCGCATCTTGCTCCGCTTTTGTGGATAATTTTCGAAGTATTTCCGATTATTTACTGTTCCACATTTTGCCACCAAGTGCATGATGATAAGATGGCAACACATACGATCACTTGCAGCCTCCTGTCCCCTCAGCGCGCTTCAGAGTGGTAAAGCGATAAAATTTATAGTAGTGGCAAATTTGTAGGGACGCAGTTATAGAAATAATGCCAAATAACAAAATTTGGGTTCCAGAATAATTTAATGCCAAAAAAGTTTGCCCAATTTAGTGGTAGGCCTAAAATGTCTTCCTGGGGCAGATATTTTCCACGAAAAAGTCTCCCTGGAGGACTTTATTGGTAAGAAATGTTGAAGGTGGAAAAACGCATGCGCCCCGTTATTAAAATATCGTCCCGTTGTTAAATTGTCTCCCCTGCTACATGAAAAGTCTCCCGTCATTTCATACACACAACACAGCAATGCGTATTCGCAACGGCAGCAACTTAGCCTTTCCCTTGCATGCAATCAAAAGTAAAACGAGCTAATACTGCTAGAAATTTCACGAAAAATGTGGGGTTAAATATTTGTGGGTGTATTTTGGATGCTTTCTCAAAAGGGAGACATTTTACTGTGACACCAGCAGAGAGCGGCTTAGTGCATCAGTGCAGTCCATCTGTTCGTCTGTTTGTCTGTCTGACTGTCGCCAAAATGAAAAACGCGATTTTCTCAAAAATTAAGCAATTTAGAGCTATGGTCTCTACTGACGACCTATAGAAAGTCGTACATGGGCTTTTCAAAGAACCCATTATTGGACCCATAAAATCCAAGATGTCGGAGATATGCCATCTTAGATCTTGACGCCAAAATGCAAAAGACGATTTTCTCAAAAACTAAGCAATTTAGAGCTATGGTGTCTATTGACGACCTATAGGAAGTTATGTAAGCTTAATTGGGCTTTTCAAAGAACCCATTATTGGATCCCTACAATCCAAGATGGCTGAGATCCGCCATCTTGAAAATCGACATGACGTCTTTTTTTCTGCCGAGGGTGGTCCGATTTGGATAAAATTTCGGAGACTGGTGCAGAATGACATGTTGACTGCGGTGATGTGTCGAAATCGAAACCAGATGTAGAATTCCAATATTTCGGACGTTTGGGCGAATTCAATAGCATATCATCCCAGAGCCACCTATCACATTTCAGGGTGCGGCCAATTGGTGAATTCACTGTCACGATTCCAGAGCCACATGCCACGTTGCAGGGTGTAAGAATTTCATCCGCCATATTGATAATCGTTTTTCGCCATATTTTAATTTTTTTTGTTTTTAATGCAGTTTAGGCCTTGACGAGCGGCGGCTTTCGTATCGTCTGCGATACACTTGTTATTGTATTATTATACGGTTGTGATATTTATTTATTTGTACAGTAAAGAGGCTAACAGCTTGAAGAATAAGCTCTCGGTTACATATGATAGTTCATCCGGATCATCTTCAATATGGTCAACACCAGTAAGCTTACCACCTTTAATGCCAGAAGCAGCAGCTGCAGCCAGTTTTTGCGTCGTCACATACAGCGTCGCAGAACAGGCGAGCAACGCGACCAATCACGGCCTGGATAAATTCACAGCGCTGAGCAACCATGACAACAGCAACATCAGCAACGTTTACGAGTCGATCGACAACGTGCCGAACACATCTCGGGGTTTATCCGGGTCGTCATCATCGCAGCCAACACCGCTGGCACCTTCACCGCCAGCAGCAGCAGCAGCAGCCTCCGCTAATATTTACGACTCGATCGACGATGTGGCCATCAATCTAAGTTCGTCTGCGTCGTCATCATCCGAAGCAATTCTACCACCAGAAACAGCGCAAGCACCGGCTATTTCCAGCGTCTACTTACGACCCACTGGATCCACCGACTACATGCCGATGACAGGTCACCGTCCATCATCACCGTCACAACTGCCACCGTCTACGCCAGCAGCAGCAGTCAGCTTCATCGTCGATGTAGACGACGTCTGCGTACAAGCCAGCGATTCGACCGACGATGTGCCGTGTTTATATCAGCTGGAGCCTGATACCAAACCAAGTGACGGCGACTATGTTAACTGCGTGTGTGACGTCGACGTCGACGAATGAGACGAAGCGACGGAGAAGCGACGCGGCGGCATTTTCTATGGCCGGTAACTTTGGAATGCAAAACGAAATTGACAACCAGCAGAATTTTCACGTAAAATCCGTTGTAACTCTTAATAATTGACATGAGTTAAGATTCAGCAAAGTTTATTTTGCTGCATGCTTCTTTTCTCTCAGCTTATAGCCTCACTACGTTATTGGCGTTTCTGGTTCAGTTGTGAAGTTCTCATCTCATCTCATCTCATCTCATCTCATCTCATCTTATGGTGAATATTTCTATCTTTCTATCATTAAAATTGCCAATATTTCCAATGTTTCGAAATACGTTTTTTTGCAATGAGATGCATTTAACTTTGGTTGGGGTTTTGCCCAGGTATTGTTGTAATATAATTGACTACCCTTCTCGGAATATGATGCTGTGACAGTCACTAGTTCTGAACAAGCGTTTTGAACAGTGAAGAAAGGAGCATGCACAGGAGAAATGGGGAGGGGGCATTGGCATTGAGAAGAAACATGTAAGACAATACAGTAGAAGAAAGGAGTTTCAAAATAATGTGTTCATCCACGGGCATTACTTTGTGTCACTGCGCCACGGTAACGAATGAGTAAATTGTAACATGTCGTGTAACTCAACCTTCGTTTATTCGAATGTGTACCTGAATATCAGTCTTTACTTGAATAAATAAAGGCACTGTGAAGTATAATATCGTTAGTCCGATTACGAGTTCTGTCTTCGATAATCGTTGTCAAAAAGGCTATGTTTGTGTCCTTAGTAGTCGCATAGGTGGTCATGATGCTTGTGTCGCATTTCGTGAAATATCGGTTTATGGTTAATTTGTGTCAATCGATTACTGTCACACGAATCAGTTGTCGCGCATCACTAAGTATGTGACAATTTACATACGCTTTTTTGCACGGTGACAGAGTCGCCGCAACCGATCGCTGCAACGGTCGCTGCGATTATTATCAGTAATCGTCGGGAACGGGCACAGATCTAGCATCTCAAAATCGAAAGTATAATTGTAATAGAAAATTAAGCATAAGAAGTGGAATCTCACCACCTGCGACTCCTAATAGGAAGTCGTGTACCTCTTGAATCCTCTGAAAAACGACTTTGACCTTGACCTATGACCTTGACATCCAAACGCCTTTTAGATTTTTCTCCAATCTACGTAACTACAAAGCATGAAATATCGGTTTATAGTTAATTTGTCTCGATTTACCTCCTCATCTACTTGTCAACCCATCTCTCTGATCATCCCCGCTCTCATCATCCACAACTCCTTCACTCTTTCACTCCAGGCTCAAAACCCATCTTTTCAACAAATCCTTCTCACCTTAGACTTCTTTTACCTACTAGACTGCCTTGATGATAACGGGACTGGAGCGGACCTAGCACAATCATCAGTTTACTTTTAGTTTCACATTTTAATTTTTTGTTTATTCCGTGTGGTAGACTAAGCTGGCTACGTTAAATACACACTATCGTATCGTATCGTAAAGCAGAAAGCAGAGCTGCAATAGTTTTCAAGTTATCGTGCAGACACACAGACACACACACACACAGACACACACACACATCTACCAAATACATTGTATGTGCATGTGTTCATGATAATTGTATGACAATCTAGTCAAATCTGAAAAATAAGAGGCTTCAAAGAGACACACTCAGCTCAAAACAATACTACTTCGCTCCTGAGTTGCGGGTAGAACAACATTGGATCAAATAATACACCGTGTTTCAGAAAAAAAACAATCCTGTTGTTTTCTTGCATAACACCGAGAAATATCAACCGATTTAAATGAACATTTCAGACAATATAGCTGAGATAATTCTGAATTTACACATCTGAAAATTATTTGTCTTTTCATTAAATATTCTTTGTTAGCAACGATGTAAAAAAAGGACATCCGTAAAAGTGCCAGGATTTACCACTGACGATGAACATCTCATTAAACTGCTGTGAGTGAACAAAAGTGTAGCAAAACGATTGCTTAAGATGCTTTTTTGACAGAAGATGAAGACTTGATAGGCTAAAGACATTAGTCGATAAAATCAGTGAGTGCGTAATCTTTAACTTTATATATATATTTGCAATTGGGTGGGCAGTGTGTGGTCGACCACAAACCGGATATGAGTCGATGAGGCCACTACCGTTGATTTTTCTGTTAAGTGTTTAATCTGCTAAAACTCTCTCTTGTGTCAGAAAACATCTTAAGAAAGCGGTTTGCTTCATACTTTTTATTCATTCACGAGCATTTACTTAAATATTTATCTTCAACGATCACGTTGCTGTAACGGCACTTTTACTAACGTTTATTTTACATTACTGCTAACAAAAAACGTTTAGCGAAAAGATTAATTATTTTAGATACATAGGCATTGTGCTTATATTTATTTCTATAAGTTGACTAATTACAAATTTCATATATATCACGTGTACAAAGCGTAGCAGAGCTTTTTGCGATTACGATGAGGTCTGTTCTCACACGACCACTCGTCGCACACCGTGCAGTCGGACAGTGTGGCCAAGATCTTGTTTTAAGCCTAAATGGTGCTGCACTTATGCGAAACAAAAATGTCGCAATGCGAAAAGAAGCTAGCCCGCCTCATGTTCGCATCTGGTGCTGTCAACACAACGGACGATGATTATGTTTACAACAGTTGACAACACCGGCCGTGAGACGACGATCTGCTCGGTTAACATCAGCTGTGGTGAGGAGAATTCGAATATATGGCAACAGAATCAGTGATGCCAACTTTTTAATCATGTTCCATAGTTGCTTAGTTTTCAAGATATAACCATAGGACTTCTGGACAACGGACGGACGACGGACCGACGTCGGTAACCATCGCATATCTAGCCTTGAAGGCGGGCCAGCAATAGACTATGTACTGTATGTTGAACGCCGAGAATGAGATTTCGAGCTGCACCTCGACGTGGAACTCATGTAGCCAATAACTGGCGCCTCCGATTGCGTTTTATGACGAAGTTTGAGCGCGATAAATAAACTTGTTAACTGTTAACAATGTTGTTAACTGTTAACTGCACGGTACATAATCTACACTGTGTACGGATGAAAAGTGGACCCCTATAACATCGTCATAGCTTCTAGAAATGTTCGCCAATTTAAGTGAAAATTTCAGACAATATAGCTGAATGACTGCTGAATATAAACGTCTGAAGATCATTTGTATTTTTGTTAAATATTCTTTGTTAGCAGCGATGTAAAAAGGACATTAGTAAAAGTACCTCTACAGCAACTGGATTTACCACTGAGGATGAACATCTTATTGAACGATTGTGAGTGAGTAAAAAGTGTAGCAAAACGATCAGTTAAGATGCATTTTTGACAGAAGATCAAGACTTGGTCCCAAAGTCTTCCTCGTCACTGGTCAATAGCCTCTTCAAAAATCTACTGTTCAAGACCGCTCCAGACATCGATGAGCCATAATTTTACGTAGACTAAATTAACAGGCACTGTAAACAGGTAAACACTGAATGACGTCAGTATGACGTCACTATGACTTCGTGAAGCAGCATCGAATAAGACAGTGAGATATATCACCAGAATTTCCTGCTTTGTAACAACAATGAAATTACCGCATGCATTGCAAATTTATTCAACAGTGTCTGTGAAGAAGTGCATGTGGTTGCATTTTTCAAGGTAATGCAACAACACACTATATAGGTAAAGCGGCAAATTTAATTACGTGTGTTGGGCATATAATTTCTGTCTGCAACAGTGAAAGAATTATTAAAATCGGGCAGTACTTGCGAAAGTTATGCTCAGATGAACAAGAAGCTCTGCTGTCGCAAAGAGGCCGCGCGATGTTTCGTGTCTGCTAGTAGTTAGCTAGAACATACCTACAGCGCAGTTTTTTAATTACTAGTTACTGCGGCTTCAGATTTACTAGTGTATAAAATACTATTAAATTCTGTTTTGTTGTCTCCTATTGTCTCCGGCGGTGTCCGACCAAAACCCCCCGGACAAACACCCCCTAGGTCATAACCCCCTTGTTTGCTGCCGTTCGTGGGTCGATTGGGGTCAGGACCCCGCCTCGTGGGTCGGACAGGGCCAGGAGTACGGGTTAGTGTCATTTTTCAACAGAAATACCCGCCGGGTTCTGTCCTACGATGTCCTACGGCAGCAGAAAACGGGGTTATGACCAAGGGGGTTGTGTCCGGGGGGGGGGGTTGCCTTCGTCTCCGGCGTATAACGTCGAATCCGTCACGAACAGTTCGTCGTCGTCTTGTACGAACGGACGACGGACGCCGCGCTGAGTGCTCGGTTCGACGCTTGCCGCGGTTCGTCGCGGCTTTATTTTTCACACTTCGCGACTCGTGCGGTTGACAACACTATAGAACTGTATGCAGCGAAGCCAGATATTCATCCAGAATCGCGTTTTTGCCTACCCCACCTGCATTCGACGCCCCCGTTATGGGGGTTCCCGTCGGAATATCGCCATCCCGTTTGTCACGGAAAAACTAGAATGGCTTGGCTATCCGATGGTGAAAAAATTTCGAAGATATGTTTATTCGTTTCGACATGATCCAAGAACGTGACAGACAGACGGACAGACAGACAGACAGACGGACAGACAGACAGACACCGCATGACGGCATAGGCCGCGCTTATGCATAGCATCGCGCGACAAAATCTAGACACAAAGTACTTCGAGTCACTCATATACCATGACATGCCAATATCTGCAAAATATACCTCTAATGTAATAAAAAAATCAATTTGTAATAATAGTTAGGCCAATTATTGAATTTCTGACAACGTTATTTTCAAAACATTCCAGACAGAAAAGTAGAGTCCTTTCGGGTGTACACGTTTGTATAGGCCCAAAATCATAACAGGTAAGATACTCTTGTAATGGCGTCTATTTATTTAATATAAATAATATTTACCGTATTTTGCCGTATAACGTACACATTTGTTCGTGAATTTCAAAGGTTTGTCTGTGCATCAAATAAATTGTAAAGACAGCCTGTTGTTTGCGATCAGTGCGGTTTGTCTATCAGTTACTCTGTCAGTCTCTCAGTATGTGAGCGGAATTACTGCAAAAATATTCAGCCGATTTCATAACACAAATATATTATGATTGGGCATTTTATTAGATTTATTAGCATTTGTCGTACAGTCACCGGCCGATTTCAGGACACTCAGCGTAATAATTGGCGCAGACAAGATAATGAATCCACAACATTTTGGAAGCGATCTAGCAGACGTCCGGAGGCGAATCCGTATTAATCCGGAAATCTGGATTTGAATCCCATATCATTTTTGTTTGAGGTTAGACACCTTGGTGGAGGTTTACGCTCTGTAAGCACAGATTCATTCAGTTGGTAGGCTACAATCAATAACGTAGAAACTTCTTACTTTACACAACTGAAAATATGTTACCTAATTACAACGTTTCGATGTCGTGGAAGAGAACCATGTCATCGACTGTAATGTAAGAAAGAATTGATTAGAGTGACATAAAGTTAAAAACTACAAGGACACTTTAAACAGTCAAAACATGTCGAGTCAGCTAGCTGGGACAAGGCAAAAGTGGTCGACAGAGAGGCACAGCGACAGATTAGAGGCACTTTGGATCAGGAAGACACCGATGTGCATGAATCGAGATGCAGGATCCTACCAACTCAACCACACATGGGACCAGGTGATTTCCAGGTCACGTGCTCCATCAAGCTGTAAACAATCAAGACGTGATCAAGATGTCCGACGGACATTTTCCACATTTTCACTTTTCCACATTTATTTTATTGACATCACGAAGTACAATCATAGTATCAATGAACAAAAATAGAATATGATATCAAATGGGTGGCTAAAGAAGGGAAAAATCCCTGTTAAATATAGCCAACCAATTCACAGAAAATATGTTTACAAATAAATCAGCACAGTAAAACAGAATAGAAGATTATTTCTTAATAATAAACTAATACAACAAGAGAAAAATAAACAAATCACACATACAC
>Ga0209149_1001851_pt1 | contig 11294 bp, 8 predicted proteins | sample WorMetTyACAVOLI2_FD_187423 | JGI IMG/M metagenome (GOLD analysis project Ga0209149, IMG submission 187423) | Marine gutless worms symbiont microbial communities from Max Planck institute for Marine Microbiology, Germany - Olavius algarvensis... ...
GCCTTCTATAGTAACTATGGCCGTATCTGTAGCCGTTTGTGAGATATTTAGCGTCAAAGAGTGGTGTGACCTTGAAAACAGGGTTAGGGTTCGTTCAAGATCATTGGAAATGGCACCATTTGATAGACCGCATACGAGTTCCTATTCACCTTCCATAGTAACTATGGCGCTATCTTGTATCGTCTGCGAGATATTAATTTTCTATAGTTAAGGTAGTTTAGTTTGTTTGCTGTTTTTATCGTTTACTGTTTGCTGCCAGTTGTCTGGTGAATAAAGATGTTCATATAGCGACTTATTAGTAGAAAATCGCGAAATTTTTATACCCCACCTGTGTTTAGGTGAGACTACGTCGGAATTTCGTGAAGATGTTTGATGCTGGTAAAACTAGAATGATTGGGCTACGGTATAGTGAAAAATTATGACAATATGTTAAGCCGTTTTCATCTAATACTGGAACGTGATGGACAGACGGACAGACAGATGGACAGACGGACAGAATTGCTATATCAATATCGCGCGTCAGTGTGCTGACGCGCGACAAAAATGACCGAAGATACGTCTGCAGACTTTACTGACGAATGACGTAAGAAACGACTACTAACTAGGGCCTACTAGCAAGGTGACTATACAAAGTGAGGTAGCGAAGACAGACCTAAGCTAGCAAAGACACTCTAAATGGTTAATAAATAGCAAACTATGTTTTCCAGCATTTTACTGACACGCTGGTCACCTCAAACCTTGTTCTATACGGGACAATACAACAACTGATAGCTACCTCGCCCTGACAACAGCCGGTGAGATATTGTTCTAGGTCGCCTGTGTTCGTAACAATGTTTGTAACAAAACTTTCAGCAGAGGTAGACGACTGCTCTGGGGTCATGCCTTAAATTTGCCAGGTGGCAGCACCGTGCAATGGAAGGCATGGCGAGATTTACTGGACCTGGCATCACATGTCTACATTTGATACTGGCAGGCGGGACCTAGGCACATTGTCCACCCGCCCAGGCTTACAGTCGCTGTACCAAATGTCACAAATCAGATAACTACACTGTGTCTCAAAAATGAGACTCACGTAATCTTGAAAATCTAGTACAGTTGTAAGTCTGTTGCAATGAAATTCAGCATGTGATATCCTGATGGCCTCAGCTATTAAACGCGTACATAATTTGCCACCTCACCTTAGTTATGTTTCTACACTACTTGACATTACACAAAAACCGAAAACTTATGTGACACTGACAAGCTGAAGCAGAGCCCTGGCTCGTTGACACTTGGGGCCGTAGTACTCAGGGCATCATCGACGAAGCCACTGTCCAGTGGCAAACATGGCTGCATACATGTGTAAAGACAAAGGGACGTCACTTTGAACACCTAGCCACACAACTGGCTCTTTTCAGAGCCGATTCAGTCACACCAAAACCAGTTATTTTCAGAGCCACTCACGCTATTGACAGGAAGACAACATAACTGTTCGGTTTTGTGTAATGTCAGGTAGTACAGAAACATAACTAAGGTGGGGTGGGCAAATTATGTACGCGTTTATGTATATATAGGCCATTAGGATGTCATAGGCTAAATTTCATTTTGACAGACGTACAAGATATTCAGGATAACGTGAGTCTCATTTTTTCTGGACACAGTGTAGTAATCACTGGTCATTACACAGTAAGTAAAGGAAGAAAATGAGAGGAAACAGTAGAGTACAAACCCATGCAGTTGTTATCTGGAGTGAGCATGTGACCATCAGGACAGACGCACGTGTAGTTGCCGACGCTATTAATACAGCGTCCAATGCCACATATCGCTGTATTCACCTCGCACTCATTCGTGTCTGATTCACACACACATCATCATCACGCGTCCAGCTGTACAACTACGCTGTATAGTGTTATAGTCGATCGTTTATTTAACTCTTTATGGCCACATTAAAACCTCTGAGCAACGGACCGTTATGCAGCAATACGGTGATTGGTACACTGGCTGTCGATGGGTGTGTTGTTACATTTGCTACAGCGAGGAGGGGAATGGGCGGGACCGCAGTCCGCTCAGGCCCCTCCTCGCTGTATCATATGTAACATTCCACCCATCAACGGCCAGTATACCAACTTCATATCATTCGACGTGGAACTATTATAATTGCCTCTGCAGTCTAAAGGGTTAAACACGTTGTCAAATAAAAACTGCATAAAACGCCCGTGCATAAAAATAATTTTTAAACGTGTTTCGTTTAAATTTTAACATTTAATGAGTCAAGTGCAAGTTTTGTGACGAACTGTTCAACGCCAAATGAAGTAAATTTTACACAAGTTTCTGCACTGACGAGTTATTGCATTATTTCTACTGTAACGACCATCAACTACGAGACATCGTCAAACTATCATTACTCTATCATGGAGTGAGTCCCTGTCAAGGGTAAAAAATAATACTAGAACTCAAATTGTTAAAAAGTAGAAGTGGGTTGAAGCCCCGCAACTCTTTGAAGATCTGCCTTGTTAGCCAGGAAAAGATATTTCTTGGCATTCTTCAAGCTACCGTACTAAAAAGTCACCGTCAAGCAGTTTGCTTCCGGAACTGGACAAACCGGAAACCTCCCTGAAACAGTGACGTAGCCAAGAACAGGTTTTTATGGCCGGGGGTCCAAATTTTCAGAGGTATATTTCAGTTCACGATTACTGGACAGTGGTGCTGTTATGGGACCCTGCACCCAAGACACCTCTAACTTGCGTCAATCTGGTGGGTGGCCTTGACCTTGGCTGATCGTGAGCTCCCGGCTTGGTGACGCTTCTACCCTGAAGACTGCCAAGTGTGGCACACAAAGTGCGACAGTGCTACGGACCGACACACAAGCGCTTGCGTTCGTCGAGGTGGTAGCCGGGAGGACAGACGCAGACGAAGCTTCCGACAGTGTTCTTACAGTCGCCTCCATGACAGACGTCGGCCAACTCGGCACACTCGTCTATGTCTGCAAACATTCACGCCACTCACTCTGATACTTCCTATACACTTCGGATCAACGACGTTACGTGTTTAACGTTCACTCACAAACTGACAGCTAGCCAACTTTGTCTACCAGTGGCGTCACCAGGATTTTGATGCAGGCTGCAGCACGGGTACTGCATGCGTTGGGCAGCCTGTTCACGAAATCACAGAAATTTCAACGTAAATATAGTAAACTGGAAAAGTGAAGTGACTAGGTGTATAACAGCGTGTGGAAAATGTGGTGTTCACTGCCAGTCTGTACCATACCACCCACTAGAGATATGTAGAAGTTGTCAAATTATTGTGCATGTGAAAGCTCCAGGGGGCACTTGCCTCAGTGCCCCACAGCTCGTGACGCCAATGCGCAAAACCAAACAGAAAATTAGAAAAAAAATGATGAGCGTAAAAACCTAAAAACAATTCAGTAATACGTGAAGGCAATCCTTACGGGACCATCAGTCTATCGTTGGAAAGAGTGAAAATCTGAATGGATGAACGGATACTGCGAGTTGCGAGGAAGAAAATATGAGCTGACAAATGCTATTAGAGGTAAATCAGATAATGACTGATGTGGGTGACGTTGATTAACTATTGGTAAGTATTAATTTTAGCCGGTTCCGATGCTGAAGAGCTTGATTTTATACTGTGTTTTACGTTTAAGTAAACTGAATGAATGAATAAAATCTAATAGTCGTTTTCCAACGTACAGGCAGCTGACTAACGCGACTCATTTAGTTTTAATCAACTGATATATTTTCATTCAGTAAGAATTTTTCAGCTTCCTTTAATTTGCTGCTTCGCAACGAATAGAAGAACAGTGACAACACTAACGTAACGTAGAGTTGTAAAATGTTCTTTAAACGTTAAGAAAGGTCCACCTTCAAGAATAACGGTGACGTCGTTGGGACGATATCCGGATCCACCTGGGCAGAGTACATCGTACTCACCTGGACACATCACGGACGAAAACTGACAGCAGATGACTACAAACGAGCCTAGACAGTCAAATGACCTACTGTAAAACTAATACTTCGTCTACTATTGTCTCGTCTAGTCAATGCAGCATAGATCTTTGGCAGCCAAGTAGTTATGAACGCTCAACATGCCAGCAGTATCTGTCCGAGTCTTTACGGTATACACAATTCGTGCATGCCATATAAAGAGAGGAGAACCTAGTGACACAACTACATGTACAAAACTAGACTGTGTTCAGAGAGCATGCGCGTTCCTCCGCCAAGGCGTCTAACCTCAACGAAAAGCGATCCAGGATTCGAATCCGGATTTCTGGATTAATCCAGATTCGGAATCGAATATATATTGGATCGCTCCCAAAATGTTGTGGATTCATTACTTTCTCTGCATCAGTCATTCCGCCGTGTGACGTGAAAATCAGCCAGTGACTGTATGAGAAATGACAATTCTCCCAGAACCCCCCTTGCCGGAGGTAACTATGGCCACACAGAAGTATTGTTGTACCCCCCTCACCCGTTCACAATATTCTCATTTTTATGCGTGTTAAGAAGAATATTTTCTGGAGTTATAATCTAATTTTAAACCTTTTATCATCTTATGCACAAGTAGCTTGTTATTCTCGTCGTCAACTATGCTGTGAGCTACCACGTTACGTTGCTTGATCATCACAGACTGTTACTGACGGCTGCCGTTGCGTGGACACAGTTGACACGTGGCCTCGGCCGTCACTGTCTCCGTCCAGCCGCGGCCGACCGTACAACAGCACGTGCTGCGCGACAGCGACTCTCCGACGAGCATCCTGCACGGACCGACTTCGTCACCAGCGGCAGCACCGGCACGTCGCCGTGGAACGCGCAGGTAGCACCTTCCTCGACGTCGATCTACCAACGGCATCATCATCACCACCAAGCCACGTCACGTCGACGAATTCACGATTCGTTGGCTAAGACGTGGGAGTGAACTGTATTTTTAAAATCCAACTCACTTCAGATATTTTCGACCCACTTTTAAGCTAAGTTGGACAAATATTTTTCAACTTACTTATTTTTTTTCGACTCACTTATGTGACTCAAACTAAATGAACCACACTGTAGATGGATGTTAGCCATAATGGAACATGTGTCGCTATAGGCATATCATTGTATAGGTAAATTATATATATTTTGTTCAAAATCGTACGACCTACGGGCGGAACTTCATCGAACTGGATGTGATTGTAGTCGAACTGTCCGTACAGAACAAGTTCGTTTTAGAATGTCGAAAAGTTGCTCCGTTTCTGCACAAAGGCCGCTGCTAAAAATGGTTAAAATGTGTCGTTTTGCCCCCTAAAATTTGACAGGGGGCACAAAACTGAAAAAAAGCTCGACGTGTTTCCTAAGCACAGGAGCCTACATATTGTGCTCCGGTTTGGCGACGACAGGTTCAGTGATCTTCTCAGAAAGTGTTTTAAAGTATAAAAATTATTAAAATGTAAACTCGGTAAAACATACAGGCTACCAATTTGCGTTAACCTTTTAAGTAAGTAAGTAAGTAAGTAAGTAAATTTGTGTTTGCGCAAACAAACTTTACAGCCGAAACTGTCACACAGACGCTATGATGATGTCTCGTAGGCTCTTTAATACTCACATTAAGATCGCATAGCAACGGACCGAAATACAGCAATACTGTGATTGGTACACTGGCCATTAATGGGTGGGCTGTTACATTTGGTACAGCGAGGAGGGGCCTGGGCGGGCTGGGGTCCCGCCCAGTCTCCTCCTCGCTGTACCACCCATCAACGGCCAGTGTACCAACTTCATAATATCTGATGTGGCATATAATTGCCTCTGGACTGTAACGGGTTAAAGCGCGACATGGTGCCTTAATCAACCAATAAATAAATAAATAAATAAATCACTCAATCAATCAATCACTTAATATAGCTGCATACTGATGATCCAGTGAACGCATTGTGATTTGTGACCGAGCGTGATTATAAATCCACTGCACTTTTCTAGGCAGTATTCTACGCAATATTTTACACTTACAGAACGGATAATAACAGAACCGTGAAAAGTGCGATAGGCGGACGGCATACAGACCGATGCAGCCAGTGCCGGCGGGGTTGAGTTCGTAGTCGGGCGGGCACCTGCAGAAGTGTCCGCCGGGAGTGTTAACGCACGTGCCGTAGAGACAGATGTCTGGGTCGAGGCACTCGTCGACGTCGGTGCAGTTACCTCCAGTCTTGTCGACCTGGTAGCCGGTGTTACAGTCGCAGCGGAACACGCCGACCAGGTTCCGACAGCGACCGTTGATACACAGGTTACGAAACACGCGACATTCGTTGATATCTGAAATAACGACAGCGGCAAATAACTACGTTACGTTACGTATATTCACTGCAGCCCCACGATCAGTCGCTCAGTCAATCAACGCCAACAATCATAAACGAAGCTGTGGCGGCGGGCGCAGAACGACAAGAAGTTCGACGGTTCTTACAAGTGGACAGTTCGTAGTCAACATGTACACGACATGTCATGGACAACTCAACTCGACAAATTGCGCTACCATATTGGTGAATAAAGATGTATATATAGAAATAAACCATTATTATTATTATTATTATTATTATTATACTCCCGCTCTATAGGGGGAGCAATGAGATCTGCAGTCTGTCTGTCTGTCTGTCTGTCAGACCGTCCGTTAGTCCGAATGTAGTGCTGACTGGATTTCTCGTTTCAGTTTCACCAGATCGTGTTCGTGTTCGCGGTCGCCGGTCTAGTATAGCGGTAACACGTTGGACTCGATCAACGTAGTTAGTAGTTACTCTACGCTGGGTCCGGTTAGTACCTAGGTGGATGACCGTCTTTGGACGGGAAAACCACCTCGGCGCAGAACCAGGCACCCAGGCCTACTCAGCCTGAGCCTGCCCTCGGTGGTTAGGCTGGAATGAGTACCGGGCGAAAGCTGGGGGGAGTAAACAGGCATAACGCGTGATACACCAGCCTGTATCCATGGTCTCGCAGTGTTCGCTGATGCCTGGCTGTAGAACTGGCTTGCGTACGGGAAGCAGTAGCGTATTAGAGGCGTTTCGAGACGATGCGCTATATAAATACGTGTACATTTATTTTACTTTGTCATTGTCGTCACTGACGTCTGAACTCCAAGCACTCGATACAACCAGTCGATACAGACAGCAAACGTTGACTATTTGAAACACTTTCCACAGGCTACATTATACACAGCACAGCTGACAATGGGTCATGTTTTGTGACCCATGACCCACGTGACGCATCACTCAACTGACCCATGACCCGTGTGACCCACGACACACGACCCATCATAGTCTGATTACTTGAACTTGAATATTAGTAACTTAAGCAGAATTTTTTAGCAGAAGATTAAGTTCATAACTGGTTATTTATTTTTTATTTTAAAATATATTACCACAATAGTGCAGATGAAATAATTCAGTCTTTGATATGGTTGTTCGCATTTTGTAGATTCACTCATAGATAAATGGGTCTGAGATAATGACCCATGTGACCCATCCAGATCTGTCGATCCAGTTGACACATGACACACGACCCACTGACCCATTGTCAGCTCTGATGTATAGCCATAGTAACGAGAAATGTACGGTGCAAGAACGAGCCAACCTTGCAAATTAAACAATAATAGGAAAAAATTGCATTAGCTGGTATAAAAATAAACACGTAGACTTGCTTGCCTACACAAGTGTCGTCCCTGAGAGTGAATCCCATGTCACACTCACATCTATATCCACCGGGATAGTTAACACATTGTCCATTGGGACACAGCTCCGGGTCCAGCAGGCACTCGTTGACGTCTAACATACACGACAATCTCGAACTGGGAAAGCCACAACTTCTATAAAATATAATTTTTCTATATTAAAACAAGTAGCCCTGCTGTTGCAGAGAGGCCGCGCGATGCTTTGTCTCTGTCAGTAGTTAGTTTCAACAGTGCAGTCTTTTATTATTATTACTTCAGCTTCAGATTTACGACGGCGTAAATGCTGCTTGTTTGTCTTCGGCGTAACGTTGACTGGCTTTTTGTCATAAACACTCTGTCGTCGTCTCCCGTCAAAAACAAACGCCGCCGCTTACCAGTGTCAACAACTTGCCACGGTTCGTCGCAGCTGAGTGTATTGCACTTGGCAGTCGAGCCGTTCACAGCACACGATGAAGCCATCGAGCCAGATAATGACTGAGAATCGCCTACCCCACTTGCATTCGACGCCCCCGTTAGTGGGGGGTCCCAGTGAAAAACTGCCATGACGTTTGCTATGGAAAAACTGGAATAGTGTGGCCACCGGATGGTGAAAAAAGTTTTAAAGATATGTTTATTAGTTTTGACAGAATTCACGAACGTGACGGACGGACGGACATCGCATCGTGCGGCAATGATGCAAATAAACGTTTACGTTACATTTATTAAGTTTCCGCCTTAAACGACGGCGCTGTCCTTCTGTTGGTCTGTTCGTTTGTCTGTCTGTCACTTGCAGCAGGCGGCAGCTTATCACGTCGCTCGCACTGGCTTGTTCAACAGCGTGAGACACTGCAAACATAGCACGAGAAACTAACGCGTGAAACGGTTGAAGATAGAGTGCTGTTTTATACAGTTCTACGCAGTTCTGTACAAACTTCTATAACGTCACTCATAATGACAACGTAGACCACGTTCGAGATGACACGGTGCAGTGCAAATTACTGTATATAAACTCCAGTAATTCGGTTGTGAATGAGACTGATAGTGGTACCGTGACAAGTGAAGCCGCTGCCGTCGAAACCGTCGTCGCAGACGCAGTGATACGTTCCGACAGCGTTGATACACGTCGCGAACTGACCGCATCCGCCATTGTCGCGCAAACACTCGTTTACATCTGCAGGCGAACACATCAGTTTACAACAATAGCAGCAGCAGCAGCAGCAACAACAACAACCGTCGTCGTCATCATCAAAGTGCTGCTGTGTCGTATGCAACGTTGGTGATCATTGATGTAGGCCTAGCGCTGATTAGTTCAATGCAGAGATTCCATTTTCAGACTCCGATACGCAATATCCAAGAACTGTTTCTCACATTGAGACTAGATGTGCTGTTCTGTTCGGCACCACAAAATATATAGGCTGACTGCATCTACTTGAAATACGTAACGGTTTTCTGGCATAACTTCCTAGATTGTTACCGCGCGACGCGTATGCATAGCGCGGACTATGCCGTGGCAAGACGTCTGTCCGTCCGTCTGTCTGTCCGTCTGTCACACGCCGGTATTGTGTCTAAACGGTTATACATATCCTCAAACTTTTTTCACCATCGGGTAGCCCCACCATTCTAGTCTTACCACACCAAACAAGATGGCAATATTCTTACGGGGACCCCTAACGGGGGCGTCGAATGCAAGAAGTGTATGAAAAAATCACGATTTTCGACCAATATCTCGCTCTACCTCTCACCCAGATTTCAAGGTCATGATATCATTCAACGACAAATAACTCAAAAACGGTAGCAGATAGAGCTATATTTATAATGGCGGACCTATGGAAAGTTTTATGTGGTCTATCGAACGGCGCCGTTTTCAATGACCTTGAACAACCCCTAACCCAGTTTTCAAGGTCACGCTATTCGATGACGCTGAATATCTCATAAACGGTTAAAGATAGGCCATAGTTACTATGGAAGGCGAATAGGAAACCGCAGCTAAGCTTTCGAATGGTACCAGTTTGAATGATCTTCAATGACCTTTTCAAGGTCACTATTATTCAACGTCAAATAACTTGAAAATGGTACAACATACAGTTATACGTACAATAACCGACCAATAAAAATCGTATTATTATCTATCGAACGGCGCCATTTTCAATGACCTTGAACAGCCCCTACCCCCAGTTTCAAGGTCACGCCATTCTTTGAAGCTGAATATCTGAGAAACGGTACGAGATACAGACATAGTTTCAATGAAATACTAATAGGGACTTATACTCGCCCTACTCAACAGTGTTATTTCGAATAACCTTGAGTGACCTTGGGTGACTTAGCAAAATATTCAATGACATGAGGCGTCGCGCGGTCTTTCTGCGACAGCTGAGCTTCTTGTGTGTCATTGGCTTTACTGTGTAGGGGGTTCAAATGATGTTCAAAGCTCGTGAAAATCAGACTCTTTCTGAGTTTGTTTTTATGATACTGCCTTATGGTGTAACTATTCTGTTGGTGCTATTAGCAGGCTTGCTTCGTGTTATCGCAAGTGTTTGAAATACTTTTTTTTGAATATCTAAGTACACTAGTGTTACAGATATGTTGCTTGAGCTGGGACTCCCAAGCTTCAACACTCTGATGCGCAACTATAATGTCAGTTTTGCTAACAGGTTGTCAGCGTGCGACAACGTTCTTGTTCAACATGCGTTGCCGTTTAACTTGTAATGTGCATGTGCACTTCATGCCATTTTTCTTTCTTTTGTTTTCTGTATGGTAGGTTTTCTTTTATTATGTTTGTGTGTGTGTGTGTGTGTGTGTGTGTGGTTTGTGTGCTATTTGTGTATGAATCCTAGTGGTCTGATTCAAAATAAATGGAATGGAATGGAATGCTAACAGCTGAGATAACAGCACTGCATTGACGTCTGTGTGATGAATTATAGCAGAACGAATAAACTCAGTCAAACTGGCAGCGAGCCGAACTTGTTTACAACAGTACTCGGTCGTGCATTTAACTAACGTTCGTTGGCAGCCGTTGAAGTTGAGACTTGAGAGTATGAAATCTGCACAAATTCAAATTGTGATCGTTGAACGAATGACTATGTTTCGAAGTGGCTAGTTTTTGCCGCGCGACGCTACGCATAGCGCGGCTTATGCCGTTGTGTGGTGTTGGTATCATTTAACGTTCAAGATCAATTATGATCAAGATCAAGCTAGTTGGACATCATCACCATTGAGCTATAAATTTATAGTTTCATACATCATCACGAACATAATACGACAATAGGTGGTCGCGTGGTCCTCCTTGGTTTATAATAGAAGATATAAAGCACAATGCCACCTTCACAGCTGAAGCCGTTTCCCGTGAATCCTTCGTTGCAGTCGCATTTATACGAGCCGCGAGTGTTGTAGCAAGTCGCGTGTGTGTGACACCGATGAGTAGATTCTTCGCATTCGTTGTCGTCTGCGCATGCGTAAACAGCTCGTCATAAACTCGCGCACTTGCTGGCGACAGAGCGAAGCTGTCGCAGCCTGCAGTACTCCGAGCCATCTGTTCATGTCTTTTTTTCGGTTGGTGCAATGGACTGGGAGCGATTTACCCCAGCGTGTCCTTTCTAGTGTCCCATACTGTTTCCTAGCCCGTAAAAACT
>Ga0209149_1001852_pt1 | contig 11292 bp, 6 predicted proteins | sample WorMetTyACAVOLI2_FD_187423 | JGI IMG/M metagenome (GOLD analysis project Ga0209149, IMG submission 187423) | Marine gutless worms symbiont microbial communities from Max Planck institute for Marine Microbiology, Germany - Olavius algarvensis... ...
GTAGTAAGAAGAGCTTATACACGGCGCCACAATTACGGAGTCACTAGTGCGCCGCCATCTCGGCTGTCCCTAAGCAAACAAAAATGTCTTCAGTGATCGACGGAATTCGCCAAGCTCAGTGTCAGGACGTCGCAGTTCCGGCGGCAAGCTGTTCCAGATCCGGGGGCCGGCTACGGAAAAACTCCGGTCGCCAAAACGGGTACGGGTCCGCGGGACGATGCATGTGTCCACGTCGGCCGAACGCAGACGGCGGCGATACTTGTCCGAGGAAGCCAGGATGCAATCGTCAGCAATGTAAGACGGCGCCATGCCGTGCAATGACTTATAAACTAGCAAGGCTAGCTTATAGTCGACACGGCGCCGAACCGGCAGCCAATGGAGGTCCCTCAAAACCGGAGTGATATGTAGGCGAGTTGACAGAAAGTGTGACGGACACACAGACAGCGCACACAGGTAAATTTATATTCTGTCCATGCATAGCATTGGAGAGACAAATAAGGGGTTAAAATGTTATGAGGTTAATGGGTTAAGGTTAAGGGGTCAGTGTTAAGGGGTTAAGGTCTTAAGGTTAAGGGGTTAAGGGTTAAGGTTAAGGGTTAAGGTTAAGGTTAAGGGGGTTAAAGTTAAGGGGGTTAAAATTAAGGGGGGGTTAATGTTAAGGAGGTTAGGGGGTGAAGGGGGGTTAAAGGGTTGAGGGGGAGTAAAGGGTTAAGGGCGATTAAGGTTAAGGGGGTTAAGGTTAACGGGGTCGACCTTCAAGCAGCGTGTGAACCACGTGTTCCTCTGTACATAGACCATCACGTCGAATTTACCCACCTCAACACTACTGATCAATTACAGCGTTAAGATTAAGAGGGTGGTTAAGGGTGAAGCGTTAAGGTTAAGGGGTTAAGGTTGAGCCTTGAGAGGGTTAAGGTTAAGGGGGTTAAGGTTAAGGAAGTTAAGGTTAAGGTTACAAAGGTCACTCAAGGTCAACAGAAATAGGCCTATCACAGTTCGATAGAGCGCATGTGATTTCCTATTACCGTTCCATAGTACTGTACATGGCCCTTTCATGTACCGTTTCCCACATGTAGCCAGATATTGGTCGAAAATTGCGAAATATACCCAACTTGTATTCAATGCCTCCGTAGGTGTCGCCCCGACGGAATTTCGCAAAGACGGACGGACAGAATTGCTATATGAGTACTGCACACGCAGTAAAAAGCGATATACGGTAAAATGGTGCGTTCGGTCTTACAAATTGGTACCAATGGAAAGCTGTACGGGATTTCCTATTAGTTTTCCATTATAACTATGCGCCTATCTTCTATCGTTTACGAGATATAATGATATATTGGTCGAAAATGCATTTTTATATCCCACCTCTATTCAGCTACCCCCTTCAGGGGACCCCGTCGAATTTCGCTCCGATCTATACGTGTGAGAAAACTAGAATCGCGTGGTAGTGGTACCATGGAATTTTGATGATGTAGCCTATTAAAGCCGTTTGCACTAAATACACGTGTGTCACGGACAGACATAATTTGTTCTATGCTGAGCCCGCCAAGATCAAGAGTATAAAGCTGTTAATTTAAAATATGCATAAAATTCGAGTTATCAATTGCTGCGTGGTAAACCAATAACGACTTGCTATAAATAACGTGCTGATGAGTATATTTTCCTCTGTTGATAAGAGCAACAGCATAATCCGCTTGCAGATATTTTATGCAGAAAGCAACGTCAGACATAGCGGAATGACAAAATGCGACTAGATAGAAAGACGTCATTCCCATGCACTCATGTGTAGAGCGCAGTAAGCAGCTCGAATGTTACGCGTATGCTATACACTAAACACCACAACACGTCCTGCTTTGTACTTGCCGTCCTTGTACTCATCGTCCGCAACGTACATACGACGTTTTTGTACGTCTAAACACAGTCTCCTAGGCCGCCACTTAACTTGACCACGTGACACAACTTGACTTATGTGGTCTAACGTCGGTGACAACAACGTCACTCGCTGGTTGATGGCGTCGACAACGAACACAAACTCATTATTATCGACTGCCAAGTGAGAAGCGACATGGAACTGACCAGTGGCTGAACCTGGCTGTCCGCCCTGGGAGTGGACAATATGCCGGCCGTCTGCACTTACCTTACACACACGACGAACTGAGTCATCAACAGTACCGTGGCACACGACCATCTCGCCACTGGTCAGTTGTATCGCGTGTAACGGGTTGATGACGTCACCGGAAAGAGTGACGTCACGTAGTAAATCGCCACGTGGACTAAACTCCTTGATCTTGTGGACTTCGCTACATGTTACAATTACACTGCGACTGGCATTCACTGAGAGACCGAAGGGTTTGTCACGCACCAGCCACTTTGTCGCACTACCTTGTAAATCTAGTCTATGCACACATTCAGACTTTGGATCAGAAATGTACAAGCATAGAAAATGTTCGCACGAGGTCATATCATAAAATCCGCGAGTGTTCCGTGGCACACTTAGACAGCGCTGAAGGCGGTAAGTAATGACGTCGTACACCTCGATTTCGTCGCTTCCTTTCGGTCTCAACAGATAAACCTGATCCCCGAGTGTCGTCACGCCGAAGACTGGTCGACCTTCTGGCAGCGTATGAACCACGTGTGCCTCTGTACACAGACAGTCGCGTCCATAATGTCCACCTCAACACTACTAATCAATTACAGCGTGTCTCAACAAGAAGCTCAGCTGTCGCAGAGAGACCGCGCGTCGCTTCGTGTCATTGAATATTTTGCTAAGTCACTCAAATGAAATGACACTGTTGAGTAGGGCGCGTGTAAGTCCCTATTAGTATTTCATTGAAACTATGTCTGTATGTCGTACCGTTTATGATATATTCAGCGTCAAAGAATGGCGTGACTGGGGGTAAGGGTCGTTCAAGGTCATTGAAAATGTCGCCGTTCGATAGTATAGCTGTATGTTGTACCATTTTCAAGTTATTTGACGTTGAATAATCGTGACCTTGAAAAGGTCACTGAAGGTCATTAAAACTGGTACCATTCAAAAGATTGGGTGCAGTTTCCTATTCGCGTTTCATAGTAACTATGGCCGTATCTTTAACCGTTTATGAGATATTCAGCGTCAAAGAATAGCGTGACCTTGAAAACTGGGTTAGGGGTTGTTCAAGGTCATTGAAAATGGTGCCTGTCGATAGACCATATACGACTTTCTATTGGTCCGCCATTGTAAATATAGCTCTATCTGGTACCGTTTTTGAGTTATTTGACGTTGAACGATATCATAACCTTGAAATCTGGGTTAGATGTCACTCAAGGTTATTCAAATCGGTACCATTCGAAAGCTTGGGTGCGGTTTCCTATTCGCCTTCCGTAGTAACTATGGCTGTATCTTGCATCATTTGCGAGATAAAGCGAGATATCGGTCGAAGATCGTGATTTTTTCATACTGCCCTTGAATTCGGCGCCCCCGTTAGGGGGTCCCCGTCGAAATATTGCCATCCAGTTTGGTGTGGAAAAACTGGAATGGTGCGGCTACCCGACGGTGAAAAAAATTGAGGATATGTGTAATCGTTTAGACACAATACCGGCGTGTGACGGACGGACAGACGGACGGACGGACGGACAGACATCTTGCCACTGCATAGTCCACGCTATGCATAAGCGTCGCGCGTTAAAAACTTGACCGCTACGATTAATGTGACATATCTTCACCAGATCTTAACACTTACTAATTATTTTGGTAGGGATAGACCTTACTCAATTCTCAAGTGACTACGGTATGTTAAAGAGCTTAAATGACGCAAAACATAACGGGTTATCCTGGTAGACATGTGACGGCGCTGCTTCAAGTGGCTCTGAAAATGATGCCTCTGAAAAAACGGTTTTATTTTAGCAGATGTTCACAGTGATGTCATTTCACCTTCAACAGCTTCGTCAATGACATTTGGTGATATGCTTCCCCGTGTTCAATGATGCGCTGCTTCAAGTCGCTAGTCTCGCGTCATTTCCGATGGTTTTCCGTCGCAGCTACTTAAAAGTAATTAAAGTAAGAAAAAGTGAAGGGACAATGAAAGCAGAATATGCATATAATTTCCGAAAGTGTGCTGATGCTGTTTACCCAAAATTATCAAAATCAGTCCATGCTTGTTGAAATTACAGTTTGCCAAATTTGGCTCGTTTTTTGAGATACCGTGTAGTGAAACCTCACACATGCATACATATTTATAGGTGTAATTTTGAATGACCTTGACGACCGTGAGTGACTTAGCAAAATTTTTAGTTCACAAGTGAACGGTACTTGCCTACGCCCAATAAATCAAGATGCGGTATTAGTGGCAGGACTGTCAGTAGCGTTACTAGGTCAGCTGACCAAGACAAGCAACAAAGTAATACATCTTACTTCTGTACAGTCCACTGTCGCTACTTTTTAGTTTAGCAGTTAGTTTTTGTAATGTTGTTAGCTTTCATTTGAGTACCTTATATTTTTAGCATTATAGGCTCTCTCTTGCATGTGTTTTGTAGAACTGCCGTACTATTAGTACTACAGATATTATCGACAAAAACTTCACCAGTAAGTGAGCAGAGTTACATCTAATTTATCTTTACACCGCCACATAACACATTTGAACACGCTGTGTAACTGTATGTGTGTGAATTCAGTGATTTTTGTTGACAAACCTCTCCGGTCGTCGATGACATTGCGAACATGTGGCTGTCCACAGCAATCGAGTGCACCGAGAAACAGCTGAAACTGTTGCGGAGACTTGCGACTGAGCACTGAGAGTAACTTCTCGTTGGCTCTGAACGACGTCTGCTCGGCTCTGATTTCTTCTGCCTCGTCTGATCTGATGACTTGGCGAGAGATAAGTTGATTGACAAGACCAGAGAACTTGACGTCCAGTGTCTCCAGCAGATACACGTAGTGCGCTCGTATGATACACGTATGTAACAACTGGTCGTCGTAGTCTAAACAACAGCTTCTTGTTAGCTCCCTATTGCGTGTCATTGCAATAGCTGTGTATGAGTATATGCACATATTCAACTTCACTTGATACTTGCCAAAATACAATAGAATTATTATCTATAATACAAGAATATCGCCAATGCAATAGAAAACTGGCCCGCAGCCTGCTTTACCGAGAAGGAAGCGGTCGCTTTTTATCGCGCGTTGCTGGACCTTGCAGTAAATTTCAAGCAAATATGCGAAAAATTCAAATAGCTATATCTTCAGATCTGTGTATCAGATTGACATGAAATTTGACAGGCAGGTGCGACCAGCAACAGAGATTTCGTGGGTGGTCTCGTATGGTGGTAAAACAATTCCAAGATGGTGGACGGCCGCCATTTAGAAAATGGATATATCGCCATATCTCAGTGAAAACTCATCCGATTTCGATGAAATCTTGTACACAGCAGCATATTTTTAACTGGGTGAACGTCACGTGATCAAAAATGAAAAAGTTGCATTGGACAGACTCCGAGTTCGACAGAACGTATTTCTTGTTCGGTACGGGTTCTGTTTGATTCCCATCTCTTCGTTTCAGTGCAGTCGGTGGTTAAGTTTGGTTTCAGTTTGCTTTCGGTATACTATTGCATTTTCGTTCGTAAATAACTCTAGAAGACGATTGCCTTTAATAATCAAAGTATCACTTTCACAGTTATTGGACAAAACGTCGCAGATATAGGTTTCATATTGTACCTGCGAAACATCAGTTTCTCGAGCGTTTCTGGCAGCATTCTTGCACGAAAAATTCGAGTTCGGTTCGGTTCAGATTCGGTCTGTCAAACAGTTCTGGTTCGTTCGGTTCAGTTCATTTGCTGAAAGATATGGGTTCTAGTTAGGTTCGTTCGGTTCGAGTTCGGTTCGGTTCGATTCCCATCTCTATTTTAGACCAACGTCTGGCTATGTGGGAAACGATACAGTTAATATGGAAAGATAATAGGAAATCATATGCTCTCTATCAAACCGTGACATTTCCGATGACCTTGAGTGACCTTTGAAGGTCATTTTGGTGACCTACTTACTGCTATTACTTTGTATGCGCAGCAACGCGCGATCTGTTAGCGATGGCTAAGTTTCTTGTTCGATTTTTGTTTCATTTGTCAACCCAATGCGACCGTCACAAGTCGATAGCACTGATCGCTGGACTTAATTTACAGCACTTGACCGGCTAATAGAGATATGACTGCAGGACGGACGACAGAGGAACGGACAGACCGACGCCGGCAAACAAAGTGTGTGTGGCCCTTAACGTGGGCCAGCAACAAACGACAATGCAGCGCTACACACCTTTGCACGCGTCTTCGACCAGTGTCTGATAGATGTGCTGTTGTTCGATGTGCTTCAAGACGTCAAGGAAACACAGGTAGACTGCGTCAGGTTGTTCCAGGATGATCTTCAACAACGTCTCAGCGGCTTCGACTGAACGATCTCTCTGAGACTGAATCGACTGCAGGTCTCTGAGTGTCAACGCGTTACGCTGATACATGTGCACAGCCACCAAATGTGCGTCCAGTTTCGTCGTCAAGCTCCTGAACTGCGCGCGCAGTACGTCTGTACATTAAATAGCACAAAAGAGCAATTAAATCTGCTGTTACGGCCCTGTGATTATTATCTTATCAGATGAAATATAAGAAGATTAGCAACTGCGGACAGAACGCGCGATACTGAGCAATATGATGGATATGTAACTTGACTTAAAATAAACCGTTAACCGCACTTACTAAACATCTACAACAGAATCCCATTCCTGCCTCTATTTGTCTGAGAGTATTGCACTTGGCGTTCACAGCACGCGATGGGGCCAAATATTGGCTCAGAATCGCGATTTCTGCATACCCAACCTGCATTCGATGCCCCCTTAAGGGAGTTCCCGTTGGATTAATATATAGCTATGACGTTTGGTATGGAAAAACTAGAATGGTGTGGCTATACCCGATTGTGAAAAAAAATTGAAAACATGTTTGTTCGTTTCGACAGAATCTACGAACCTGACAGACGGACAGACAGACAGACAGACAGACAGACAGACAGATACCGCATGACGGCATGCATAGGCCACGTTTGCATGACATTGCGCGGCAAACAGACCAGCTGTTGCTTAGATAGCTGAGTGTTACGACAATTCACCGTAACTCTGTTGGTTTACAAAGCTTTATATTCAACTAAAAAAAAAACAAATTGTAGAAAAAAGCGATCTTTCTAAGCACCTGTAGTCATTTGCGTACAAATCCAGATTATTTTTCTGCTCCTTACAGATCGTCCCCCAATTCATAAATAATGCTGCCCAGTTAATTACAATAAGTCGGTCGGCAACTGAAATGATATTAAGAAACGAAACTCTGCCCAAGGCACTATTCAAGAAGATAATGCACGTCTTCGTGACGGGGAACCCCTGAAACACAATGCCCAGGTTCCAGGTCCCTGGCCTACTAGCTCCGATAACTAGATTACCGACAATCTCTGCCACAATTGCAAAGTGTCACACACAGGCGAAACGTGACGTAACAACGTAACGCTCAGCTAGATCAATATAATACAACCTGGGTGCGTTGTTGGCTGGAGTCCAGTGTACGTGTGTGCCTGAGTCGGATCAAACCGCAGTTCTTCATAGGCGCTGTCCGATGGTAGATTCTGATAGACTCCTTCCTGCATCAGCTCTCGTCTCTGTGTTGCTGCAGTCACTTGCTCGGTTACAGTCAGTCGGTCTTGTGCATTCAACAGCTGTTGTCTCGTCTCACTCAGCTGCTGAATCGCTCTGTTCAGCTGTCGCTGCAGTTCGCTATCACTACTTCCGTCTGAAGTTTCTGAACTTACCGGAGACTCAGAGTTTGATGGTTTCAGACGTCGCGCAGCTGGTTGTGGTCTGGTGTTTCTCACTGCTTCGTCAAGAGACTGTTTCAGTTTATTGTTCGTCTCTCTTAGTTGAACGTTTTCGCGCTTCAACGTCTCATTTTCACGCTTCAACTGTTTGATTGCAGTTTCCATTTCAAACACTACCTGATTATAACACAGAAACGTACAAAAAAATCTTCTGTTTTATGCTCACTGTGTGATTTTATTTCATGGTTTTGTTTATTGGACTTGGTTTCTTTTTGCTAATGTGTCACACCTATGCTCAGGGTCGTAGCAGGCTAGGGGGGTCCACGGATCCGAAAAACCCAGCCAGGCCAGAGTCGACTCATGAGATTCGCGGAAATCCAGTGAGCAATGCGCTAGGGATGGGTAGGTGGTTACGGGAATGCCCAGTGGAAATGATGTTTGTGTCATTTGCGGAAAGACACACGATGCCAAAGTGGACTATTATTTTAAATGAGTCACACGAAGTCACGAACAGGAAATACGGGCGCCTTGGTGTGCACTGCGTATATGCAAAAACAGCCTTTCTACGCTTCACAAATCTAAAGTTTAAATTTTTCTTCTTCTCGGCATGGCCCCAGACTCCCAGGAGATGTGCCCCCGAACTCCGCTGGCGGACTTCCGTCCTCAACACCCCCTGAAATGGACCCCCCAGCCAAAAACGCAGCTACGCACCTCTCTGTGTTGTCTGCTATACTGGATGTGTTTTCTTAATTTCGTACCTTCGTACCATGTGTAATGTGATTATGTTTATATGACTGTGTTTGTATGCTTTTGTTTTTAATGCCGTCTTTTTGTATGTATCTTCTTATTATTTTTTATATGCCGTTGTCACATATAATAAAACATTATGTTATGTTATGTTATGTAGAAAACAAAGCGAAACGCTTCATCTATATATACGCTTAACATAAGTTATGTTAAGCGTAGATGAAGCGTTTCGCTTTGTTTTCTGCAACAAAAATGTTTGAAAATAGGCTGCTGTAGTTAGGCCTATAGGCATTATTATTATTATTATTACTATAGGCTTAGGCCTACATCAATGTCTTTTACCGCGCGATGTCTGTCTCTCAAGATGTCCGTCTGTCCGTATGTCGGTCTGTCTGTCCGACGCACGCCTCTGTTGTGTCGAAACTCTAAATATATCCTCAAACATTTTAACTGTCGGGCAGCCACACCATTACAGTTTTCCGTACCAAATTTTATGGCAATATTCCGACGGATCCATAACGGAGGCGTCTAATATAGGTGGAGTATGAAAAATCGCGATTTTCGACCAATATTTCGCTTTATCTCGGAAATAATACAAGAAAGGGCCATAGTTACTATGGAATGCGAATAGTTAACCGCACCCAGGCTTTTGAGTGGTACACCTTGAACAATTCAAACCAATATTTCAAGGTCACGCCGTTATATGATGCTGAATATCTCAAAACGGTATAAGAGATTACATAGTTACAACGGAATACTACTAGGAACTTACGCATTCCATAATCCAGGGTGTTATACAAATAAGTAGAATGATCTTGAATGATGTTGAGTGACCTAGCGAAATATTAAATGTAACTAAGCATCGCGCGGCCTCTATGCGACAGCTGAGCTTCTTATTAGATATAACAAAACTTAGCAGTGTCCATATACATCGTGTTTTACAATGTTGGTAGTTGTTAAACTCTTGGCTTGAGTTATGAGCTCCTACCTTAGTTGTTGCAAATACAAAGTGACAAACTACCACCGCCTTGCGCCTTCACAGAAACAGGATTCACTGCATCGTGGCCAGCCATGTAGTCCTATATAATAGCATATAGGACTACATGGGCCAGCTTATGTCAGCAAACGAAATGGCCTGTTACTAATTGGGAAAACAGATGTATAAGCGTATACGCGTGCAACACGGATGTATGTATGTAACATCCTGTTCAACTTTCGCTGATCACGACAGACGAATGAGCTGTGTAAATGACTGGTATACGCGGTTATTACTATCATGTCGTTGTCAAACTACACTGTGTCTCAAAAACTGCACACTTTCTGTTTTTGCAATAACAGTCAAATGTCAACCGATTTCTGTAATTTTTGGCACACTGCACAGTGACACCTGAAAATAAATTTCCAACAATATGAGGTATGTACTCCAAACCGCGGCTAATGTGTGTTCTTACACTACCCTGGCGAAAATAGGTTGTCAAATTTTCGCGTGTTTAACAATTGATACTGATTTTATTTCCACAGAACTTTTTCGTTCTCAAGCCCAATTTTGACGTTTTTGTAGAAATACAGCAGAAGAATATGTTAAAATTACATGTTGCAGTATGACATCATACATACGGCTGAGTTCCTCTACCACTATCTTATAACAACCACGTATAGGCCTAACTGATGCAATAAAGGCAATCGTTCATATGGTTAACATGAAATTCAGAAAGTTAAAGAAGAAAAATGTCAGAAACACTAACAAAACTTGACAACTTAAGCAAGAAGTGCTCGAATTGTCCTCCACGGGCAATCACGCAGGCGTGCAGCGTCAAGATCGAAAACACAAAAAAACGTTTTGTGGAAATAAAACCAGTATCAGTTGTTAAACACGTGAAAATGTGACAATTCATTTTCGCCAAGGTAATGTAGGAACACACATTAGGCGCAGTGGGCAATATATAGGCCTACCTCAACTCACAGTTTAATGAGAAAAATACCTCACAGGACACATAGGGCCAAATGGCCACTTACATATATATATTGTTGAAAATTTATTCAAGTGTCACTGTGGCAAAAAAGTTATAAAATATATAAAATCAGTTAACATTCGACTATTGTTGCAAAAACAACAAAAACTTAGCTATCGCAAACAGATCGCGCGTCAGCTGCGCACATAATTCGTCGAGGAAATCGCCGTGACCTTAAAATCTAGGTTAAGGGTCACTCAAGGTCACTGGAAACGGAACCATTTTGTAGAACATACATGACTCACTATTAGTCGAGTTATTTGACGTTGAATATTATCGTGATCTTGAAATGTTGGTCAGAGGTCACTCAAGATCATTGAAAATGGTACCATTTGAAAGCTTGGGTACGGTTCCCTATTCGCCTTCCATAGTAACTATGGCCGTATCTTTAGCCATTTCGGAGATATTCAACGTCAAAGAACGATCTGACCTTGAAATCTGGGTTTGGGGTCATTCAAGGTCGTTGAGAATGGCGCCGTTCGATAAAGCATGTATGACTTTCTATTAGTCCGCCATTGTAACTATAGCTCTATCTTGTACCATTTTCGAGTTATTCGACGTTGAATATCATGACCTTGAAATCTGGGTTAAAGGTCACTCACTCACTCACTCTGTCACTCACTCACTGCTGCGCTTGACCAGCTGAGGGTTGTAGCGTCCTCCACATCGAACGATCCTGGCCCGCGATCCAGGCAGCACCAACAGATAGGCCAACGTCTT
>Ga0209149_1001853_pt1 | contig 11292 bp, 10 predicted proteins | sample WorMetTyACAVOLI2_FD_187423 | JGI IMG/M metagenome (GOLD analysis project Ga0209149, IMG submission 187423) | Marine gutless worms symbiont microbial communities from Max Planck institute for Marine Microbiology, Germany - Olavius algarvensis... ...
ACAAGATGGTGGCGGCTGGAAGATCGAAGTCGCTGACGACTGGCAACGTCCGATGTGGGGTGGCAGCAGTTCACGAGGTACTGGGGAGCCTTGCCTTGGAGACACCGGCGCTCACAGAGACGTACAATGTCTTGTTCTCTGAGCCGTCTTTATCTTGGCGACATTGTTTTGTTCTGACGGCCATTGTAACAGGTGGCGTTGAGTGGCGTGTTTATCATACATACACATACATCGCCGTGTACTGTACAGCCTGTACAGGTCGCTGAGTGATGCCGCTCGACTGATGATGTAGAATCTGATGCTCGTTGCCTGCTGCTGAACCTATCACATCGTTCGTTCGTTAGTTCGTTTAGTTTGCACGCCCACTGGGCCTTCAGGTACGGTATAGATATGGCGTGGTGTGGCGGCGGACCGGGGTGATTATCACTTATCAGTGAGTTATCATAGGCACGGCGCTGCGAGTGCGAGCCAGCCCCGTGCTGCTGCTGATGATGATGCTGGTGGTGGGATGGTGAGATGGTGAAGGCGGGTCATTGTGTGCTGATACGCTACTCAGCCTAGCAGCAGACCGGCACGTCGCACCGCGGTGTGCATCTCGGCTCCGTTATGATTTACCTTCAGTGTAGCGCTACCTCACCACGGCACGCACCCAGCAAACTGTAGACAACGACTCGTTGTGAGAGCGTTTGGTATCGCAGGAATTTACGCGGCACAAGTCAGTCATCTGTTCAAAGTGAACATCTCCAATGTCATACATACATACCTTCGCTGTCATGGTGTGTCCGTTGGGGTTGACGTTGAGTACTGAAATGCACAACCAACGCTCATCCCTCAGATGACGCCGTTGGTGGGCCACGATTCCGTTGCCTAGTACGTGTCAAAGACATGACGGTTCTCACGGTGTTCTTCCACGAACGTTTTTGTACGTGGGTAGTTGGACGAATTAGTGATATGTACGAGGTTGACATGTGATTAAAAGACCACAGGTCTACCTGATCACAGTCTGCAGAACGACGTCTCCCGTAAGCTGGAAGCTTCTGCGAAAACACCAAAATATTTATTTATTATGACGTAAATGGTAAAGACTGTTGCAGGTTATGCTTTAGAAATATTTTGGAATGCGGTTTGTGTGAGGTGATGCTACCTGTGCTAGTGATAGAACGTGTCTGTTGTGTGACTTGCCGAGTGATCTACAGTGGCGAACCGTTTGATGTTGAACATTGTGTGTTGTCGATTGTAGCGTTGTGAATGTGCGCCACTTGTTCATTCGACGATGAAATGTGGACACTGGACAGACGCAGTCTCACATAGACATACATACATACATACATACATACATACATACACACAGACGGACTGACAGCTGCTCATTGTGACAGGCCTAACACCTAGGACGTGATGATGCTAACAGAAATATGATGACGATGATGATGATGATGACGATGATATGTATGTGCGTAGATATCGGACGTGCTGGTGAGTGAGCGCGACAGCAGTGTCTCGGCACGTGAGGCGCTACTAGTGTGGAGTCGTCGGATGGTCGCTGGTTACCCAGGAGTTCGTATCAACGACTTCACTCACTCATGGCGTGACGGGCTCGCATTTCTTGCCATCCTCCATCGCAACCGGTACCAGACAGACACACACGGACAGACAAACAAACCAGTCTTATAGCAGTACCCGTACAAGCAGTTGTCAGTTACAAGTAGTACAAAGCCAGCTTATTGAAACTTGCTGCTTTCGATGTCTGCATTGTCAGCTTTAATAACAGAATTTGCACTACTGCAAGCAGGCTAAAATTACATATACTGTACTTCAGAAAAACTAGTTGGGCAATGGGCACTCTTGTGTAGTGGACGAGAGTATTATTTGAGTTAGTAACTGAACGTGTCAGTATTGTGACGCATCAGCACACTTACGCACGATATTGATATAGAATTCTGTCCGTCCGTCCGTCTGTCTGTCCGTCTGTCCATCGCGTTCCGGTATTCTATCGAAATGGCTTAATATATCGTCATCGTTTCTTCACCACACGGTAGCCCAGTCATTTTAGTTTTATGAGTATCAAACATATTCACGAATTTCTGACGGGATCACATTCTGCGGGGTTCTAATTATATGTAAAAAACGGTACAAGAGGGTCATACTCCAAAGGAGCGTAAGCGGGGTGCTCATCTTCCTTTCATAGGCCGTTGATCCCGTAGGTGGATAAACCACTATCGTCTGTGACGCATGGCCAGTGCGACGCCAGACCTAAAGTTACCTTCCCAGCCTAATCTGGTACTCATTTCGCCTACCCAAAGGGGGATGGCCAGGCTGAGTTGACCTGGGTGGCTGGTTACGTACCGAGATAGTTTACCCACCCGAAGACAGTCATCCATCCATGCACTAACCGGGCCTAGCGTAGAGTAACTATGTTGATTGAGACCAATGCGTTACCACTAAGCTAAACGCCAACCTAATTATATGAGGGTATAAAAATTTAGTGATTTTCTGCCAATAAGGCGCTATATCTCGCAAATGATACAAAATAGCGCTATACTTACTATGGAACGCTAATAGGAGGAACTTGTATGCAATCTATCGAATGTTGCCATTTCCAATGACCTTGAACAACCCCTAACCCAGTTTTCAAGGTCATGCCATTCTTTGACACTGAATATCTCACAAACGGCTACACATATGGCCATAGTTACTATAAAATGGGAATAGGAAACTGTACCCAAGCTTTTGAATGGTACCAGTTTGAATGACCTTGATTGACCTCTAACCCAGATTTCAAGGTCACGACAGTATTCAATGTCAAATAACTCAAAAATAAACTCTGCTGCTGCTGCTGATACGTGACAGAGCTATACTTAACAATGGACAACCAATAGAAAGTCGTATATGGCCTATCGAATGGCGCCATTTTCAATGACCTTGAGTGACCCTTAACCTAGATTTAAAAGTCACGGAGTTACTTTTGATGCCTTTGATGTATTGTGTGCACAGCTAAGTTTCTTGTTTGACTGTGCAGCAGTTGATTGTATACATAAAGGAAAAGTGAACTTTCTGCACAAATATAGCGTGACTGTAGCAATGTTATGTACCTGTCAGTTAATGTCATCGCCGTGGATGAGTTGTCACAATGACAATTATCTACAATAGTGATTGTGGTCCACGTGGACGATGTAATTATTGTTATCTGCGTTAAGCTGTCATCTTGCGTATTAACTGTGTGTCGTTTTATTGCTACTGCTTTAATTGCTATAGTCATCTATCTTTTTTATTATTTTCTATATCAGTAGTTGTATTGCTGCAATATCATGGTGGAAGATAAATAAGTAATATTTGATGTGATCCATTTTTTTCTAATATTTAATGTCTGAATTTATTATGTTTAAATCGTATGTTATATGTCGTCACATACAATGTACATAATGTGCTAAAATGTACAAAATCACAGTTAATTACAAAAACTGTTGATTTAAAAATGTACAAATGCACAAAAATTGCTCTTAGTGCTAAAAACTTATGTAGAATTGTTCTAATGTTTAACTTTTGCTTTGACTTTATGAGTTATGTGTCTTCTTGTTATCTGCCATTGTCTCGCCAAGCATTGACAGTAGTATCATTGTGCATGTTGTGACACCGTTGTAGGCCGGACCTAGTAGATTATCGGCAGGCACGACAGCAGTCTGCACGGCAAAACTTAGACATGGCATTTAACATTTTCGAGAGAGAATTCGGTATAACGAGGCTGCTAGATCCTGAAGGTACAGTTTCTGGTTGCATGAAACGTTTGTAATTCTTTGGTTTCAAGGCCGACCAAAAGTGGATTTTTCTTCTTCAGCCAAAAATAAAAATGCCACAAATAAACAATTATTTTTTGCTGAAACAGAAATGAAAGTGAAAAATGCGACTGATTTCGGACGAAAATGAAAAGCAAAAAAAAAAACAAACTACTGTAGCTGACTGCGGTGGAAAATGAAACACATCATGAAGTTATTGTCCATTTTGTCGTGAAAGACAGTTTGACACTAAACAAAAAACTGTCTTGAAAGTAAGACATTGCAAATGTCTTTGTGCTCTCTAAATGCACCAAATCTTACGCACTGAATTGACTAGAGGACTTGAGGGACACCACAGACAAGCTGAGCAACACGTATTGGAGCGACTCTGTAGGATGTGTGTAGGCATAGCATGGTGTAAATGAGCGTCATAGCCACAGCATGTCTTGTGTCCTTTGAAGAGTCAGTTCACCTGGATGTACAGTCACCATGTGTTAGTTTTTACCGTGTGATGCTATGCATAACGCGGACTATGCGTCACAAGATGTCCGTCCGTCTGTCTGTCTGTCACACATAAGTATTGTGTCAAAAGGCTGAACATATCATCAAACTTTTTTCACTGTCGGGTAGCCACACCATTCTAGTTTTTCTGTGCCAAACATAATGGCAATATTCTGATGGAAACTCCTGTAGCATTGATAGTTGCTGTTGTGGCCGTAGTAACTAGTGGAGCACAGCACAGCACCGTGCAGTGTATGTGTGAGTGGTCCCTTACAGCTGCAGCCTTTACTGTCTGTCAGTACTCACTCCTGCTGACAACTTTTGGGACTTTTTTATGGTACGATTTTCACGCTGAAAATAATACAACCAAAAGTACATAAACCATTTTCAGCTGAACAATAAAATGCCAAAAAGGTAAAACTAAAGGTAAAGGAGCGTATAGTTCTTCGTGAAATTCACCTCAGAACTACGGGACGCCGCTTGTCAATGGGATCACACAGTGTTATCTGCCACCCGACAGAGGTGACCTCCCCGCCTTCACCCCAACCAGGCAGGTTGGTACTCGATTTATCGACCCCGTAAGGATGAAAGGCTGAGTTGGCCTGGTTAAAAAGTGAAATATTTGCAATCTTGGGCCCAAAAAATCAGAAAACAAAAGCAAAATTCTGTCGGGCTGTTGTTTGATTGGTGCGTTATTTCTTGTTGCTTGCTAGTTCACTGTGATGATGGGATGATGTCGACGTTTCTATCAGATGTGTGCATTAGATCGTCTTGTCCTCACCTAACAGCAAACTTGCAGTTGTACTGTATTGTCGGTCGTCATCACTGCGATGATGTCAGTTAGTGTTATGTTGTGACTTGTGGTGGAGCACATCAGGTAGTCTAACTGCAGGCAGTTGATGGCATGTAGTGATGTGGATGATGGTGGTGATGTAAGTGATGTTGTTCTGTGTAGACGTCGATGTTGCGGAGCCGGATGAGAAATCTGTCATAACGTACGTGTCGTCTCTGTATGAAGCGTTTCCTGATGTCCCCAGCATGGAGCAGTCACACAGAGACACTGTATGTAGTCATTTCTTCCTAGAGTGTATTGTCAATTGTCAGTCTTGTTGATGCCTTTTGTTCCTATACCTCCTCCCGGACAGTCTGGCAGGCAGAGCCATACTGCTGTCGTGCACCTGTACGCTCATTCATCTGTTATCATTGTGAACACAATGAATGAACCGATTTAGATGCCAATTGGCACGAGTGATCCATGGGGCTAGGGCATGAAACTGTCAACTTTGAGGGTCAGGGGGTCAAAGGTCAAGGTCACACAAGGCCACAGATAGATTTGGAGGTTTTGGAGGCAATGAGTGTGATTTGCCTACATTGCTGTCTAGCTTAGCTAAGTGAAGAGAGTGCGGAAAACGTTGTCGTGTGATTGCAAGACATGTCATCATGTCTGTTGTGTGTCTGTATTAAATGAAATGAAGTTTGTGACTCAACTGCCCTGTTGGTACGGTGAGCAGGAAACACAAGCGAAGTGGGAGGAGTATGAAGAGATTGCGTCTTCACTGGTCGACTGGCTGCAAGTCGTTACTCCACGGATGCTTGTCAGAAACCTGCCAACGACTTATGACGAGCTCAAGGTTTTAGTCTTGCTATAGTTTCTGCTGCTGCTTTTGATAGATAAGTTAATTTGATCATTTAGTAATATTCTTGGAATCATTGTTAGACACAGTGACTGTAATGTTTTGTGACTGTAATGATAATAACAATAATGTAACAAATAACATTGAAGCCCGTGACGCTAGTTGTGTACTTGCACAGATATACGCATCAGATTTCAATCGTTTTCGTATGGAGGAAGTGCCGAGACATCTGAAGGACAAGTACCGCCTCACAACACTGCACGAAGAGTTAAAGGTATGTGTGAAACTGAGCACGAAGAGTTAAACATATGTCTGAAACTGAGCACAAAGAGTTAAAGGTATGTCTGAAACTGAGCACAAGAGTTAAAGGTATGTGTGAAACTGAGCACGAAGAGTTAAAGATATGTCTGAAACTGAGCACAAAGAGTTAAAGGTATGAGTGAAACTGAGCACGAAGAGTTAAAGGTATGTGTGAAACTGAGCACAAAGAGTAAAAGGTATGTCTGAAACTGAGCACAAAGAGTTAAAGGTATGAGTGAAACTGAGCACGAAGAGTTAAAGGTATGTGTGAAACTGAGCACAAAGAGTAAAAGGTATGTGTGAAACTGAGCACAAAGAGTTAAAGGTATGTGTGAAACTGAGCACGAAGAGTTAAAGATATGTCTGAAACTGAGCACAAAGAGTTAAAGGTATGAGTGAAACTGAGCACGAAGAGTTAAAGGTATGTCTGAAACTGAGCACAAAAAGTTAAAGGTATGAGTGAAACTGAGCACAAAGAGTAAAAGGTATGTCTGAAACTGAGCACAAAGAGTTAAAGGTATGAGTGAAACTGAGCACAGAGAGTTGAAGGTATGTGTGAAACTGAGCACGAAGAGTTAAAGATATGTCTGAAACTGAGCACAAAAAGTTAAAGGTATGAGTGAAACTGAGCACAAAGAGTAAAAGGTATGTGTGAAACTGAGCACGAAGAGTTAAAGGTATGTGTGAAACTGAGCACAAAGAGTAAAAGGTATGTGTGAAACTGAGCATAAAGAGTTAAAGGTATGTGTGAAACTGAGCACAGAGAGTTAAAGGTATGTGTGAAACTGAGCACGAAGAGTTAAAGGTATGTCTGAAACTGAGCACAAAGAGTTAAAGGTATGTCTGAAACTGATAGTGCAGCTATGTGACGCTGCTGAAATCAACTTGTTGAAGATGCACTGTAGTTGTGCGCATTGTTTAGTTGTGTCCGTGGTCTGTCAGTTATGAGATGTGCCTGCTGGTGAGGCGTGTGTTGTAATGACTGTGCATGTCTGTCTGTGTTCGAGGATCTCCGTGGTAGTCCACACCTCATGGGTCTTATCATCGACAACGAGCTGCGTATCGAAAACATCAATCGGTTGTGGGAAGACTTCAGCCGAGCACAAAACGAAAAAAGTGCTTTTATCAATGATAGACTGGCAAGGTTGAATTTGTCTCGTTAATTCTTCTTGTTTACAGATTTTGTTGTAGAATGCATCTCGTAACAGATCGTTGAAGATTGATTGACTTGAGCAACGTAGCTTAGAGTCAGTGGTACAGTGTGAATAAACCTACTCAGTCAGTTTGTCCTAGACGTCTGCATACTAAGCTCAAAGACACAGTTCATAGTTTAAATATCTCATTTATTTGTTGAATTATGATAAAATACTGATATCTTGGTAAGTCTGCTTACACTAGCAATGTATACATCTAACAGTCTGGAGCGACTGCATCGTCTTGCTGATAAAGTTCAACATGACTGCAGAACATACGAAGATCATCTCGACAATGTAGAACGAAGGCTTCATGAGGTTGTTGACTTTGTCTCTTGTGTTTACGTGTTGTAAGTAGGTGATGTTGCTTAAGTTCAGTACACATGAGCCGGGCAATAAGGCTGTGTTGATGGGAGATGTTTTGTATCTCGTTAACTTGCCAGCATACATGGCCACGTTTACCCGTGTACAGTCCACAATGCGTGAAGAAAAGAACGTGGCGTCACAAACTTAAATTGTTGATCGATCCCATGACAGAAAAATTACTGCTGTTGTCTGCAACGTGACAAATATTGAAGAAAATGAAAAGTATGTAGTCTCAGATGCCGTCACCTCTGAGTTGGGGGATAGGCAGAGCAGCCACCCTGTAAAAACCCTGTTTCAGTATTATGGCAAGTCTTTAGAGGCGTTGCCAGGTGTTGCCTACCCCGGTTTCAGGGACAACCGCAGCACCTTAAATACCAAAACTGGATTTTAAAAAAAAGTACATTGCACATTATCAATGTGGAATGTTTGATATTATTTGTTATGCTGGCTTGGCATAGTGCTAATATATTATATATATATAGGCCTGCATGTGAAACTTGATAATCTGAAGTTTGCAATAATTATGCAGACTTGTAAACTGAGCATTTACCATGTCGATTGTGTTCTATGAATGTGTAGATCCATCAGTCGAGCATCTTTCAGAGCTACCTTTAAAGCATCAAAATCAAAACTTGACGAGTTCTTCAAGAATCCACTTGACTTTGGGGTATTACTTCTTATTTTAGTTGCAGGCATGCCACTCTTTTGCAGGTTTTCCAGTTAAATTTTGAAAGTGACTGGTTTTGCACAGCAGTGCCTCGAGGGATTTAAATCCTGTGCACTGAGTTTTATAAATATAAAACTGAAGTGCACATCTGTAAGTATACACTATACAAGCAGTTTTTTGTTCATGTTGCATACTTTTTATTCTGGCTTATTTGTATCACTTTTTAGTTTAATTTGATTCCTCACTGCATTATATTTGAGAAACTCAAGCCCAGGAGATAGGCAGAAACATAAAATAGCCAAAAATTGTGGTATTTTGGGGAATAGCAAGCTCTCCAAAATACTGAAAAAATGATCTTGATGTGGCAGTTTATTTTAGAGGGTCAGAATAACACTAAGTATTCTCTAGACAAGGTACTGGTGAGGTGTATGTGCACTGACACCATCTGTGGCAGTGTAGCGCTGTCACTGCTGACTGGTGAGGATCTCATAGACTGCAGCTGAACACTGCCAAAACTGACATTATGTGGTTTGGCTCATCAGCATTATTACAGTCCATGTCATCATCTGACAGAAGTGTTATTGTCGACCAGGATACAATTGAAGCATCATGCATGTGATGGTGCACGTAACCTGGGTGTGCAGTTAGACTTCAAGATGAGCTCAGATCGCGAAGACCTCGCAAATAATGTTTCTTGCAGCTGCGACGTCTACGTCAGGTTCACCGGCTACTGGGATGCCAGGTGGCAGCGCAACTGGTCTCAGCATTTGTCATAAGTCTACTCAACTATGGCAATGCCACACTTTCTGGATTGCCACAGTTTACTCTCGCAGCACCACAGCGAGTTTTGAATGCAGCAGCATGTCTTGTTAGCGATCTGCATACACGTGAACATGTGACCAGTACCCTAATCGATTTACACTGGCTTCCTGTTGCTGCACGTATCGAATTCAAGATATGCGTGCTACCAGTCATTGAACAGTACTGCACCAGCATGCATTTCTGACATGCTACAGCCAGTCTCTTCACTTCAACGTCAAACTAATCTGCACTCTGCGACAAATTCTGAACTGTTTGTACTGTATATTTGTCTTTCTGAGTTGGTGAATGAGCTTTCAGTTCAGCAGCCCCTCGCCTATGGAATGCTGTACCTACAGACATCAAGCGAGCCGCCACTTTGCTACCATTTAACAAGAAGCTCAGCTGTCGCAGAGAGACTGCGCGACGCTTCGTGTCATTGAATATTTTGCTAAGTAAGTAAGTAAGTACTGCTTTATTGAAAGCTTCGACAGACACAAATTTACGTACATGCATAAGAATAACAAACAACAATCAACACACATCAACTGTCTCTCAAATACATGCAGTAATAACAAACCAGTCATTACAAAGACGTACGCATGTCACTCAAGGTCACGCAAGGTCATTCGAAATGACACTGTTGCATAATAATAATACGACAACTTATAAGGCGCCGTAACATGTCCATAAAGTCACTACAAGGGCATGTGTAAGTCCCTATTAGTATTTCATTGAAATTTTGTTTGTATGTCATACCTTTTATGAGATAATCAGGGTCAAAGAATGGCGTAACCTTGAAACGGGGTAGAGGTCGTTCAAGGTCATTAAAAATGGCGCCATTTGATAGATCATATACGACTTTCTACTGGATAGCTGTATGTTGTACCATTTTCGAGTTATTTGACATTGAATAATCATGACCTTGAGAAGGTCACTAAAGGTCATTCAAACTAGTACCATTCAAAAGCTTGGATTGGGTTTCCTATTCGCCTTCCATAGTAACAATAGCTCTGTCTTGCATCATTTGCGAGATAAAGCGAGATATTGGTCGAAAATTGATTTTTCATACCCCCTTGCATTTGATGCCTGTTAGGGGGTCCCCGTCGGAATATTGCCATCCCATTTGGTGTGGGAAAACTAGAATAGTGGGGCTACCCGACGGTGAAAAAACTTTGAGGATATGTGTAGTCGTTTAGACACAATACCAGAATGTGACAGATGGACGGACTGACAGACAGACATCTTGCCACAGCATAGTCCGTGCTATGCATACGCGTCGCACAGTAAAAAGACCTTTCTTTTCTCAAAACATCTATGCTGATTTTACTGTATTTTATCATTGCCTTGTTTAGTGCACACTGCATATGTATCTGTAAACAGCTGGTCATCTAGTCATGTAAGCTGTATTGTATGTTTAGATTAGATTAGCACTAGTGTATTATAGGATTGCTGTGTTGCCATGTGAGTGATGTGACTTGCAACCAGTTGAAATCAAAAGTCGATGGAGGCATAACTGGAAGTCGGCTCAGGTGGTCAATTCTCATCTAATGTGCGACCCCCACAATCCGACAACCGGGTTTTGACCTCCCACGGCAACAGTGGTCTCTGCTGAACAGTTTTCGCACGGAACAGGGACACTGCGGTGCCTGCAGAAAGAAATTGCGACTTACAGACACTGATCTGTGTCCTTGTGGCGAGACCCAGATGATGTCTCACATTGTCGAATCCTGTCCCCTGACAAAACTGAATGGCGGCTTATCTCAGCTACACTCTGCAGATGAAGACGCTGTTTCGTGGCTGACCAGTTATGGTTCATGACACGCATACGAGAAGAAGAAGAAGTGATGTGACTGTGATGCTTTTGTGTTGTGTTCTAGAGCAAGAGGATGAAACGCGTTCGGCCTGATGATGATAGCTTAAGTTTGTGCAGTGTTGATGTGGATGCTGAGGTACAACACTGACATTTGTTCTCTGTGTAAGGTGGAATGCCAGTGTTATTGTAATTTTCTTTTTGTAACAAAGTATTTTTCATGCTTTCAATACTGTAGTTTGCATTG
>Ga0209149_1001854_pt1 | contig 11291 bp, 9 predicted proteins | sample WorMetTyACAVOLI2_FD_187423 | JGI IMG/M metagenome (GOLD analysis project Ga0209149, IMG submission 187423) | Marine gutless worms symbiont microbial communities from Max Planck institute for Marine Microbiology, Germany - Olavius algarvensis... ...
CGCCTAGGTTAAACGGTTCAACTGGTTAAGTGCTCTAGATTAAGCTCATCTAGAAATGATCGAGCTTTTATGAGCACTATAATCTCCTTGACCTTTTGTTGTAACTATTGTACTTTGAAGAACGTTTCAGCGACAAAACAACTCGTTTTTGTTGCGTTGAATGAAGGACGTGATTCAGAAGCCGATGATTCGGACGTCGAGTAAAGTCGTAAAGAAGTTGGCTCCGGAGGTGTTTCGGTTGATCCAGGCGTACATGGGAGATCGCAAGACGAGGGACAGTGCATTGGAGATAGCGCTGGACGTGGCTGTGCGCGGCTGGTCTGTCGTCGACTTGAGAGACGAAATCTACATCCAGTTGTGTCGACAGACAACCAAGAACCCTCACGAGTATATCACTGTATTCATTCGTCTATCTATAGGCTTCACCGAACCCGAACCCGAGCTGATAATGGGTCATATTTTGTGACCCATGACCCACGTAAGCCGTCACTCAGCTGACCCGTGACCCGTGTGACTCATAACACACGACCCATAACTATGTCTGATATGCCTAATTGCCTACAATTTTTTTATGTCTCATCAACACGTTGTGACGTACACATGCTAATTTAAAATGAACCACAAACACACTGTCATCATAATGAGTAACGAGCTTAAGCAAAACATTTTAGCAGAAGATTAAATTTATAAATGGTTATTGTTTTATTCAAAAACATTTAACAGTAGGGCAGATGAAATAATTGAGTCTTTGGTACGGTTGTTTGCATTTTATAGATTCATTCGTGGGTCAATGGGTCACAGATACTGACCCATGACCCCGTGTGACCCATCCAGATCTGGTGACCAATTTGACCCGTGACCCACTGACCCATTGTCAGCTCTGACCCGAACTCCAAAGGTCGTTCAGCCTTCGTCGTCTGACAACGTAGCGAGAGAAAACCGAATCTGAGTATTAACTTGCTTCACCGTCGACATTATTTCAGTTTAGTACTTTTGGGAATTTGACGTCAATAAAATTAGCTTCAGTGAAACATTTTCTAACTTAAATGCTGGAAAAGATTCCGTGGTGCGACGAGTTACAGCGAGTTGCAGAGAATGAGGCAAAGCAGTCAAGTTATCCTGCTGCTGCCCTCTAGCGAGAGACATTAACCATTGTCTTCCGTGTGTGTGCGTGTTTGTGGCGCGTATAGTAGTAGTAGTCTTTATTGACAGAAATGTAATAAGCGTCCGTCCGTCTATATATGAATCGCACCCTCGTAATGGTCTATAATATACATATAGCGTTGCTATTACTTATTCTTAAGTACACACAATTTTGCTGCCAAAAATGCCAAAATAATCCCCGATAGAAAAATGCAAAATTCTTTTTGAAATTTGGCGCAAAATTGAACAGTAGCACAAGGCCACCATGTTGCTCATAGACGTTTTAATTAATTGCACATAAAATTACAGGCAAAGTATATTATTTGGACAGTTAGAAATGTGTAATGCTGTTCCTAATTCTAAATTATTATGTGGCCTTTCTTATATGATTAATTCCTCAGAAATATTAAACTCTGCGCAATTAGGCTGCAACATATTTACGTCGTCTCGAGCGATCGTTAAGGCCGATAATGTTTTGTACGTGTAGCCTATGACGGACTAATGACGCTGTAGGCAGAGCGCCGCGCTCGGCTGGGAGCTGATTGGAATATGTTTGGCGTTCTTTCCTCCGTCGTCCAAGTTCTACTCCTACCTCGACGGACACATTCACAAGAACATTGATTGCTTCAGTCACGTCAGCAAGGTCAGTCACTTCAAGTTCACCGTCAGTTGTCACACTTGTCAGCACGATATAGCATAGCTACTAACGCTAACGATGTACGCCTACACGTCATACTTATTGTGCGGTTGGGTGTCCATAGATCGCCGTACGCCGCTGTCAGCCAAAGACAAGCGAACCTGACAAGCTTTGCCGTCGACATTTTGCTGACTGATCATGTCACTAATGGCGGCCCGCCACTGTTTTGGGCGCGTTACGCGCCGGTCCGTCCGTCCGTCCATGGATCGCTCCCTCGTAGTGGTCTGATTTACTTTAAGTAAAGAGCAGAATGTTCCACAGCAGCTCCTCTATTGCCCCATTATGTTTTGACCTACCCGGTCGGCCAAATTAAACGGGGCCAATGCAGTTTCTTTCGTCGTAGAAAAGCACGTTTTGTAGAAATTTGATAATTTTTCGCAGGTGAAATAACAGTTCATTTGTGCACTTTGAGAAGCATAAAAATTAAATACTTTTCGCCAGAGGGCGCTACAAAAGTTATGATTTTTTCTGTAGTAGCATTTTAGCTTAATCATAACGTTTACATTAAAACGATTTTATTAACAAATAAATTTTGTGGTAGAAATCGTCTGCTTTTGCTAGTATTTATTTGTTAGCATATCTATGTACTGTAATCTTTTTTGATGGGAAGAGCTACTTCACCTGTTTTGCTAAAATAACGCGTTGTATTTTCTGGACTCCGGAGTACAACACGAAAGTTTTCTTTGCAAATAGGCCTCGATAGACGTGGCGCCCTCTAGCGTGTTACGCTTTCATTAAGATAAAATTGCCATCATGTCACTTGCTGCTCTATGTAGTTTATACCTGCCAAAAATCATTTAATTTTATAAATGCATTCGCTTGTTAGAAGCAAAAATGTAAGCTGGCCCCGTTTAATTTGGCCCACCCTGTATAAAGGTCAAAGACCAATCGTGAAAATCGCGAAAATACCGAAATTGTTTTTCGTTCCTCGACGATCGCTTTATCGCGCCGCTACATTTTGGACGTTGAACGATCAAAGCCGAGAACGCGAAAATGCCGAAATTGTTTTTTGTCCGTAACTCGGCCGCAAATAATCTGATTTACTTTGAGTAAGATATTCCGGGGGCACGTGTGTCTGCTGTGCCTTGCACTGCAGGTTTTCTTGTATGTTGATGTTGTGTTGCCGATAACGCAGTCGGTCATCTACGAGTACTGCACGAGCTGTCAGAAAAGACTGCAGTGGATCGTCCAGGTCGGCGCCAAACGTGGTCTCAGAAAACCTAACACAGATGAAGTCAGACAGGCCAAGGTGAATGTCATATTCTACATGTATTTACTTGTCTCAGTTTCGAGTTTTGAGTTGTTACCTCGGCAATGAGGCGGACGTTATGTGATCGTTCTGTCTGTCATTCTGTAAACAGGATAACTGACGAACGCAGAAACGGACGTCGACCAAACTTGGCAGACATGGGCTAGGGGTGACCCTCTAGAAGTGATTAACTTTTGATGGTGATCCGGATCTGCGTATGGATATTTTCTTCACCATTGCGGAATAGGGGATTTTTTGACATTTGTTAGCTTTTCTCATACAGTCAGCGGTCGATTTGACATACTTGCCAAAAGGACTGACACCGACAAGATAATGCATCCACATTTTGGGACAGATCCGACTGACATCCGGATCGACATCCGGATCTGGATCCGGATCAAACCGAAAATCCGGATTTGAATCCCTCACTTTCGGTTGAAACTCTGGCGTTGGCGGAGGTTTGCGCTCTTTGAGTGCTCTTGTAACGTCGCTGTTGTAGTCTTCGCGTTACAAGGCTCGTTCTCAAGACGATCTGATGTATGCATCAGTAACTTCACTGACAAATACGGACCTTCGCCAATGACGTTATGTTTGTTGCATAATAGGCTACATACGAATTTTCGTGATAATGTTTTGCTGACGGTTAGTGTGTAAATATTTATTTATTATATAAAATCGTATTTGAGGTACAACACAGCTTTGTATTTTATTGTGTATTCTGTGTTGTGGTGTAACAAGAAATGAAGAATTGAATAGGGCACAGTGACAAGGTAAGTGTCAACTAGTCGCGTCGCAGTCGATCGTTGCCTAAAACAAAACATTAACAAGTGCGAATGGCTGGTAATCATCATCATCATCATCATAACAACTCACACTAACTGACAGTCTAACACGACAGTGTGTCAGCTAGCTGTGTCGCTGTCTTTTCTCTTGATGTTGATACATTATAATGCGGTGAATACTCACAGCCGTCGTGCGTGCATGTGTGTGGTCGTCACAGCGGTCGCTTGTCGAGCCGTCCATGTTCGGCAACACGCTCACCGAGATCATGCTGATGCAACGAGATCGTTACCCTGAGCGACGGTTACCATGGATACAGACTGCGCTGTCTGAAGAAGTCTTGCGGTTAAATGGTCGGCAGACCGAAGGAATTTTTCGGTCAGTGAATAGCGCTTGCATACTTTATTCGGAAGACGAATGGGAACTCGTGCGCCATCTAGCGAATGCTGCCACTTCCAATGACATTGAGTGTTTCCTGACCCAGATTTCAAGGACACGGCATTATTCGACATTGAATATCCCAGTAACGGTACAAGATAGTACAAGATCGAGAAGTTTCAGCTTGTAATTTTAAAAATTCCTGAATCTGGATCCGAATCTAGATCGCCATTAGCAGGCCGCGTTACACATTGGACTCCGTCCGTTTGTATCGTTTGGGCTTGTAACTCAGCAATAAAGTGTCCTAGAAACTTCAAACTTAGTCTAAAGCGACACAACTCAACTGAACTCAACTCGACAGCGTGAACAACAGTTGACTCAGTTTGTAGGTCGTGACGTCATAAACAAAAACACGACTGACTTGGCTGTACGCTGTTCAACTGGGTCAGTTGAGTTCAGTTGAGTTCAGTTGAGTTGTGTCGCTATGAACACCCCTTAAATGTTCACTGCGTCACAGTTTTGAGATCAAAAGGTTAAAGGTCAACACGTCATTGTTCGGCCGTATGACTAAAAGATGTTTATAGCGACACAACTCAACTCAACTCAACTGAATTACGTACAGCCAAGTCAGTCGTGTTTTTGTTTATGACGTCACGACCTACAAACTGAGTCAACTGTTGTTCACGCTGTCGAGTTGAGTTGAGTTGAGTTCAGTTGAGTTGAGTTGAGTTGTGTCGCTATAAACGGGCCTTAGGAGTGCAAGTTCATAGAAAATCTGTATCTGATACAGAGATTATCAACGGCATTCGTAAGTCGCCAAGGATTTCATCCAAATAGAGCTATTGCAGCAAAGTACACCGTTGGTTAGCCTATTTCTGTTGAATTTGTTGTTTTATACCTAGCGTAAGATTCAGCGAGGGTGATTTGTGTGTCGGATAACGAAGTTCCATACTAAAATAAAAAAATACTAAAATAATATTCTTTAACACAACCTGAAAATTATATCTAAATTAGTTGCGACGTTTCGCTCGCCAGCGAGCTTCATCAGGCTTGTGGTCACGTGATGTTGAGCACGTGACCAAAAGACGGCCATAGGCTGTCGGTAAGCTGTACGCCTCTCCATCTCTGTTCATGCAGTTTGGTTCTTTCCGGATCCAGATCGACTCCTTCCGTAAATATGAAATAAATACGGCCATGAAGCCCTACAGGACACTGAGACAGTACTGTTGCTAGTCCACCCAAAAGACCAACGCACAGTAGAACAAACTGGAGAATGTTTGTACAGGATTCCATGCCACAAATGTGACTGTACATATATTGGAGAGACTGGCAGAAATTATGAGAAGAGACAAGAGGAACACAGAAAAGAAGTAGAATCGATTAGCAACAGAACGTTCACACTGTCAGACCGAAAGAGCAAGGCAGCAGAAATGAACAAGTCGGCCATAACAGGTCATGTAGAGAAAGAAAATCATGTCATAAATTGGTCAGGTGCCAAAATTTTGGAAAGAGAAGGACATCGGAAAACCAGGCAGGTCAAGGAGTCGATCTGGATCCGGAAAGAACCCAACTGCATGAACAGAGATGGAGGTGCGTACATTGCTTAACATCACGTGACCACAAGCTTGATGAAGCTCGCCGTTGGCGAGCGAAGCGTCGCAACTAATTTAGATACAATTTTCAGATTGTGTTAAAGAATATTATTTTAGTATTTAAATTACGAACATAATGAACGTTTTCTAGTATTAACGAAGTTCCAGCTTGTAATTTTAAAAATTTCCGGATCTGGATCCGAATCCAGATCGCCATTAAACTCTCATCAGCTGTTTCTCTTCCCGAAGCCTACTTCTTTTATAACAAGAAACTTAGCTGTTCCAAACTTTCACCATCTTCGAGATATTGACTTGCTTAACGTGACTGAGTATGACCTGAAACAGTTCTTCAGCTCGATAAAGACACTTGAAATTATAGCCAACTCACGATTTTCTGTTCGTCTGTAACCGTATCATAGCGAACATAGGGCCTATGTTATTTTTTACGAGATATTGGATCTAAAACGTTTAAAATAGCTTAAATGACCTTCAAGATCACGCAATGTCATTGGTAATGGCGTTTTTCGATAGAGCACGAACGACATTCTATCTTGCCATCCATTGTAACTATGTCTCTATCTTGCACCGTTTCCAAGATATTGTTACGTGTGTATGAAATACGAGAATGACGCCAAATACGATAGTAGAAGTAGTAGCTCTCGTACGACGTGCGATTGTTGTAATTAATTTCGTACATCATAATGTGCTGTATTTTTCGAGATAGTGTCTCTGAAAACGTTTATAGTATCTGAAATGATCTTCGAAGGTCACTGAAGGTCATTGGCTACAGATCACGATCTCCGATTGTTACTATATGCTTGTGTTCTACCGTTTCCGATGCTCTGTGAAATACATGTACATTGCTCGAAAATCGCGTATTTTATATTCAACGTCCCCGTTCAGCGTGAGCTCCGAATTTATGCGCGATGTTTACATCGCTGGCATCCTGGGGTGTCTTTTTGCCGCTGAAGCACGGATCTATGTTCATTCTCGTTTAAACGGCAAGCTCCGAAGACCCGACATGTAGCGAGATAATAACGCGTTACAGCGGAGGACATTCAAGGTCATCAAAGATGGTACCAATCGACAGACCGCGTGCAATTTCATATTAATGGTTAATAGTAGACTCGGTCATATCTTGTACCGTTTCCGAGATATTGCGACGAAAACTGCAGATCCAGAAATCGTCGTTTTACTCACCCCTGTCTCGTTTGATGGACTCGCTAGCACCGATGTCTGTGTATGAAATTCAATATGACAACTGTACACAGCGACTGTCCAACAGTGAAACCACATACACTGTATGCTCACTTGTCTCGATGTCGCCTCGAAGAAGTTAGCACACAGTGCCGCTGCAAGGGGTGACCCCACGAATTTATGCATGATCTGTACATCGCTGAAATTTATAGACACGGCACTATCTTTATGCTGCTGACATTATGGGTCTGTGAGTTGAGTTAGAGCTGGAGGACCCTGCAGTTGATTGCAGCCGAGCGTCTCTGTTTTGATAGAACCAGACAGTTACAGCCACAGACCATGCAGTGGACGCAGTGGTAGAGTCGGACTCGTTAACTTACCAAGAGGTTGCGGGTTCGACTCACACCCGGTCCACTGCAGACAACCTTGAGCAAGTTGCTAACCTCATCTAAAACGCCATGACGTCGCGTCGCTGTGCATGGTTCTGTCGTCATTCAATTAGGTTAGGTCCACTGCTGACTATTTATAGCATCATGAAGACTCAGTAAGTAAGTAAGTAAGTAAATTTATAAAGCACCATGATCATGAACGAATCAGAGGCGCTGAGATGTGTCACTATAGGCAGTGGGAAAAGCTGAATGAAAGAGATAAGATTTCGGTAGTTGGCGGAATGTTGTGAGAGTTTCGCAAGAACGGACATTAGAATGGAGACTATTCCAGATAGCAGGAGCTGTCGAGCGAAAACCTCGAGCACCAAATGAGATGTTACAACGAGTGACAGAGAGAAGGTTGGCAGAGGCAGACCATAGAGTTGTGCATGGAGTGTGCCACTGGACCAGATTAGCCAGATATGGAGGTTACCGGTATATGTTGCTTTATAGGTCATTGTGGCAATTTTGAATTTACGATCGTGAACCGGCAACCAGTGTAGGCCTACATTTAGCAAAACGTCCGGCTATAATGTACTGTTTGAACAGAGTACCAGGTGACATCGATGAAGTGAACGCTCTGAAGGTGCACTGTGACGCGTGGCACATCCCTCCACGACCACATCGTGCTGCCGACGACTTGGAGACGTCACTGACGCCGTCACCTGACCCACACGTCCCTGCGTCACTTCTAAAGCTGTGGTACCGCGAGCTGAGTGAACCGATCGTACCGTTCTCGTTCTATGAGCGATGTATCCAGGCGTTCGCAAGTGCAGACGAGGCGTGCGCTACAGTTCACTTGCTGCCGGAGATCAACAGACTGGCGCTCATCTACCTCATCCACTTCCTACAGGTTAACAGTCTGCACGTCACTCAGTCACATTTCTCGCTGTTCCTCCATCACTGTTAAGGGCGGTTTCCATAAATGCGCAACGTAAAGGTAAAGGTAAGTGTATTTGTATAGCGCGCTTTTTGTAGTACCTCACACTCAAGGCGCTTAGGCATGGATCACACAGTGTTACCTGCAATTACACCAATGACTGCCTTTACCTCGTAAGCGTTCACCAGATGGCGCCTCCCCAGACTGAGGTTGCACATATCTAATTGCAGCCTACTACTTATTTATCTACCCCGAAAGGATGAAAGGCTGAGTTTATAACAACGTAACAGGCCCATAGCCAACCTTGTGATAACAGGGGGTCCTTTTCCTCAGATTTTGGACCTATTCAAGTGTTTGCAGTGGCTGTCGAGAGGAAACCTCGATTTTTAAAATAATAATGATTGATGACGCTACTTTGTGGTCAAAAACTCGAATCTACATGGATTTTATTAATTTTGTTCCATAGACGGACGATATTTAAGATGTTAGCGCTCGAACAGTCAGCGGAAAAGTGACTTTTTAGCGCCGGGGGGGGGTAGTCCGGCCTCTCCGACCCCCTCACCCCCCGCCCGCCCCTCCCCCTTTGGCTATGGGCCTGCGTAACGCAATACAACGCAACGAATTAGAACATAGTTACAACTCTTGCGTTGCATAGGCCTATTTGTGGAAACCGGCCCTTGCCCGCTTTTCTGCGTCACATCAGATTTGCTATGTAAACAAGAATATGGCGCTTTAAGAAGCTGGCCCAGCACCTGTTAGACTTTGGCGTCGTCAACACAATGGACGACGATTGTGAACAACAGGTTCCGAGCGTCGCATTCTGTTTACAACAGTTGACAACACCGGCGGTAAGGTAACGGTCTGCTTGGTTTACAACAGCTGTGGTCTGATGCCAAAGTGGAACAGGAGGCTATTAATATGTCCATATAGTTTGCATTTGAAACCAAAATATCTGTCGCGGGAATTAAGCGTCTGGGGAGGATCAACAGAATCAGCGATGCCAACAGCCTAATAGTACGTATTCCATAGTAACTGTAAATTACTGATCTTGCTTAACTTTTGAGATATGACACTGGACGGACAACGGACGACAGATGACGGACCGACGACTGCAACCACTGCATATCGTGGTCTTAACAACAGCAATAATGCCGTCAACGGTGGAATATAACATTGGATCATTTCACTTTTTGGATCAGTCTTTCGCTGAGACCAAAGACTGAGACCAAACGGCTGAACTTTGGTCTCGGTCCGGAGTTGAAATTAACCAATCACCGCAGCGCGTCGTCGCTGACGTCATCGGCGACTCATCGCTGATTTCGCCGTTTATTTTTTTGAATTAGCGAAAAAAAGTGAAACTGATTGATTGATTGACTGATTTTCACTCATCAAAACCTAATCTCTAACTGATTTACCTATTTTTGCGTGCAAAATCAGCTGCTCTATCGCTCAGTCCAAAGTTTGGACTCGGCAAATAGCTGAGCGATTCGCTGAGTCCAAACGAAAAAAAAACTTCACTTTTCGGCTGATTTTTGGTCTCGGTCCAAATTTAGGACTCAACGAAAGTCTCAGTAATAGACCGATCCAAAAAGTGAAATGACGTAGGCTACTAAGTCCACGGAGTTTTGTTTTTTTGTCAGTAAACTTCTTTGTCTTCTTCTTCATTGTCGACTTACTAGGCCTATCTATTTCAGTCGTTTGTAGGGCTACATTGCTGTTCAACTGCCGTCCAGTTGTCTGTGTTCAGCTGTATACGCTTTAGTGTTTCTATCTCATTCGCTAATTCGTAATATTAGCGAATGTTGTTGATTTCATGCTATTGCCATTTTGCTAAGCAAAAGATCAAAATGCATTATAAGAAATCTCTATAGTAACTACGTCACGGCATATGTAAAACGTTTAGAAACTCACATTTGAACTGTCCTGATGTAAATGCATAACGCATAGGCCTACGTATGTCGTACGTAAGTAAGTAAGTAAGTAAGTAAGTCTGGATAGGCTATTTACATCCGGCGCAAGAGTCATGAAGACGTCTCAATGGCGCTGGGCGGTCGAGAACAGGTGCGTCTTCAGCGCCCGATTGAAGGCGCTCTCCGACAAATCCTGTGACCGTAGTGTTGGTGGCAGACGCTTCCATGTGGCTGGTCCGTTGACTGCGAAACTTCGTTGTCCAGTTGCAGTCGGGGCGCGCGCGTGGAACCAGTAGAGTATTAGTCAGTCAGTAATGTAAGTGCGCTGACCCGATTGTCCTACACTGAATTGGTCAAAAACGTAAGCCCTTACTGGGCTTACATTTTGTATATAGCATAATTATTTGATGAACGTTTGTACAGGGCTTCACTCGGCCGGAAGTAGTGAGAGTGACGAAGATGGATGTGAACAACGTAGCGATGGTCTGGGCGCCAAACTGCCTGCGTGGTCAGTCCAACGACCCTAAGATCATCTTCGAGAACACTCGCCGTGAGATGGCGAACAACGTGGCGATGGTCTGGGCGCCAAACTGCCTGCGTGGTCAGTCCAACGACCCCAAGATCATCTTTGAGAACACTCGCCGTGAGATGGGCTTTGTGCGAACACTCATTCTCAACCTCAACACAAACGAGGCTGTCGACTTAGTATGACTGCCAAGCAATGGCAATGCCACGCTCTGTTCATCGCTCTAGACTTCACACTTTAGTGATATCAATCAGTCAATTTAGTCAATAACAGGCACGAAGACCGTGACAATAAAATGCACTTAATGACAAAAATCAGCAAGCTGTTAATAACAGGAGTACAGTGTTTTCGCTGAATAGATTCATCTGGTTGGAAGTTAACTATCAGATAATTTACTCAAAACACAACCAAAATTATTACCTAAAAACTTGACGTTTCGACCTCTATCAGAGGCCTTCATCAGAAGAAGCTGGTACTCAGTTCTTCCGGTTCTTGACACAACGGGAAGACG
>Ga0209149_1001855_pt1 | contig 11286 bp, 8 predicted proteins | sample WorMetTyACAVOLI2_FD_187423 | JGI IMG/M metagenome (GOLD analysis project Ga0209149, IMG submission 187423) | Marine gutless worms symbiont microbial communities from Max Planck institute for Marine Microbiology, Germany - Olavius algarvensis... ...
CAGTTCTACCGTCTTTAGTAGGTTGACAGTCATTTTGTTTTCTCTGGCCCAGTCGATGACGTGGGCCATCTCGAGTTCAATCGATGTGCTAGAATTTTCAGGACACAAAAGTGTGATGTTGTGATGCTGTGATGTTGGTTGGTTGGTCATGTTTGTGAATTGTGGCTAAATGGTGCATTGTAGGCCTATAGATACTATAGAACACTAATAGGAAACCCTACCCCTGGAATTCAGTGGTACCATTTTTAACCATATAGCGTGACCTGTGGCTAAAATTCTGGCACATTTTGTCATATTACTACAGCGACTTTCACTTTACTCCGGAGGTGTTATCACCGTTGCGATTGTCAAATGTTGATAACACCCGTGACTCGAGTTTATGTGCAGCACTCAAGTGAGGTACATCTTACCAATATGGTCACTTGTTGTTTTAATAGAAACCTTGCTTTTTTATGCATGGATATATTCATTAACTACAGAAGGAAACTTTGATGGAATTTTTGAAATCGAATTGCATTAATGTAGTCTTTTTTGACCTAAAGCATTAACCCATGCCAGCTTGAAGTGCAGCAGGCCTAGTCGATTTGAGCAAGCACCCGGACCAATGTGTTCAGACAAAACACTCCTCAGGTGTGCCAGAAATCATACAAATCAAACGTGGCATTTTAAAGATATGAGCAATTAAACAAAGTGGCCTCAGTTATTGGGGCCACCCTGTATAATTTTCATCAGCTGTGGTTTGATTGTGTTTGTTGACAGAAATCATTCTACAGGCGACTGACGAATGAAAAGCAGTCGGACACGTTTTTCAAGGTGTTCTATGAACGCATACAAGATGCTCAGCAGTCGATCAAAGCAAGCATGTCCGCTAATGCCGACGAGTCGTTGGCGAGTACTGATAATATTGAAAACAAAGACACTGTCAAGGATGAAACAAAGCGCAAAGGTGATACATTACCTCGCCATGATATTGTTTTTGTCATCTGTGTATTTTAATTTGTAACCTTCTTTGAAACTTTTTAACAGTTTTTGTAACTGCATTTCTAACTTTGTAACTTAGGAAGAGTACAGGAAAATGGTTATGGCTGTTGTTATGAAACACTAAGAATATATCAGTCATGGTACTTGGACTGTGCCATTAAATTCGCCTTGTTAGCTGCAGCTGGTGCTGTCTGTCACATTTTGGTGCTATGTTGAGTAAAGGGAACATAGGAGCATGCAGTTTTCAACATCGGGTAGCCCAGTGTTTTAGTTTTATTTTCAGTCCACATTTCGTACGACAGTTTGTGGGAATCACCCTGAGTGAGGGATTAAATGAGACTGGGACAGGATTTTTGTCGCATTATCTCGTAAATGGTGGGAGATGTGGCTGAAGGTTACTATTAGTCACTAGTGGGAAGTTAGATGCGGGCTTTCGATTCGCACCAGTTTCAGTGACTTTCAGTGACCTTAAATAACTCTTAGCGCGTCATGAACTCGTCATTTTGCCATAAGTTGCATTTTGCCATAAGTTGCATTTTGCAGCACCTGCTGTGTAGATGTAAATCATACTGTCCGCAGCAAAAAGTCTGTGCAGAGATATAAAGTTTGTGCATAAATTTGCAGGAATTACCCCGTGAGCGAGCTTTAAGTAACAGCTGGTGTGTGAAATCAGCAATTTTTGGGCCTTTGCACTACTATTGTCAAGACAGGTGAATGTAGGATCATGTGATTTCCATTGTCAGATTGCACAGGATGTTCATTTCATATGGCATTTCACAGGGTACACCCCAAACGACTGGGTTAAGTGAGACTGGGGTGAGTGGAATCGGCAATTTCTGAAGTTTTTGTCACGAGTGTCTCGCAAAAGTGGGAGATTACCAGGTTACTCTTGTCTACTGAAAGGAAGTTGCGTACTGGCTCTCATTCAGTACCAATTTCAATGAGGACCTTCAATCACCTTGATTGCCAGTACACATCATTAACTCCCCATTTTGCTTTTTCCTGTACCCACTGTGTTAACGTGAATGAAGATAGGTCTATACTGTCAGCTGCAAAGTTCTAAATTATGATGATGTGAAGTTATCAGCGGTTAATGACAAATACGTGCATAATGTTAGAAATATTTTTGGGCCTTTGCACTGTGTTGTCTTGGAATCTTTGAGCGATATGTCGTCTGTTATTACTTGTAGCGAGTGAAAGGACATTGCTTGCGGGCTTTCTGGTAGGGGAGCACCCCAACATTTTTGGTCCCCCTATCCAGTTGGCTTGGCAGTTCGGCTTAGTGGTAATGCATTGGTGTCAATCAACGTAGTTACTCTACGCCAGGCCTGGTTAGTACCCGGATGGGTGACCATCTTAGGGTGGGTAAACTATCTCGGTTGTAACCAGTCACCCAGGTCAACTCAGCTTGGCCAACTCTCTATGGATAGGTGCAGTGAGTACCAGCTTAGGCTAGGAAGGTGAACATAGGTCTGGCACCACACTGGCCATGCGTCACAGACAATAGTGGTTTATCCACCTACGGGCTCAACAGCCTATGAAAGGGAGATGAGCACCCCGCCTACGCTCCTGCTGGAGTATGGCCCTCCTTTACCTTTACCTATCCAGTGCTGTTGTGCAGTTTCTCTGCAGTAGCGGAGCTTCTCATTGTACATTGCCTTTGCTGTTTTAATGCTTTAATATGTTGGTCACATTGAGTTTATAAGTTAAAGTTGACATTTTTGCCTTGAATTAGTTGCGATTTGTAGTTGTGATTTGAGAAGTGCTAAGACAAAAAGTGTTGTTTTCAGTATTGGTCAAGTCGACTAGCTTCACACCAGAACTTCGTGAGCAAGTAGAAGATGCTGGCATTGCAACACAGAAAGCATTTGCCCACTTGCGGCGTGTAGTATACATGGAGACGGGCAATGATCAGCAAGCAGTGCTCATGCCATCCACTGACGAAGTCTTCTGTGACAAGGTGAAGGACAAGGACAAGGTGCTGTCATTAGAGGTCGTCGTCATGCAGCCGATATTTAGATTTTTCCAGCTTCTTTGTGAAAACCATAATCTTGAACTTCAGGTAAGCTGTTCGTTTTTTGACAGCTTTTCCTATTCATTGTTGTTCTGTCAGTAGCAGGTGATTTTTTTCTGTTTCTCGTAGCTTTAAACTTCGTCAGTGAGACATGTCGGTTGAGCAGTGGGAGAGGCATCCAGCATTCCTGGATAGTTCTCAGTAAGCGTGTAGGCCTCAGTAAAATAACATGACTAGTGATTAAATGTTAAAAGTGTGGAATTGAGAAATTTCCCATAGTATACTAGTATAGTACAGGCAAATACAGAGAATAAATTTTAATATTCTGGCAATAAATAGCACAAATGATTGCAGCTAGAGTGGACTGTAAAACGTCATGGCTGTTAAATTTTCAACCTAAAAATGTGGTTTTAACAGCCTCAAAAACCTGGGTTTTCGGTGCAGTAAAATAGCTGGGTTACCTGCGTTTTCGGGTTTGGGGAAACCCTAATATATTAATATATATTATCTACTGACTGACAGTGCTAACTGCAACCAAAGTAATGCTGTATGGTTCTAAAGCTCTGTGGGTGCGAGTACAGCAGCAAGGGATAAACGGTGATTATGTGAAAAATTTTTTCACTGGACTAATGCATAGTGAAACAATTAGTCAGTCTAAAGGGATGGCAGTGATGATGCTGATGATATGTATTTTTGTTTCTTTTTGTTTTAGTTTTAGTGATATTATGTATTATACTTGACAGAACTACTTGAGATCACAAATACACGTGATACAAATGCCTTCTACTGATGGACGCACGGTGCGATATGCAAATGGAGAGGGCGGCTACAGCATGGCACTTTAGTAATCTCCGCTGAGTATTGTGCTCAGGACTAAGCTAAAGTGACAAGAATAAGATATAGTAGACATCGCAGCATGAACGATTATATTGTCAGACATACCAGTGAAGCTATCTACTATCGCTCATGTAATATTCATAGCATTAGAGTTTATACAGTTTGTCAACACCCCAACATCCATCCTGAAAGGCTTCCTTTGAGACCACTGGGGACAGTCAGCTAGCCCAGCAGAACCTGTGTAGAGACTGTAAAGTGGCTGTGTATATAATGCAGTTATTGATTTTGTTTAAACCTTCCACAGAATCTCTTTACCACCCCAGTTTTGATAATCTTTAGTTGTAGCCGCCCAACCATTCTCGTTGTCTGCATGTTAGTCAATGCATGCATATCTGCCTTTATGGACGTGGGGCATTTGGTAATATATCATACTGGGCTTTGTTTATCGACAGTTGTCTTTTTTCTGTTTCTGGATTAATGGTTGTTTATGTTTTTTTCTTTTTTCTCTTTTTTTCATGCAGTCAGTTTTATTGTAAATTATTGTGTCAGTAGAACAGTGTTATTACTGGGTCATATATTTCAAATGATACTCAGTGAGCATGACTCTCCATGTAATGCATTAATTGTTGTCAGTTTGTCAATTTCTTGGGTGTGTGTTTTCTGAAAAAGTTCTTGGAACATTTAATACAACTTTAAGCACATTCAGTTATTTCAGTGCTTGTGAAGTGGAGTCTGATGCATGCTATCTTCAGTTTGTTCAGCTACTCTGCAACAGTAGGTTATACACATATCACTAAATAACACCTTGCGGAAATTAATCAGGTGAATCAGTTTTTCAGATGTTTACAGCAGCATACATGTACATTCACTGTTCTGTCATGAATCAAGTGAAGCTACTGTCTTGTCTGTCTGGCACTGTATATCTTTACAGTCTGCAGAACGAATGCTGGACACCACTGCTTAATATCATGATTTACAGAATTCATTCAAGCTGTTTGCTTTAGGTGTAAGATGTATTGTGCACATACTTAGGAGTTGATTTGGTCAAATCTAGATAATTAAAATGCTCATAGACTCTGCTAAGTGCAGATTTTATGGAGCGCCAAATGGTATTTTTGGAAAAATTTGGCGTATTGCCTCAGAAGAAGTCGTCCTCATCTGATAAAATCTAAGTGCATGTCAGTTTTGTTATGCGGCTTAAAAGTGCTTCCTCTTAACAAATCATAATTAAGCTCCCTTGACTTTGTAGCTAATCGCTTCTGTGTGAAACTGTTAAAGACCAGTGATGTACAAACTGTAGAATTTGCCGTGTGCAATCTAACTGTGAACTGCCGAGTAACCTGCTCACCCATCATTATAGAAAGTTCCTAGACACTGCAGCTGTGAAAACTGACTTAGTTAAGTGCTTTTGTGTGTAACTGTTGTCTGTTGTCTGTTTAGTCTAGTGTTTTGTTTCTTATTACTATTGCTGCTACCATTCTATGATGAAATAAAGTTTCTCATTTCTTATGTGCACTATGCAGTGCTATGATGCTGTTGGTTGGGTCATATGACCAGTAAAATCATACGCAAATGGCAAAAGATAACGGTGATTACCAATACATAAGTGTTGCCGGTAGTTTTTAAGTCGCAACTTGTTGACATCGTCTCCGAAGTCCGAAATGTCAAGTGGGACGTCAAACCCTACTATACCTATACCTTACCTGCACAGTGGACAGTGTCCTGATACTAAACATCTTTTTTCTTGTTAGTATTACTCAATGATGCTTTGGGATGAAATTCTTGGCCTGTCATCAATGTTATGCTTCTGCTGCTGTTGCTATTACCGTTCTATTGGCTGCTGTGTGGTGACATGTCTGTGTGCTGCGGTTGTAGAATTTCCTGCGCACACAGAACAACAAGACTAACTACAACATTGTCGGTGAGACTCTGCAGTTCCTTGATTGCATCTGCGGCAGCACGACAGGCGGTCTCGGTCTCCTCGGCCTCTACATCAACGAATCAAACGCGTTTCTGGTGGATCAGACACTTGCGTCTTTGATCGAGTACTGCCAAGGTCCATGCCACGAGAACCAAGTACGAATTAGTGTTGAATAGATTCAGTCAGTTGGTACAATCAGTAGTGTAAACACTTCTTACTCTACACAACTGAATATTGTTACCTAACGACAACGTTTTGATGTCCGTCGGACATCTTCATCACATCTAGTTGACTGTTTACAGCTCGATGGAGCTGTAAACAGTCAACTAGATGTGATCAATATGTCCGACAGACATCGAAATGTTGTCATTAGGTAACAATACTCAGTTGTGTAGAGTAAGAAGTTTTTGCGTTACAAGTTGGAATTAGTTCTGTTGCAGAAAGTCTTGATGTGTTTTTCAACTGTCACCAGTAATGTATGTGTAAAGTGTAAAGTGATGTAAATGAGTTATGGTTTTTTAAACTACTGTTGAGTGTATTGGTAATCACCGTTATCTTTTTTCATTTGCATGTGATCTTAACTTTTACAGTAAGTCAACTATGTATAAATGGTACATTGAAACCCAAATCTGCTGCCTGTTATTAATTTTCTCCATTAATCACAATTTATAGCATCAAAATTGACCAAATGAAAACTTTTCAAATCATTACTTCCTGCCAAGTTTTCTTGGGTCTGCGTATAGGCCTCACACCCTTCACTTCATAAACCATACATTGTTTCACTCAGTGACTGTCATCCTTTGTTAAAACATGTCCATAGCAACAAACCAATATTGTCCTCTAAGCCTAACCTGTCTCTCAGTTCAGTATTTGCATACTTGTCTAACCATTGTGCACGACATCTTCGTCTAATTATTCTCATTTTTTCTGCATTAGCTAGGGCTAGTTCGTTTTCATTTCTCTGGGGTCATTTTTTGCTTCCATGTAACATACAACTCCGCATGCAACTGCCTAATATGCAGGGCATATCATTAGCAGTAAAGAATGAGGTCAACTGCCTCAACTTATTTCAACCACTCCACTCCACATTCTGGTAAGTTGTACACAGTGAACTGGAAAAACTGTGATGTCAGTTACAGTAGCTATGCAAGCCGTGTCCGATGCATAAACAAGGTTCGTAGCAGTATGAAGTTTCAATGAGGGAGGGCCATGGCCCAGTGCTGCCACCCTTTAATTACGCCACTGTGCCTGTTGCTTCTGTACAGAATGTTATTGCGAGTCATGAGAGTAACGGTCTGGACATCATCATTGCACTGCTGTTGAGTGACATCAATCCACTGCGCAAACAACGTATTGACCTCGTGCTGCAGCTCAAGGTAGCAACAGAATTTAGTTCATCTGCAAGTCTGATGTATGTCATGAGAGTAATGGTCTGGTTGGTTTTGTGGCACTGTGATAGAAGTTCGGTCTTTGATCGGCGAACTTTCCCTGTCCTGCATTTGACATGCAGCTGACGGGTGACCACTTATGTGGGTAAACTGTCCGCTATAGGTCAGCCAACCAGGCCGACTCAGCCTTTCATCCTTTCAGGATAGATAAATGAGTAGTAGGCTGCAATTAGGTGTCCGCCACCTAAGTGTGGAGGCGCCATCTGGTGAACAATTACGAGGTAAACGCAGGCATCGGTGTAATTGCAGGTAAAACTGTGTGATCCCATGCGTGAGCGCCTTGCATGTACTACAAAAAAAAGCGCTGTATAAATACACTTTCATTTACCTTTTTATGTCAATGTCCATTTGCTGTATTAGTGAGGCGTGGGATGAGTAGTTTGGTTGTTACTGGCCCACCTTATGGGCATAGGTCGCCAACGTCGATCCGTCCGTCAATGTCTCAAAAACTAAGCAAGATAGGTCCGTAGTTACTATGGAACACTATACAGTTGGCACCACTGATTATGTTGCCACATTCAGTCCTCCTCAGATGCCCCCCCCCCACTGGGGCGGGGCAACTACTCCCTTCTCAGGATACCATGGTTGCAGGCCAGCTTTTTATCGCATTGGTGATATTCTTGTTTTTTTCAAGATTGGCAGACACTTGCTGCTCTAGTGCTTTGCAACTGTAGGTTAGATCTATGTAAAAAGTGTATTTCAGCAATGTGCTGAGGTTTTCTTTGGAAACTAGGCATAAGTGTGCCAAGAGACGGTCTTTGTTACTGCACAGTTTAACTGTCGTCTCCCCGTGACTACTGACTGTCGGTGCTTCAGTCCTTTTTGTTTCGTTTAATTTTGTACGGTGCCCCTGCAATGTCTTTGACATGATAGTGTCACCTTAATCAGTACATTGTTACTTACTTACTTACTTACTTACTTAGTTACAAGAAATCATAACTGATTGTGTAGTAATAAGGATCCATTGTGTATTCTTTTCAGCAGTAAGATATAAATAAAAATTAAAAGTTACCAACATCAGCATCATCCACATTATTTTAATTATTTCATAAGTGAAGTATAATGTACTATGGTTTATTGCCCTGGTCAAGACTCTAAGACCGGCTGTACTGATTTTGTGCTGTCGATAATATTGGGCCATTTGTTGGTAATAGAGACACTTATCACACATCAACAGACACCAAGTCAACTGAGCTTTTTTTTTTGCCTTTCATGTTATTACTGACTCTGATACAGTTGTCACTCTGCAATAGTTTGCAATAGTTTAATAAGACAATAAGAACAGGAGGACTCAAAGAGCACAAACCTCAGCCAACACCTATGTCTTCAAAAATTGCAAAAGTTATTCCGAATTCAAATCCGGATTTCTGAGTTAATCCGGATCCGGATGTCTGCCACATCGCTACCAAAAAGATAGTGGATTTATTCTCTTCACCGTCTCTCATTTGGCCAAGTATCGTAAAAATCGGCTGGTGACTATGAGAAATGCTAACGAACTTCCTAAATCCCCTGGTGAAGGAAATCGAAATTCTACAATACATATCCGGGACGAAGCTCGCGACCAAATGCCCAATATGTCAACGATGTTCTGACAGATGATGGCAATGCATTCCAGGCCCCGTACAGTGGCCACCTGAAAGGCACGGTCACTTAGAGTGGATGGTCGTGTTGACAGCATGGATTGTTGATGGACTGTTGTGCTGTACGCTGCAGTATACTACTACCACTGCTAATAACAATAATAGTGATATGTTTTCAGCAGTGTAATGTGACCAAAACTAAGTTCAGACTTCATGAGCTCTACTTGTGTTGTTGGCTACAGAACAGTGCATCAAAGTTATTGCTGGCGATCATGGAGAGCCGGCATGACAGTGAGAATGCCGACCGTATTCTGTACAGCATTCAGAAGTTCCAGCTCCTGGTTTGGATCAATCAGTTACACTCACCTCTCACCTGCTATTAAACTGCAGCATTCTTTGAATATATGTATCAACCTTTATTGTGCACATTTAGTTTAACAGATCGGATTTAATTAGAACAAGAAACTTAGCTATTGCAAACAGGACATGCTCAGCATCATATAAAAACACAGGAACGCAATACTGTCTTTGAACATATACTATTTTTACCAAGAGATATTGGATCTATAACTCTTTAAAATTGCTGAAATGACGATCAGCATCGATCAAAGTCATTTGTACTAGCGCTGTTTAATAGAAGACATAAGACGTCCTGTTATTCATCTATTACAACTCCATGTCTATCTTTGTGTCTGTCTTTAAAATCGAGGTCGCATCGTATAGTTGGGAGCTTATATAGGTCAGGCAGCCCACATTGTGGCTTAAGCTAAGTAGGCCAGAGTGATTTGAGAGTCATCCTTGATAAGTATGTCCATGCACATGCTTGGGTCATCTAGGTTTGCCGTGCTGCGAACTGGATTATCGACATCTTTGCTGCAAACTGGATGATTGATGTCATCAGCTACTCATGGCAGCCAGGAGTACTAGAGGCTGGGTGGTTGCATATGGAGAATGGAGAAGCCACATAGCGTATTCTGAGAGAGAAGAGGTACCATTCAGGACATCGGCAAAAATCTCTCAGTGCCACTCACATCCCTGCATAAGTCCACACCACCTTTGCAACTTGCAACACACCGTCTAATTACATGAAGCCTCGTAGTAATGAAGGTTGTAGCACAACGTCTATTAAGCAGACTTTCCTGCCTGCAGGGGTAAAAGTGCATTGGACCCAAACTTAAAGGGTCTCAGCACTGGAACGACTATAAGTGTGGCTGATGTCGCTCCCCCTGTAAGAGCTGAGTGGTAATTAAATGTATATATATATGTGATACGCGGCACATTGGATGCTGATAGGTTGACGAGGCAAAGAGAGCGTATCATGAAGTCGAGTCAATTGAGGATGAGTGTAAAGAAGGTGGTACGGCAGCGAGTGATGGAGAGCAGCAAGATGAAGATGCTAAAATTAACATGACAAACTGCCGTGAAGTCGGGCATAACATGTACATTCTTGCACATCAGGTTTTACACATGTTATGTGTGTGTATTTGATTGAGTCAGCAAATAGCATGTGAATCTTGTAGATGTCTGGCGTTATGCGTGTCTGCGTGCATGTTTTATGTTTCTTATAGTCAGCCAAATGGCTGGGCCGATCCAGATCAAACTTGGCACACGGGTTTACTTTTACCCACGGATTGTTTTAGGCATGTCAATGTCAATTTCATAGCCAAAGTGCCTTAGGCGTGAGAATGGAGGCGCCATAGGTGCTAAGAGGGACAGAGGTGGAGTGAATGCCGTAGGCATGAGTATAGAGGTGGCACAGGTGGCACCGAGAGTTAAAGAGGCGGGCAACCAAGGTCAAGATCACAGTGCCATATATGTGAGAATGGACGCACCATTGTCGCCGAGAACGACAGAGACTGGGCAAATGCCGTTGGCATGAGATTTGCTCCATTCGGAGAACGGATATTACAGCTAGTACTTGATATGGTTGCTCTCCAGTATCAAGATAAAAAGCGTAATATATACTTTGAGTTGGGGAGCCTGGAGTGGGTGGGGATGAAACTATATTTACTCACTGAGGGTGCCAGAAACGATCACTGTGCCTCCAGGACTACACTGTGTTAGAGGGTGTTTGGGTCTCCACTAAAATAAGATACTTCTTTTACTTTAATTTTGTACTTTTTCAGTTTTTTCCCCACATTTTTGTCACACCACAGGCATCATCAACACCAGTATGACCATGGAAATAGCCTGCCTCGGTGGCGCTGTTGGTAGCGTCACAGTACATGCTGCCTGGCTACGGTGATCGGCGAGTCTGGGTTCGAGGCCCAGGCTGGACCGATCATTGTGTCAGCTTATAGCGGCGTATGCTTTGAGATTAAATTCTCGGGCAGGCACAGAGGGTTCGACGGTGTCCTCTTTAATCTGTGACCGTTGGGTAATACTGGGTTTAGAGACGCTCAGTATTAGTCGCTGCTTGAACCACTGATAACAGATGGCCTCCTGCTGTATGCCTGGCCAGTCATCAATGGCTCTGTTCACACACACCGCTAAATTGGACCCTGG
>Ga0209149_1001857_pt1 | contig 11285 bp, 6 predicted proteins | sample WorMetTyACAVOLI2_FD_187423 | JGI IMG/M metagenome (GOLD analysis project Ga0209149, IMG submission 187423) | Marine gutless worms symbiont microbial communities from Max Planck institute for Marine Microbiology, Germany - Olavius algarvensis... ...
CCGCATTCCAGACGCAGCTCCATTACGCACCCTGAGCGGTGTGCACACCCCCCATCGTCGTGATACGTGAAAGTGGTCTGACGATTATTGTACTAGAACTAGAACTAGAACTACTGCGTGCATTAACAGGCCAAACACTGGCTCCTTTTAATTTAGGCTGAAGACTTCCCTTCAGAATTATTTGAATCGAAATAGACACATAAAAACCGTGAATGACTCAAAATCCACATGATTCGCATACGTTTGCCTACGTTGAGTTATCATACCAAGTGCTGCAGTTTTATTTTAGAGTCTTTTTAACCACATATGACAAAGTTTATATGCCCCGGCCGGGCCGGGCCGGTTTTTAGGCATGACCATACTTTAGTCTGTCATTGTAGGGACAACAGTCTCATTTGACGTTGATGATATAAGTAAGGTTAGGCCTAAAAACTGGCCCGGTTCGGCTGGGGAACGTAAAAATTGCCCTAGACATCGCTGCAGTTGACTTAGATCAATTTTCTCTTTTAGAGTACCCGTACAGCCGTACATGTGTTACATATGATCATTGTACGTGACTCAGTCTATAGCTACTTTGCCGCATGCATTAAAGGGCCAAACATTGGCTCCTTTTAATTTAGGCTGAAGACTTCCCTTTAGAATGTTTAGGATCGAAATAGACGCATAAAAACCGTGAATGAATCAAAATCCATATGACTTGCATACGCTAGCCTACAATGAGTTATCACAGCAAGTGTTGCGATTTTGGTTTAGAGTCTTTTTAACTACATATGACAAAGTTTATATGCCGGGCCGGGCCGGTTTTTAGACATGACCTATAAGTAATTAAAGATTGTTTAGAAATTACCGTATAGCTTCTTCTTGCTCCTTTACTGATAATCGCCTATCCTTTGAAGACAGTCAGCTGATTTTTTTGCTACCTTTGAATAGATAAAGCAGTCTTCCGAGCAATTGTCACTCACGACTCTGATTCGCTACTGCCCTATGATATGTGTGTACAGTTTGATATATAAACATTGATAAATTCGATTAATGTAAAGAGTACCCGTGTCCTGTAACTCAATCCTCTGATTGAGTGGTCTCAACAGTGGTCTCTGCTGAACCGTTTTCGCACGGAGCAGGGACACTGCGGTGCCTGCAGAAGGAAATGGCGACTTACAGACACTGATCTGTGTCCTTGTGGCGAGACCCAGACAATGTCCCACATTGTCGAATCCTTTTCCCCTGACAAAACTGAATGGCGGCTTATCTCGGCTACACTCTGCGGATGAAGACGCTGTTTCGTGGCTGACTAGTTATGGTTCATGACACGCATGCGAGAAGAAGAAGAATCCTCTGATTTACTTACTTCCTCAATATACATGTTATTCCGGCAACATCAGCGAAGAGCTAATTGCTGAATGGCTACTTATTGTAGGACCTCTTGCTATGACTTAATGGATACAATATCGTCTCCGAAATGACCTATAATGTGACGAGTTGGACGTTTACCACTATACTATACTACTATACTACTAATGGATGCATGATTCATAGTGTTGATGTACCAGGAAGGTTGATTCATCAGTGTCTGATTTATCTTGAAGTCTGCTATTGTTGAAATTCCGTACCAATGGACGTTTGAAGACGAAGGAACAATGACAATAATTAATGCAACTTAACATAAAGATATGCAACTCAGTATGCACAGATAATCATGGGTTGAGGGGGGGGGGGAATAAAAGTGTAACAACTAAGAAAAAATAATAACAATTTTAGCACGAGTGGGATAACAAACCCATGTACGTGCCACAGTGTGGCATCGTAGCAAGTATGCTGCCTACTAAGCCATGAGCGCTGCTGACAGGGTCGCTGTAAATGGCCTACACAAGGTTACACACACGGGATAACATAGATTGCAGTCGGAACTACATCGATAATAAATTTTAAGTTGTGTTATTGCTACAACTTGACACAAGTACTGTACTAACTATAAAATGTTAAATTTTGCTGAACTGCTTTCTTGACAAGGTACCCTGTGACTGTTTTTAGGTCTGTTGCTAACAATGCAACAAAATTAAGACCAGAGAGACAATCCAAGCTCCAGAACAATTGAACATTGCTGGTTGAGGAGTCAGTAGTCACTGGACAATTTGTGTGATTATGTTTACATGAATTCTGGTGCTCGCTCACCGTCATCAACGGTGGAAAAAGTAGCATTGGGTAGATGAAGAAGCCAAAAAAATAGCCAAGTTCAAAGTTTGGGGTAAGGGTACAGGGGGAAGTACCCTTATTTTTGTGGGTACCTGAAGCCGTCATATTTAACACAGTGTGTAGCACTGCTCATTTAAGACATTTCAACTAGAGCTGCAGATTAATCGTGCTAACGACTTGATTAATGCAGATTGCAGAAATCATTAATCATGGAATTAAATATTTTACATCTAATGATTTTCTGAATGTAATATCGTTCTTTAGATCATTAGAGTTTTGTATTCATTGTCTTTGTGGTAATTAGCTATGATAATGGGAGAAATATATTTGTTGATGATGGTTGACTTGTCTATTGTAGGTTGAAGATATTACATTAAACGTTGAGTTACATGACATCCACAATGTCACTGATTGAAGGCATTGGTGATGAGGTGACTGTATTAGCCACGTGTTTGCTTGTTGTTGCTGTTGTTATCATTGCCTGGCTATCTACACGTGTGAATGTCAGAACACACACTTCTGTCATTATAATTGATCGAGAACGTTTCAGTGAACTACTGCGACGTGTTCGGGGTATTGCAGTTCGTTCCCATGTGGCCAGCGAGACTGATTCTAATGTCCAGACTCTTTCTCCTACAGAAGCCAACACGGCAACTGATTCTTTACTTGTGTCAGGTGCAGCTGCCAATGTTCAAGTTACGGACATTAGGCCACACAGTTCACATGGTGATGGTGCCGATGAGCATAAAAACACTGATGGTGAACACAAATGTCTGCATGAAAGTGAAGCAAGCAGTGCCCGTCACAGCACTGGAAGTGTATTGCACTGTGAGTCATCATCATCCGTCAAGGATTGTACTGAATCTGCCTCGTCTATACAGGGTTCAGCTGCTACAGCAACTGCAGATACAGATAATGAGAATATATCTCAACATAGTTCTGCTGCAAGCGGTGACATGCCTCTCGGCTCAATACAGGTTCGGCTCCAGTTTGTTGATGGCCGCCAGAGAACAGTCTTCGCCAATCCTGATGACACCATTGGCCATTTTAAGCGGTATGATTCGAGTCTCTGCTTTTCACTGTTGAATATTGTTGTACTAATATTAGGGACTATTCATATCGTATCATTGAGGGGCAGGGCTTGATCAGCCCCGTAGGCCGAGACCACCGGTTGACGAGTACTGTAGACATTGTTTCTTTGCTGAATAAGAAATGACTGAGCTGCTGAGATTCCAAAGTTATTTTACTTTCATTAGGAAGTTCTGTGTTACATACAGTTCTCGAAGAATGAAAACTGATGTTTTCCTCATTCAAGGCAGTGCTTTGTGTTTTAAAAGAAATTTACAGTAAACTATTACTAGTAGGAGGAATATGTTTGTTCCAAGTTTGTGCTTTAGTTTTTGTTTTTGTGTAGAAATCACTTTGCATCAGAATTAGCAAGCAACTTGGTGGTACGTTTTATCGCTGGAGGTCAGGAGCTGAAAGACGAGACTTCGACATTGCGTTCACATCGAATTGCGTTTTCAGGTGCTGTCTTGCACTGTCTGGTGACACCAGCTCGAGCCACCACTCCGCCAGCAGATGATAGGCAGAACGCTGGTTACCAGTTTGACGTCGGCCTATTGATATTCCCCCTGTTTGGAACATTGCTCGCTGCCCTGTGGTATGCGCGTGTCGTCTACCGTGGTTATTTCAATGGCACATCAACGTTTTCTTTGCTTGCTATATCGTTTCTGTACATCGTAGCACTATTGGCGTCCCTGAGGGGTGGTAGTCATGCTGATCAACATCCTCATATTGAATGATACCACAATGTCTGCTTAAGCTTAGCTAATGGTCAAACATACATCGTTAGGCATAACTTTGAAGTTGCAGTGGAGTGCTTGCCGATGTTCTGTTTTTGCTACTTATATAGTGACCACCAACAACTATAAATGTCGTGTCGTTTGAAACAGTACATTTGAAACACATTAATAATTGTAATTTTAACTAAATTTAGTTTGGCAGTGTACTGAAATATATTTGCGATATAAACTGATGGAATTTCGTGCTTACATTTCTTAATTTTGCATGTGATATGATGGCAGAGCTCTCAGTATATCTAAAATGTTCTGATTCATGGCAAAGACTGTCTGTATAGTGTCCTTCAGAGTCTGTCATTTTTGTTGTGTGACTCTGTGCATACGCACAGCCTATGCCATCACATGGTGTCTGTCTGTCTGTCTGTTTGTCACGTTCATGGATTCTGTCGAAATGAATAAACATATTTCAAAAAATTTTCACCATCGCATAGCCATTGACCATTAGCTAAGCTTAAGCAGACATTCTAGTTTTTCCACACCAAACGTTATGGCAATATTCCAACGGGGACCCCCCTAATGAGGGCATTGAATGCAGGTGGCATAGGCAGAAATCATGATTTTTGACCAATATTTCACTTCATTGTGTGCTATCATTGCTGCAACTGCCAGGTGTTATCAACGCAGTGCTGTCGGACCATGGCAAGTTGTGACACTTATCACAGGTAGTAAGCGGCAGAGTTTGTTGATGGCGGGAGACAACGACGAAGTGTTTATGACAAGAAACCTCAATGTTACGCTGAAGAAAACAGAACAGTATTCAATTTTACGCAGTGGTAAATCTGAACCGAAGTAACTAATAGAAAAGTGCACTCGACGTATTGTAATATTGAAGTTCACTGTGATGACAGATGTGAAGCATCGTGCAGCCTTTGCTGTCGCAGAGCCACTTGTTACTAAAGTTTTGATACTTCTGTATGTAGATGCTGCAAGCAGGTGGTCTGATTGCCAGTGGCGTTTAGTGCTCTGAGCCAAATCCCGTGTGAATGATTTGCTTAATGCCATCTCATAGCTGATGTTTAATACCAGGGTGACCACTTGTCTGGAAAACCTGGAAATGTCAGCTGTCAGCCTGTCAGCGTTTGTCAGGGATTTTACTGAAAGTCAGGGAAGTGTCGGGGAAAAAATCTTGTCATGGAAAAGTGGCCTAAAACTGTTTATTGTTAGCTGCATATTTGTGTCCATTCTTGACTTTGTTGAGCTTGTGCATTTCATTTTGGTTTCGGATCATGCACTGTTGAATTTCCTACCCCCACCACTGACAATAACACTAGTGGCATGATATGATTAACACTTAACGTGGGCAGGAGTGGCGCAAACCGTCAGGGAATTGTCAGGGAACTTCACGTTGTCTGGAGAGTGGTCACCCTGTAATACATACATATGTTGATTTTCAGGTCTGCTTCGGCACTTTCCTCCTTAGATAGCTAGTGTGAGACAGATGTTTGCGATGCTGCCTTTGTGTTGTGTGTGGTTAGCTGCACTGCATATGCCAGGATTCATTTACTAAGTTTTGTGTGATTTCACTGCTAGGTGGTTTGATTTTGTTCAGCTGTGCTATGGTTATGTTTAGGTTACACACGTCATTTGTTATTATCTTACCTGTTTTTGGTTGTTTTTGCTTATTTAAATTATGTTGATCCGTGTTTGTCTGGTTCATTTGCTGGAATACTTTTACTGTTGGTGACTTAAAAAGACAGGTTGAGAAAACAACGAATAAGGCACCGTCATATGGTAGCAATATGTAGAGTGACTAATTATCTTACTAGGTTTAGACATTATCCAGTACATGAATGGCTTTAGACAGATACTGAATATGATGCAGAATGGCAAGAATGCCGAGTAGTTACTATGTATGTGATACCGTTTGGCATGTTGCATATTTTCTGTTGATGCCAGTCAGCATAACTTTTGTAGTTAACAGGGTGACCACTTGTCTGGAAAACCTGGATATGTCAGGGAATTTGACAGCTGTCAGGGAAATGTCAGGGATTTTACTAAAAGTCAAGGAAATGTCAGGGAAAAAATCTTGTCAGGGAAATGTTGCCTAAAACTATTTATGATAAGCTGCATATTTGCATCTGTACAGGTATTTAGTAAGCATCGGTTCTGTGTTAAATATATGATTTTGGATCATGCAATGTTGCATTCCTACCCCCACAACTGACAGTAACAGTAGTACAGGCATGATATGAATAACACTTAACAGGCCAAGTGCCATTGAGGAGTGCCGCAAACCGTCAGGGAACTGTCAGTTTATATTTCACATTGTCTGGAGAGTGGTCACCCTGAGTTAATGATTTTGTAAACTTAGGCAATTTTGTAGTGCCATAACTAATGTGCTTAGCCGACTGTATTGTGACGTTGATAGCTGTTTTTCTGTTGTTGTTGTAAAGTATATTTAAAATTGTTTAAATATAATATAATGCAAGCAGACTGGACCTAAACTGGATAGAACCTCAGCACTGGAGTGACTATAAGCCTGGCTCCCCCTGAAGAAGGTGGAGATGGATTTTATCCTGTTTTTTACTCAATTTTGTCTAATGCAATTTGGTAAAATTGCACACCGGCAAACTCTAAAGGTTTTTGGACATCTTTCGCAAATGTGGCCTAGTGTGTGGAGTAAAGCCAAGACCAATATTAATAGCTATTAGGATTTATAAAGGAAACTGAAAATGTGTTTATCCATATGAATAAAGTTTCTTTTAATGATCCCTGGCATGCTGTAAGTTTTATTTATTTTTTCATGAATGTGCTCAGACTGAGAAGGTAATTTTTTTGTCGAAAGTGCTGCCCAAGTCCTTGTAAGAATCTACCATGTCATGGAAAACGCTTTTGTGTATAATTGGTATTTAGTGTCGACAACATGTTTTGTGGCAAATGATACGGATTTAGTGTGCACCTACACTAAGAATGAATCAGTGATGTGATGCAGCGTTTACATAATATGAAATATATTATTATGGTAATGTCATCATCAAATGTCATGTGTGACATTGTTCAAATGTTGCATTATGCGAGTGTAAACATGTAAATGCATGTCACAAATATCATGCCAAATTTGTTTTGTCATACTGGTAGGCCTAGTGAAAATACTTTAAAGTAAACATTTCTTCTCTTGGCCGACCCTGTGCTCTTGTATCTTCTGTCTTTCAGGTGATAGTTTTCTTTTCTTATCATGTTTAGTTTTCAAATACCTCATTTGTAATTTTCAACCAATTCAGTTGTGGTCGTAAGTTATTTATCTGTTTCTACTTTGCTTACTCATTACACCGTTCTCTCTTTCCTCTCACCCGACCCTCAGCAGTTGTAGCAGCGAAATGCAGTGGTGGGAAGGTAATTTAAGTAGTCATAAATTTAAACGTTTTAATTTTAATATTCAGAAATACAGTAGTAATTCATTAGTTAATTAAAGGTATATTTTGTAGGCCTGGAAACAGTGACTGTCAACAAGAACAAGTGGTAGAACACTTCTAAAATCAATGATGATGCAGAACACAAAACCTCGACAGATTTGTCACTGTAAGCTAGCTAGCGGGAAAGTTTCAAGACGAGACGTACAAAATGCTCTAGAACTTGCTGAAAATAAAACAGGCCTGCAAGTAAGTAAAAAGAAGTTAGAAAACACCTGCAGTCAGAGACTGTGGAAGAATAAGTTGCAATCTAGACGCTGGCATGTGACGATATCATGCCAACCGGATGGACGCCCGCCGCAGCCAGTTCGACCTTGGAAGAGTGGACGCGTACATTTAGCCGAGTGCAGCAATGTAGTTGTTTTAGAATTGCCGTATTCTACGAAGTTCGGGCGTGGTCGTGCTGCCATCTAGCGAATGGAAATAAACATGTCCAAGGCTATTCACCCATGTAATTAGTTTTTAAGAATTTTATGATGCGTGGATCTCAGGGGTTTGTAGGCCAAAGTTCACCAAACCTGGCACATGTGTAGAGCAACCATCTGTGCTTAACAAGTTTTTTTTTCAGAATTACAATATTCTGCCGCGTTCGGGCGTGAGAGCAGAAAGTTTGCGGGCGGGTTCTGAAAATATGCCAAATTTCGTCACTTTTTGGCCCACCCTGTAGTTTAAGGAGGACCTGGAAAAATCCAAGTAGTAACTTCTCTATTCACACTCAAGGTCCACCACGTGTAAAAGTTTCGCGAACCTCCCGTTAACCTGGGCCGAAGCATAAGGCGGCCATAAAAAAATAATATTCGCACAACATAACATGGACTTCGCTCAAGCTACACTGAGCGGGCGTCCATAAATAGGGCGAGACCTGCCAGCTACCAGAGAGACTGTGTACTCCACAGGAAAGGCATAACGCGTCTGCTGTACGTGAAATAGTTGAGTGCAGAGACGGCGCACATTGCCGATGTTAGACCGTGATTTGCTATTGCTGTCGTTACGTATGTGTTTATGACAGTGACCGTTTGCTGTGCGTTGTATATGGTTATGACACGTGGAATAGTAGGTCCTCATATATCTTTCGTCGTCGTCGTCGTCGTCGATGTCATGCGTTCACTCGGGCCTTTATGACGACACAGGGTCCCGGGGGCTACACAGAATGGACCCGCGCTGCATTTCCTGGCCAGATGGCATAAAAGACGACCTGAACCAGGCGTTAGTTCCGTTTTAGTTTTGCTTATGTTAGTAGTTTTTATCAATAATTGTTGTTTAGGTTTCTATGTTGACATTTGATTGTAATGATATTTGTTTTGCTAGTACCAGCCCCGTGATTGACTAATTAGTTGGGAAAACCGATTTTTTTGCATCGGTTAAGTGATTGGCTGGAAAGATCGTTTCCAAAATGACCTATAATATGTCGAGTTGGACATTAAACCCTACTATACTATGCTGTGGTGATATATGCGCGGAGCCTGTATGCGTGCGCTATAGGGGAGACAGTAGTTGTTAGATTTTAATAGGCTGTCTTTATGTTTATGAATTTAATGTAAACAGTATATTTTCTTGCAGACGGCGTTAACGACCAGGCATAAATGATAATTATTTAGTTGTATTTTGTACAAATGTGTGCATTCTCATGGTCTACGGTATGGTACACTAAGACTTTATTGTGCTGACGTTTATAAAACACGAATATCGTTACTACGATAAAAAGCTGGCCCGAAATCGTGCTTTCTCTCACGGGACGGACGACAGACGGACCGACGTAGGCAACCAACGCATAGCAGGCCCTTAAGGCGGACCAGCAATAATACAGACTACCGATTACGAATACTTGCGAATGCCTTCGACGGGGCTAGTATTATTGTATGGTTTATTTAAACTTAAAATTTATGAATTTACAGGCACAAGCGCGTGGTTATTTGGCTTTAATCTTTCATGTGACAGCTACAGTTATTTCTGGAACAAAATGATGACAGCATTCACCGTTACATCGGCGAAAACTCACAGTTCAGCAAGCTGATGTACGTTACTTACATGTATACTGCGAGATCGCTGATGCTTGGGCTCAGCACTTTCTGTTCTCTCTCTGTATATAATGTTACCGACGTGATTGATCACCTGTCGTGTTGGCGACTCACGACTCGAGTCATTATCTGGTCCTATAATTGTTTCGCAGTCGCTGCCGGCGTATCGCTGACATCCACAGTATTCGACGTAGGCTGCTACTGCTGCTACTACGCTGCCTGTCACTATATCATCACCAGAGTCCATTTCTCATGAGATTCTTAGGCAACTGCTGGCCAGACGACTAGACACACCGACAGATATAAGAAGGGTGGGACCTTTTTCGGATTTCCAGTGCATGGTTTTTGGTTTTTGCCGCGCGATGCTATGCATAAGTGCGGCCTATGCCGTAATGCGGTGTCTGTCTGTCTGTCCGTGAGTCTGTCACGTTCGTGGATTCTGTCAAAACGAGTAAACATATCTTAAATTTTTTCACCATCGGGTAGCCACACCATTCCATACCAAACGGCATGGCAATATTTCGACCCATAACGGTGGCGTCGAATGCAGGTGGGGTAGGCTAAAATATAGATTCTCACCGAATATCTGGCTTTGCGATCGGTAACTGCTGCACCGTGGTTAGTTTAACGCACTTAGCGGCCGGGTTTTTGTTGACTGCGGGTATCGGACGACCAATCGCTACGCGCTATAAGCAGTCACGGTCGTCCGTGACTGTACTGTACATCTAGTGCGAGACCAACCAAGCGCGGTCTCGCGCTATACACAGTCACGGTCGTCCGTGAATTGTGTGTATGACAGCAAGGCTCGACGTTACGGCGAAGACAATCGAATTGTACGCACTGGTAAATCCAAAGCCTAAGTAACTAATAACAAAAAAAACTGCGCTCGACGTATTGTACTATTGAAGCTAACTACTGACAGACACGAAGCATCGCACGGCCTCTTTGCGACAGCAGAGCTACTTGTTTACCTCAGCGCTTCTGTATAGAGGCGGGGCAGGTATTTTGATTACATCTCTGTGTGTCAACGTCTGTGTGTCCGTCATGTCCGTAAGATCTCACGAATGCGCTTATGGATGTCGACCAAACTTGGTAGTTGGCAGGTATGGGCAAGGGATGACCCTCTAGAAGTGATTAAATTTTTGGTGTTGATCCGATTCCAGATGTGGATCCAAGATCACTTTTTCAGTTTCCTTAACATCGCGAGATAGTGCATTTTACAGTCTTCGAGGATTTTTTGCAGCTGCGGCGCGCAGGTTTTGTCCCCTCGGACACAGTTTAATTGTCTTTTTCGTTATGCCTGTGCAGTAGACTAAAGGGGTGTTTATAGCGACGCAACTCAACTCAACTGAACTCAACTGACCCAGTTGAACAGCGTACAGCCAAGTCACTCGTGTGTTTGTTTATGACGTCACGACCTACAAACTGAGTCAACTGTTGTTCACGCTGTGGAGTTGAGTTCAGTTGAGTTGTGTCGCTATAAACGGGCCTTAAGCTGGCTGTCCTGTCACCTGTTGGGCCTATTTCGTCTGTCTATTTGTTTGTGTGCCTCTGTGTTTGTATGTTAGCAGGATTACAGAATTACTGCAAAAGTAATCAGCCGATTTTTACCGCGCGTCGCGTATGCGTAGCGCGGACGATGCCGTGGCAAGATGTCTGTCCGTCTATCTGTCCGTCCGTCTGTCACACGTCGGTACACTGTAACTGAAAAAGGTGGAAAAATTCCACCTTGGGGTGGAATGTAGCAATAATTCCACCCTCACGTGACCAAAGGTGGAGAAGAAGGTGGAAAGCTTTTATTT
>Ga0209149_1001858_pt1 | contig 11285 bp, 6 predicted proteins | sample WorMetTyACAVOLI2_FD_187423 | JGI IMG/M metagenome (GOLD analysis project Ga0209149, IMG submission 187423) | Marine gutless worms symbiont microbial communities from Max Planck institute for Marine Microbiology, Germany - Olavius algarvensis... ...
CACTTTAACGGGGGCTAGTTCCCCCCTCAGTGCGGGGATTCGGACCTCCGTCTAATACATGGTCACTGTTGTCCAGGGCAAGGTGTGTGCCAAAAATCATCCCGATCGCTTAAGCCGTTTGGCCACAGTACACCAACGTTACAGACAGACGGACGGACGGACGGATTTCCTATGGCATAGGCCTAGACCTAACGGTCGGCCAAAAATGGTGCTGACGCAGCAGCAGGCCTACGCAGGCCGTAAACAGTTGCTGGCGTGATTTCCATTTCCGGCACGCTGGAAACACCATGATGGCATAATTCATGATGGCCAGAAAACCCACGGCGGTGGTTATGTGGTGGTTTCCAGCCGAGCCGAGCGTTAATAAACATTTCCGGAACGTGCAAGGCTGGTCGCGGCGCAGACACGCAACGCGGTCGTGTGGGAGTGGCTCCTCGGCTCGGTCACCACTCAACAGCTGACGGTCGGTTGCACTTTCTTCAAACTCAGTCCGCGCAAGTCAACTGCTAGAAAAGTCGCTGATGTCAAAATTTGACAACGTGCAGACCATGTACGTGTGTGGGGACGACGTGGGTGGCATCAGGCATATGCCGTGTTCGGTGCATTAGATTAACAAGAAGCTCTGCTGTCGCACAGAGGCCGTGCGTCAGTCTCTGGCTGTACAGTACTTAGCTTCAACAGTAGTCCTACCTCCAGCGCAGTCAGTTACTTCGGCTTCAGATTTACCAATGCTTACAAATAAATGCTGTTCTGTTCTCTTCGGCGTGACCGTCAAGTTCAACTGATATAAACGAAGTCGATTCTTGCTATTATCGGTTCACTGTCAAAATGTCGACAGTCGTAATGTCGAAGTCACAATGTCGAAAAATCAAAATGTCAAATGTCGTGACCTTGAAATTTGGGTTAGAGGTCACTCAAGGTCATTGAAAGTGGTACCATTTGAAAGTTTGGGTACGGTTTCCTATTCGCCTTCCATAGTAACTATGGCCCCATCTTTAGCCATTTCGGAGATATTCAGCCTCAAAGAATGGCATGACCTTGAAATCTGGGTTTGGGGTAGTTCAAGGTCATTTTATACCCCACCTGTATTTAGTGCCCCCACAGGAGATGACCACGTCGGAATTTCGTGAAGATGTTTGATGCTGGTAAAACTAGAATGATTGGGCTACCGTATCGTGAAAAAAACTGACTATCTGTTAAGCCGTTTTCATCTGATACCGGAATGTAACGGACAGACAGACAGACGGACTGACGGACGAACGGACAGATTTGCTATATCAATATCGCGAGTCAGTATGCTGACGCGCGATAAAAATGATTTGCAGCAGCTGAGAATTTTGTATGTGCGCTGTTCACAAAAACTGTTGCCACCGGAGCTGCTCCTTTTGGCCCGGATAAGCACCAAATCGTTTGTAGGATGGGGCTTTGCCCCAGACCCCACTGGGGGAGCTTACAGCGCTCCCCAGACTCCCTATCTGGTTTAGGGAGTGGGGCCCCCGGGGAGGGGAGGGGGAAGGGAACGGAAGGGAGAGAAAAGGAGAGGAGGGAATGAGAGGGGGGCTGGACGCCTTTGCTACACAGAACCGTTTGAGCACTACACTTCTGTACCGTTGTGCATGCACTACGTGTCGAAAAAATCACTTTCCCGCTTCGCTTAGCACAATAGACGACGGCTTGGCGTCGACAGCCTAGAGATATGTGAATACGGTATGCTGGATGGGAAACGGGCATAATGCTCTCGGCTCAAAACCCCCTCACCGTCCTAAATGTCGACTCAGCGATCGTGGTGGACAGCGCCTTGTAGTCTGATTACCGCTGCAGCGTCTACAGCACTAGTCTTCAAAAGTCTTAGCACAGACTGTCAGTGAGGCAATGCATTCGACGCGCCGTTCAGGGCATCGCGTCGGTAGATCATTGCCACAGCGTTTGGTGTACGGAAAATACAGAATGGTGGGTTTACTATCTGGTTTAAAAAGTTTGAGAATGTTTACTCGTTTCGACACAATACACATACAAACATACTTGACAGACTGACCATCTGGACACCCATCGGCGCCTAGTGACTCTTGTTTTAGGCGCCTGATATAAATACTCTTACTTATTTACTTACTTACTTACTTACCCAGAGACACCGCATGACGGTATAGGCCGCGCTTATATGCATGCACGGCGTGGCAAAATTGCGTATTGCTGCCATACCGCCTTTCATGGCAGTAAGTGTCGTGTCCGACAACCGTTTTAGACAAGATAGCGCAGAGCGGCAGAGTAGCGTGTATCAGAGTAGTCAGAGAAAGCCCGTCATTGGAACAACAACCGAGTTAGTCTCAGTCAAGCATTGTTTTAGTATTGATCTCTTTTCTGCACGTTGTCACGCACTTTTTCATGCATGTTTGTTGCGTGGTTTCAATGACGTACGAGCGCGAGTATTCGTTTTTATAATCTTTGTCGGTCGCGCTGACTGGACAGCATTAGGCTTGGCGAGACTGGCATCATTACGGCAGCATAATAGATAGTCAAGTTACACGGCTAGGAGCAGTCGCGAGTTGGTTGACAGTGATAGTACAAACTCGGCTGACGATGAGTTTAGGAGGCTAAGCGAGCCAGGCAGAGTTGCAGAGAAGAACCCATCTTTTTGTGACGAATAAACTTCTTCATAATTTTGGTCATCGCGTCAGTGTCGAGATGAGCTGTTCTTGTTTCGACGACTGGGACGCTCTAATCTGGCTTGGCGTCAAGCTGACAGGCCGCTGCTGCCTCTGCTTTGGTCAGGTCAACGGTTTAATGTATATGCTACACAGTTACGCAGGTTCTTGGCAACTGGTAACGCCGTAGATACCTGCTTGGCTGACCGCAGTGACACCAGACATCTACGGTGTTATCAGCTTGCCGTTAAACCCCATCAGGCGGGGGCATTTTGCCCGCCCGTGGTGGGGCATTATGCCCTGTTATTCAGCCAGTCAAGAATCCAGCATACTCGCGACGACCGCAACTAGCACACATCGTCACGTCTCTACGCAGGCGATTCCACGACAGATGGCACCTGGATATAATGCCCCCGTACAAATTACCTCCCGTACTAGGACAAAATCCCCCCAGCTGGCGACGGTGACAATTATTGTGGTTAGTAATTGACACGAAACAGTTCAATGCTACATCAACTCCCCCCCCCCATTTGATATTTAAACTTTGGCGAAACGTTCAATACAGCGGACGATCAATTCTGTATTTATTTATTTATTTATTTATTTAACTAAACAACTAAACACTGCATCAATTTCCGACGTACCGTTATACGTGGAAACATTCTGGGTGTTTCGGAAGGACATTTTTCTGGGGGAGGGGGTATTTTGTCCGCGGGGCATATTGTATGTGTACGCAGGCAAGACGGCCTACAGGTGAAAAATGGATATCAATATAGCTGAAAAAAATACGCCTTGGCAGTTGGCACACGCGAAAGACATGCAAATATAGGCCTAATCGCTACGGCCAGCAGGTGCTTGTTCTGAATGCGATCCAGCGCACCTTGTACAGCTTAACACCAGCACCACACGTGATGTGCAGGTAAAAAGCGAAACTGCGGCGCGGCGAAGTCACCATAAACAGTCCGATCAATGGGTCTAGCTGGCATGAGCCCCAGACCCCTAGGCTCTTTGTCTGTCTATCCCGTCCAGGAAGTATAATCAATATGTAACAAACAACAGTGCTGCTGGCCATACACTACTCGGTCAGAACATGTTCGATAGCGCACAGACACCTTGCGCGGGGCTTTGGGTTTTAGGGCTGGGACCATATGGCACATGCCCTCATAGCATAACAGCGTTGCAGCCATTGATGAAGAGGCAAGAAACTTGGCATGTGATGTGTGTACTTTGGACCAATTAAATGCAGGTTGGGTTGGGTTTGGTACGAGTATACCCAGTGAGTGAGTAGGCTACTCAGGAGCCGACTCAATCCCACTTCATCTGGCATTAGGCCACCTGTGGCATCGTGGCTGGCGTGAAGCTGTCGCAGAAAGCCTCTAAGTTACATCTGTTAACGTATTAGAGTGCGATTACCGTACCGTCATTCGCACTGAACGAGTGCAACTTTGTTTGCTGTGCACAATCATACTCATTTTCATCGAACATTATAACGACTCGGGATCGCAATTTCGCAAAACTGGCTTGCGTGCCTATGACATCATAGAGGTAATGCCTATTTTCGGACTGCACTGACTTCACAGTGCAGTTGAGCGCATTAGAGGCGCTTTTTGCGACGATGCGCTATACAAGTTGACATTGACATTTACATTTAGCCAGGTCGTCGGACTAGACCAGATCTGCCGTGCTTATTGGTTCATTTTGTATTTCTTACTTTCGTCAATTTTCTGTTTAGTTCAGAGTGACGTATGAGACAGCTGAGTTTTCGAGTGCCGGTAAAATTTATCGTATCATATTCACCTGCAGCCGGAATAAAGCAGCTGTGGGTGGTCGTAATGTTATTGACGTGAGTAGGGCTTACTTAGCAACGCGCTAACAGCGTCTCTATATTTGCGGCATTGCAACCACTGGCGGATCTATAGCATTTTTGCCGCGCGATGCTATGCATAGTTATGCTATGCATAAATAGTGATACCTATGTTTTACCCCAGTGTCAGGGCTGCCGTGGGGATTGAATTTTAACCCCCATACCCATCCCATACCCATACCCATGGGAATCCCCATACCCACGGCAGCCCTGCCCAGTGTACCTCCAGTACCTATAAACGTTCCTTTGTTAACTGGTGCTTGTTCGATTTTCAATAGGTTTGTTTTTATAGTTAGCATTGTTTTATCACTGTAGCGTTTATGCACGTTGTCATGCACTTTTTTCATGCACGTTTGATGCGTGAATTCAATAAAGTATGAGTATGAGTATAAGCGCGGCCTATGCCGTCATGCGGTGTGCGTGTCCGTGTGTCTGTCACGTTCGTGGATTGTGTCGAAACGAATAAACATAGCATCAAAATACGATCAATTACTTTTCCATATGGTACAGCGGTATAGTGAGCGTGTGAGCCTGTGACTGAGTGAGTAGTTTCTTAACGGCACATCAACACAAAAAGGCTATTTAGTGCCATTCAAGGTTTATATGATGGATAGGATATGAAAATAACTTATAAGACGGTAAAACGTATGAAAGTAAGATAAGGCTATTAAGCTAGAATAAAAAAATCAAATAACAAACAATAATATGAAAACATTAAAGTTGCTTATAAAAACGAGTTTCTTTAATAAAATCAATGATTTTATGTGCTTCAATATTATCAAATAAATCTTTAATGGAAGAAGCAACAAAGTATTTATTTCGTACATCTTTAAGTGAGCGTGTGATGTATTCGTATACTTCTGTAGAAGTCAACGAGCACAGTGCCCAAAAGAGGCCTAGTCAGTTTTCCTGCAGTGACACCCCAGTGATCTGTTGCGAAACTAAGTGACGTAAAACAAGGCAATGGAATTCATGGTCTGGTACTTGTTAAGTAATGCGATGAGACGTACAAGCATTACTGTCATTCATATTAGTATCCAAAAAGGGGGGGGGGCATGGCCTCCGGCCCCCTCAATACGGCAGTAATTGCAACGTGACTGCATTCGTCTATAGGTATCTCGAGATTAATAGTTCTACATCGAAGCAGATCACCCCTCACATGCCCACAAATTTTCTATTAAATGACTGCACAAATGATAAGATTGAATTAGCTTATACTATCGCTGATGCACATATTCAACGTCTAATAGCAGGAGGCGAGTCACAGATAACAGAGTCATTAGACAGTGAAAAGTAGATTTAAAAAAAAGTACTTTTCATGTTGCCTTTTCGCGCCGCATCGACGTGAAGGAACTCGTAAACTTTGTAGGGGTCTTTGCCGCGCATCTGACAGAGATGTCTGACCTCTCGGACGTCGTGCAGCGAGTTGAGAGCGCAGCGGAAGTTGGCCTTCCAGCGCTTCGGCTCGTCGACGCTGTTAGAACTGCACTTGCCTACACACGTCCAACAGTCACCTTACAACGTCTCCACATAGCCACAGACACTCCAGTATGCTGTCGGACCATAGAAAGAAAACTAGCAACAAAAAACAATACAGATTCAAAACATTAAAGTAAGCAAAACAGATAAACACAAGAAATCAGACGATTTATAACATGGCAATAAGACGCCATTACTCTGTAAATTTACATAAAGGTATCTCGGTAGGCTACATCTGTCTTAGGAGTTAACTGATATCTACAGCTATAGCAGAATCTTACCATATTATTATCATTGGTTTCTCTGTGCCACCGCTACTACTAAGAAACTTACTACTACTACTACTACTACTACTACTACTACTACAAATGTCATGGATTACAGAGCTGCCATCACACAGTTGCGGGGGAACTTTACAAAATCTAGATCTACAACAGTTGCCCAGCTGATATCCAGATCGATCCAGATCCAGGATAGCGCCCAAACATAATGGATTTGTCCTTTGCCGATGTCAATTATCGCAACAAGTTTTGTGAAAATCCACCCACATGAAATCATATGCTGGAAAATATTGTAAAATGCCATATTTCATTATGTTAAGGAAAAATAGAAAAGTGATCCAGAATCCACTTCCGGAATCGGACAAACACCAAAATGTAACCACTTCTTGAGGGTCACCACTTGTCCACGCCTACCAAGTTTGGTCTACGTCCATATCCGCGCTCGTAAGTTATCTTGCGAACAGACGAACAGAAGACACAGACGCACAGGGTCGTCATCGTCGTCGTTTCTGGCATGCAACTCAATATTGCGTAGCGCCATACGTCGACATCATCCTCCACAGAGGGCGGTTCTGAGCCAAATCTGCTGCTTCGGCGAGCGTAAGGTGGTGTTGTTTCAGATTCTGTTGGACGATGCTGAGCCACGTGATGTAGGGACGACCTGGTTGTCTTCTACAGTCCGCTGGAGGGGAGGCTAACAGGATCCTCTTGGCATCTGCGTTGTCGTCCATGCGCACAATATGTCCAAACAGGGTAAGTCGGCGCGACTGGATGATAGCAGTGAGTTTGGGTTGCTTCGTTAGCCTCCGTACATCATCATCATTCCGGACAAATTGGTACCATTTGATGCCAAGCAGCATACGCAGACACCGCTGGTTGAGTGCATCGATCTTACGTGCATCCGTCTTAGACATCGCCCATCAGTCCGAACCATACAGGAATATTGATAAGATGCACGTGTTGTACAGCTTCAACTTCGTTGAGGTAGCGAGCCGTGACCTCCAAATCTGATTTTCTAAGCTCTGCATGGCAGCACGAGTGATGGCACTTCGGCGGCTGATGTCACAATTGCTTCCGGTTGTTAAGTGGATAGGAGAGCCAAGGTAGACAAACTCCTCAACTACCATGACGTCCTGGCCCTGAACCTTAATGGTTAATGGCATATCCTTCCTGCAAACCAAAGCTTGGACGTTTGTCTTCTGCCATTTCACCTCGAGCCCTAGGAATGCTGCCTCACTTGCCATTGTCTCCAATATGGGAACAAAAAGCAGTTCAGCAAGGAGAGAAACATCGTCAGCAAAATCCAGATCAGTGAAGGAGCTCTGGCCAAACGCCACCCCAATCGAGCACGATTCAACAGTCCTGTCCAGCAACCAATCCATGCCTGTGGCAAATGAATCCGGGGCCAGCACACAGCCCTGGGGAACATCAGCCACGATTTTAAACCATGAGCTGCGAGTCCCACCTGTCCGAACACAACTAACAGAGTTGTTGTCAATTAATACATCAACTTCGCCACAGGTGCGCTGGTAACATGCAAGTGAGTAAATGAATGAGACAGGTTGCTTTTTGCTGAACAGAAATCATTTTTGGACCACCTTATATCGCCGAAAGACCCAAACGGTCGGTAAACACTAAACTGGCTACAGGATAGGCTCACAAGTGTACCTGTAGAGTAGGTGTACGGTGTACCTACCGGTGTACTGAGCCCAGGCACGGTACAGTTGGGAGTCCTCGATGGTCCAGCCGGAACGTGAACCGTGTTTCCACGGTATCAGGATCATCGTATGTTCCCGATTGTACCAGCGCATGTTGGGAATGCTGCGCTTGTCGGCCTGCGTCTGTAGCCATTCCCGCATCAACATTCGATCTCTTCTCGTGGTGGACGTCTTCTCGCGTGATGATGACGTCACGGGGCGGAATGACGTCGTCCTGGTGGCCGCCCGAGGTCGTGGTGGTCGCGCGGTGTCGCGGCGAGGGACCGTGGACCGCGGCCTGGGCGTCGAACGTCCGTCTCCCGAGCGCTCCGAGCCCGTGTCGTCGTCTACCAGACTGGAAACGTCGCTCTCCAGCGCCGAGTCGTCGCTGACGTCATCACTCGCCAGCCTCGTTCTCGTCTGTGATGTCATAGCATCTGTTGTCGGCTCGTGACGTTACGTTACGTTATCGTCTTGTGCGTCTAGCTCCGGCGTGCCAGTGTTATGTCAACGTCAACGTTAACTGTCGCGTCTGCTCTAGACTTGTTCTTCGTTCAGTGCAACAGCTTTCAAGCTATTTTGGACTTCGTGATAATGTCGTCGAACTGACAGTCACCGCACGAGTCACTCAACTGCAGCTGTTGTGATGTAATGGTGGCGGTTCCGTATAACCTCAGCGTGAGGACACCGGCTGTTTATTTATATAGATAGCAACCGTGGCCCACTCACCAGTCACGTTTCTCCGCTGCGTCGGTCGGTGATTCACCGTATACGGAAATTCCAGCGTTCGTTGGGAATTCCCACCGCGAATGGGTTTTGCGGAAACTCCGGCTGCCAGCAGGCTAATAGCGCATTGCTGATTCTCGACAAACGTAACTGACGACGTTCCGATAGACTTTAAACCGCATTGTTTTGTCCATTGTTTGCTTTATTGCTTTTAAGTAGGAACTTTGGACGACAAAATTAGAGCATTGTAATTCTGATTATCAGTATTTGTCTACTTTGAGTTCGTCTAGCCATTGCTGTATTTCGGCTCGCGCTCAGTTTGTTACCATCTTGTGCAATGAAGGCAGTATAGGCCTAAACAGCGCTTGGTTACGTTAGATATGTTGTGTCAACGTGTTATCTCTGCTTTGTTACTTTGATTTTTTCAGTTAATTAAGTTTATTATTTCAGTGTATTATCGCGCATCAGCACACTGACGCGTTATATTGATTAATTATGTCTGTCCGTCTGTCTGTCTGTTTGTCCGGTCCGTCACGTTCCGGTAGCCTATTCTATCGAAACAGCTGAACATTGTCATAGTTTCTTCACCACAAGATAGCCTAATCATTCTAGTTTTGTGAATATCAATTAAACATCTTCGCGAAATTCCAACGGGATCGATCACCCCCTGCGGGGTCAATAAATACAGGTGGAATATAAAAATTTCGCGATTTCGACCCATAAGTTGCTACCGGTATGTCGAAAACGATACAAGATAGCGCCATGGTTACTATGGAAGGCGAATAGGAAATCGCACCCAAGATTTCGAATGGTACCAGTTTGAATGACCTTGAGTGACCCTTAACCTAGATTTCAAGGTCACTTTACTATAGACACCCTTGACGTATTGTGTGCGCAGCTGACGCGCGATCTGTTTGTGATAGATAAGTTTCTTGTTTTGTGTTGTTCTATAATAAATTTATGTAGGCTACTACTACTTGCTTAGCGAATAAAGTTTACCACAATAATAAGTAAGCACTTACTTACTTATAAGGTAAAATCCTTTAAATGTTTGTGTCACTATCTCGTCCCTGCATGCACAGGTCAAAATAATTTGCCTGCCATTACATCAGGCGTAGGCTTAACCAGCATTGGGACCGCGGCCGTGTAGAACCTGATAGAATTATTAATTATTTATTGCACGCATTAGGCCTATAATTCATGCGTTATCAGACTACACTGAATAAATTTAAGAACAGGCTAATTTAGTGTAATTAGGCTAGTTAACGTATATACGAGTTATAATGCGTCGACTAGATTATATTATTCTGCATGCTTTCGATAGTCATTTACGTGCTGTTGTGTAGAGGCACATTATTATGATAATAATAATGTGGGCTAGTTAGGGCTGTCTATTATCTCGGAAACTGTCGAGAGGACACAAGCCTCAGCGCTGTGTAGACGGAGACGCCACTCACAGTACATCAAATTGCTGCTGCTGCTGCTGCAGCAGCTAGGCATAGCAACATAGGGCGGTACTTTCCGCAAAAAGGCTGGATAGTAATTTTGACGTCGAGTCACCACTCAGCAGGTGGCGCATCATTTAATTTAGGCCTACAATATAGGTCTACTTAGCTTGTTGTTTCATGCACTGCTCCATATGTGCGTCAACAGAATGAGATAGGCGTATACACGCGTATAGTTAGGGTTGTTACGTATATGGTTTTATATATTGATTAACTGTGGTTTCATGAGAAAGTCGTTCGTTTGCGATAAAAACTCGGAACGTTCTTGGGCATGTTAAATACGCACATTTCTAGCGTTCATCATTAACGCGCTCCTTGTATCGATGTATATGTTGTCCCAAAAGTGATGACTCGTATATTTAGTTATTCGTTTATCCCTCAGTTCTGTTTAGTCGTTAATCTTCCTCTTTTCAACTCTCTGTTCCACGATACAACCTTGAATTTGGCTCGCGTGCATTTCGAATCTCAGCACCAAAAATCTGGAATTTATTGCCTGCTATATCCGCAATTCTCCATCACTCCCTACATTTCGTCGGCATTTAAAAACACATTATTTTCAGTCAGCCTATCCTAAGCCCTAATGACCACCCACTTTCAACGCGCCCTGATTCTTTATGGACGTCGGCGCTTTATAAATCATTTACTTACTTACTTACTTACTTACTTACGTCGAATCAGTACATAAAACATACATAAACATATACATAAAACAGTAAAAGTAAAATACATGAAATACATTAAAATACACATGAAACCAACATAAACTGACTGCCACAGACACATCCAGGCAGTTACTTGGTCGCAACTGATAGCGTTCGTTGTTTCGGTTTGTATTAAGTTACGGCATTGTCGACACCTGACGCTTAGTAGTATAAATGTAAAAAACTGTTGTTTTATAACAATGTGTAAGGCCCATAGCAAAGTGACACATATAAAACAGCAAATATATTTTTATCACCTCAATTAGCGCCCTGAATATAATACAGAGTTCTTATTATATCCACGGCCCTTTAGGTGATAAAAATATATTTGCTGTTTTATATGTGTCACTTTGCTATGGGCCTTACACATTGTTATAAAACAACAGTTTT
>Ga0209149_1001860_pt1 | contig 11275 bp, 8 predicted proteins | sample WorMetTyACAVOLI2_FD_187423 | JGI IMG/M metagenome (GOLD analysis project Ga0209149, IMG submission 187423) | Marine gutless worms symbiont microbial communities from Max Planck institute for Marine Microbiology, Germany - Olavius algarvensis... ...
TGATTTTGCTAAAGGCGGTTGCCTGAGTGTGTTATTGTAACATGGTGATTTGGGTCTCGTTGGACCAGAGCCTGGTTAACTAGCCATTGTCCTTCAGTGCTATGACACTGTTGGTTTGGTCATATTTCACTGACCCGTAAAATCGTCTCCGAATATGACCTATATTGTGTCGAGTGGGACGTTAAACCCTACTATACCATACCATGCTCAGCTAACATATGGAGTGGGCCACCTAGATCAGCTGATGTGTGGATGAGGCGACGTAAAATCACAGTAATCTGTCCGTTTTATTCAAATAGAAGCTAAACATATCAGTTAACGAACATATCGTGTGTGCACAATTTACGATTGAAATTTTTTTTGCACCAGCTCGAGGGGGGGGGGGGCTAGGCCCCCTAGGCCCCCCTCTGGCTACGCCTATGTGTTGTGTACGGAGAACTACGGGTTGGCATGTCCTGGCGGAAGCCGATGGAAGCAGACGACTATCAGTGTAGTAACAGACTGTATATAGTGAGGGTATGCGTGCTTTTGGGACACTGCCGACCTCGCCTGGCAATGCGAGTTGTGATCAACAGACGTGATCCTTTAACCTTGAGCTATTTCCATCTGCTCTGAAAGCTCGTGACGTGATTTTGCTGACTAACAAATAGGCCTAAACAAACAAGTGCGTCAGCAAGACGCATATACGATAAACGCGAGATAAACGTCTTTTAGAGGCCCAAAAACCGACCCCCTCTCCCTTTTTTGTCTGGCATTTGGTGACCCCCTAAAGATATCACTACCAAAAGGGGAGAAGACCTGTACGGATGATAGATGTAGCGTCGTGCAAAGTTTCACAGCGATCGGCCGCACCATCGCTGAGATATATGTCCACTCTGCGGACAGAAAGATAGAGATAAAAAAGACGGGACGTTATCTCACTCGAGACACTGTGTTGAGAGATAGGCGACAAAAGTAGGTGAAGAAATAAAGCAGATTTATTGTCAGGCAAAACGCATACTAGCGTTGCGTTTGTCGGATAACAAACGTCACAAAAAAAACAAAAACCTCAAGCGGGCGCCCCGCCCGCCGAGGTAATTACTGAGCAGAGCTGGCAGACGTTATCAAGGCGCCGTTTAGGTATAACCTTGCAGCTGTGCTGAACTTTGATCATTGTCTAATGTTTTTCTTGGAATGTACCGTACGGGCTGCGTGTTCAGTGCACTGCACAGCACGTTTCTATTGTCCATGCTGGTGCAGATGCATACATAAGCCTACATAAAACATACTGTGCGGCGCCTATCAAGAGACAGACTTAGGCCATTTGCAAAACTGATGGTATTTATTACTGTTTTAGGCGCGACACACTGTGGGTCTGTCCGGTTGTGAGTACAAATTAAAAAACAATTTCCTGGGCAAGTATACCTGTTGTGCCGCGCACTGGTGATTGTTAGGCGAACGTTACATTGGCCTTATGTCGTAGCAGGTCGGTCTGTCTCTCTGTAACGTTGTTACGCCCTAGCCACACGCTTGAGCTTTTCGACAATATGTTTGCACCATCTAGTAGATTATGGACTTGGAATTTTTTCCAAAATTTTAATACAAACTGCCCAAAGGGTTCTAGGTTGTCGTGCAAGTTAAATGGAAGGGCCGTTTTTCGAGCAGTACCGTAGTTCGCTTCATTTTGAATAAGGTACAAGATACGACCAACTATAATTGAAGATGAATAGGAACGTGTACGATCTATGATGTGGTGCCATTCCAGTGTCAATGAGGGACCTATTCAACGTCAAATAATTCGAGAATGGTGCAAGATGGAGCTATAGTTACAATGGCGGACTAATAGTAATCATGTCGTATATGATCCGTTGATTGACGCCATTTTCAATGACTTTGAACGACCCGGATCTCAGTGTGAAGCCAGTATTCGACACTGAGATCTCAGTAACGATACAAGATAGAGAGTTACATATTTGCAATGTAGAGTCGTGACAGTTTTTTGACTCACTTACGTTACATGTGTGCAAAATTGTGCACTTGAGTAAAGCTTCAGGTCTGTAGCTGCCAAGTTTGCCAAAACTGTCCAGCGTATTACTAGTATCAGTTAAGAAACTACTCAATCAATCACTAGTATCAGTTCTGGTGTATTATTTACCTACGACAACGGAGGAGGTATATGTTTTCGCCCGTGCGCCCGCGTTCGTTTATCTGTGTGCAAGATTACTAAAAAACACGTGCATGGATTTGGATGAAATGTTGCGTGTCGACAGATGTCAGGACATGGACGATCTGATTAACTTTTGAGCCCGATCCGGATCATAGTCCAGATGCCGGAACCGGATTCCTTTCTCCCATAGCATATGCACTGCAACGCGGCAACGTGGAATTTTATTACGTCGGGAAAATCCCATGCACGTACTGGTATTGGGGGCTAGAGATGGGAATCGAACTGAACTAGAACTGACATGCAGAAAAAAATATGTAGAACTCGAACTGAAGCCGTGAACGTGAAAAACCCGAACCGAACCAGAACTGTTTGGTGTGAGTTTTGGTCGGGTTCAGCAAATTCATAGATTTGCAAAATTTGCGAAGTGATGTGACTGATATCGCGAACGTTGGACATGATTTCTTGTCGGATCTGATGAGTGACGCCTGCATCATCGACGACAACAACTGATGAAATTGTCACTTACTCTCCACATGTCAGAGGTGTCGTCAGATGTTAAGAATTCTGGCAACAGCATCAGTCACAGTTGCCAAAGATAGCAAGTCTAGCTAAAGTCCCTGTTACAAACAAGTACATTAAGTGAATGCGTTTTCTCAGTGGACTGGAAATGTACTAACAGAGCATCGTTGTCGTCTATGTATGTTAAGCGTTGAAAAACTGGTTTTTGCTGAAGTACTACAACATGAACTGACTTACAGACGTTACTAGATGTCTCAGACAGTTGACATTGTTTTATGTGATGAACTTAAACGTGTCTCACAATTATTAAATCCTTGGATTTTGAATTAAATATTGCAGAATACCATCTCACAACTTTGTGGTCAATGTTTAAGCAGTCAGTGACGTAACGGTAAAGTTACAACCGTCAAACGTCTGAACCCATAAAGAACCGAACCCAAATTTTCCATGCTTGCAAAGAACTCAAACCGAACCAAACCTTCCTTTGGTAGAACCCGAACCTCGGTAGTCAGGGTTCTTTCCCATCTCTATCGGGGGCTCGTCGAAGCAGCAGCGCGTGGTTTTGAGGCGTCTACCGAGTGCACTTTAGTTACCGATAGTTGTATGTGGTGTTCGGACGACCACAGCGTGAGCTAGATTTTTAGCTACAGTCAGCATTGACCTGAACCCGTGTCCTGGAAGTGTAAGTATAGGTGCTGTGAGGGGTCGGGTGAGTACATCAGCGCAAAAAGGCCATTTAGTGCCGTTCATGGTGTAGATGATGTGAGGCTGAGAAGTGTAACTGAATTTTCTGAAAGGTTTGTTCTGATGTAGCCGGGTGAGATGACGGAAGCATGTATTCCGTCATCTGATATTACAATGACAGTGCATGTGAATGGCGAAGTGGCAGGCAGGAGCAAGGGGAGGAAGCTCACTGTACTTTATCATAATTGTGTATGTTGTTAATATATGAATGAGTGAATGAGCCCGGTTTCAGCTGTGATTGTCACTGGGACACATCCACATGTGCGAGCTCAGAAGAAAGGATTGTAAGGTAAGGCAGGTCGTGATAGCCCAGGCGGGGGAGTACGATATGGCAACTACCGACGTTGTACACGCTGCTGCTTGATGATATTGGCTACGTGTAGGTATTATTAACCTGACGTCGTGGGTGGGCGGGCGTCATCTTGAACTGGGACGTTGTCAGGTGTATAACAGTTAGAGCGGGTCGAGGACGCGCACAGGCCCGTGGGGTGAGAGGTCTGAGATGAGTCTTGTCGTCGCCACTGCATTTCAACAAGATAGCCTCAAACGTCTTCTGATTGACAGAGATTATCGTGCTTTACACGTAGTAGGAAGCCTATACTACTAAAACGCAACTGTTTATTTTTCACAGTAATTTGCTACATCTTAACTATGCACTCTGAATAATTGTACAGCGTTTCAGCAAGGAACAAATGTACCGGACCAGCAGACACTACCGTACCTGGTGATGATATGAACAACCAAAACGAAAATAGAATATATTCGCGTTTAATAAATGCAGAATTTTGTTTAAGCAAAAAGATATGCAAAAGCAGCGGAGGTTGCGTTGGTGTCCTGCCCCCCACTCTTACTTCTTAAGTCCCTCCGTAGTTCTTTTCCTCTGATGACATAGAGGTCGATATATACGTGTACGTGTGAAGAAGGCGTGTGATTGGTCACAGCTGGCTGTCAGACATGCGCAGCCAGCTTGTGAACAGTTGCTGTCATGGCAACAGCAGGTGCGCGATCTTTGTCGTATTGATTAGTACCCGGTACGTCGTTGTCATTGGCGCCAACACGTTACCGTACTTATAATCTGCGCATGTACCACACATTCACAGTTCAGCCAATATAATACGCTATTGAAATTCTCATTGAGTGGCATGTATGCTGAGTCTTGATCTCATCATAAGAAAGTTTAAACAAGCGTTATACACACAGCTGCGCCGGACCGTGGCAAGTTGGCGACACTCATCGCTGGAAGCAATAAGCGGCGTTGTTTGTTCTTCGCGGGAGACGGACGACAACGTACTTATGTCAAGAAGCCTTACGCGGAAGACAACAGAACAGTATACGCAGTGGTAAACCTCAAGCCGAAGTAACTATAAGAACTAGAAGGGCACTCGGTAGAGCGCATTCACCTCCGACAAAGGTCTTCCGACGGCTCAGTGAATAAAACCATTTTAAAACCACGGCTCGCTGTAGCAGCGCGTCGCCAATACGTATACGTAGGATTTTCCCGACGTAAAATTCCGAGTAGCGGCGTAGCTTGCTGGCATCCTAAGCAAGGCTGCAAAGTTCCATAGCCTATACGATATCGGAGAAAGCAATCCGGTTCTGGCATCCGGACTATGATCCAGATCGGGCTGAAAAGTTATCAGTTCATCCATGTCCCGACATCTGTCGACACGCAACATTTCATCCAAGTCCATGCACGTGTTTTTGAGTAATCTTGCTAACAGACAGACAGACAGACAGACGCGGGCAAAAACATGTACCGCTATCTCCTCGTTTGTCGGAGGTAAATAAACAAAATTCTGCGCTCAAGGTATTGTACTGTTGAAGCTAACTACCAGTACTGACAGACACAGAGCATCGCGCGGCCTCTCAGCGACAGCAGAGCTTCTTGTCTTCACAGCGGAGCCATGCAGATAGGCTACGATACGGTGCAAAAGTATAGCGGGAAAAGTTCAACCGTCTGAGTAGAGAACAACAACGTCATAGACGACAGACGGTGTTGCTACGACTGTAGCCGAACGTAACGTAGTAGCGTTTGGCTAAAAATTACAAGTAGCTCTGCTGTCGCAAAGAGGCCGCGCAATGCTCCGTGCAGTAGTACAAAATGTCGAGCGCAGTCTTTTATTGTTAGTTACATAGGCTACAGATTTATCACTGCGTACAATTAAATGCTGTTCTGTTGTCTTTGGCGTAACGTTGAGACTTCTTGTCATAAACATTTCGTCGTCGTCTCCCGCCATCAACAAACTCCGCCGCTAACTACCAGTGTCACAACTTGCCACGGTCCGGCGGCACCGTGTTGATAACACCTGGCTGTCGCAGCGTTACCATCACGGCGTGGAGCCAGATACTGGCTCAGAATCGCGATGTCTGCCTATCTCACCTATATTCGACGCCCCCCTTAAGGTGGTCCCCGTCGGTATATTCCCATGACGTTTGGTGTGGAAAAACTAGAATGGTGTGGCTAGCCGACGGTGAAAAGTTTTGAAGATATATTAATTCGCTTTGACAGAATCCGCCAACGTGACAGACGGACGGAGAAACAGACATATACCGCATGATGGCATGCGCCGCGCTTAGGCATAAGATCGCGCAGCAAAAAGGGAGCATGTGATGATCGTGATATGGGTGAAATTTCCAATACGAACGTTGCTAGCGTCGATAGCGCTGGCGCAGTCAGTTGGAATGGCATCACAGCGTCGTGTGGGTGATACCGCGCGGGCGACGTTTCGTTTTTACCGCGCGACGCGTATGCATAGCGCTGACTATGCCGTGGCGAGATGTCTGTCTATCCGTCTGTTTGTCTGTCACACGCCGGTATTGTGTCTAAACGGTTACACATATCCTCAAACTTTTTCGACCATCGAGTAGCCCCACCATTCTGTTATTTCCGCACTAAACGGGATGGCAATATTCCGACGGGGACTCCCCTAACGGGGGCGTCCAATGCAAGGGGATATGAAAAAAAATCACGATTTTCAACCAATATCTCGCTTTATCTTACAAATGATGCAAGATAGAGCCATAGTTACTATGGAAGACCAATAGGAAACCGCGCCCAAGCTTTCGAATGGTACTACTTTGAATGACCTTCAGTGACCTTTTCAAGGTCACGATTATTCAACGTCAAATAACTTGAAAATGGTACAGCATACAGCTATATACTTACAATAGAAAGTCGTGTATGATCTATCGAACGGCGCCATTTTCAGTGGCCTTGAATGACCCCTACCCCCAGTTTCAAGGTCACGCCATTCTTTGATGCTGAATGTCTCAAACGGTACGACATACAGACATAGTTTCAATGAAATGCTAATAGGCAATTACACACGCCTTACGCAACAGTGTCATTTCTAATGACCTTGAGTGACTTAGCAGAATATTCAGTGACACGAAGCGTCGAGCGGTCTCTCTGCGACAGCTGAGCTTCTTGTCTTTCAGCTGTATGACTCTATGACGCTGTTAAGGGCCGTGCAACAGTGCGTACGACTATATGACTGTCATCATGACACTTGACGGCAGTACCGTTGTCATCATGCCGTTAATTTCGCCAGGTGGCACCATGTTATGGGGCGCGGGGCGAGATTTACTTGAAGATATAACGCGTTGACCTCCATCAACGTAGTTGTGCTACGTCAGACCCGGTTAGTACCAGGATTGGTGACCGTCTGTGGACTGGTAAACCATCTCGGTATGTAACCAGGCAGTTAGGTCGACTCAGCCTTCTACCCTATGTGGGACAGTAAAATGAGTATCAGCTTTCGGGCTGATACTCATTCAGGCTGATACTCAATGGCGATGGTGGGTGTAGAATGTAGATTCTGGCAGCCTGTACAGGCGGACTCACAGCCTAAGTCGCCTGGCTTGGTTTTGGGTCGGCGGCCGCATGGCGTCGTTCTACATTCATCAAATGAACCGGGTGAACTCTCGCAATGGCTCTGCCATGATGACAGCACCATAAACATTGTCTTGGATATTATTATTAATTTATTATCGCAAATAGATCGCGCGTCAGTTACGCACAGAATGCGTCAAAGGCATCAATAGTAACCCTATGACCTTGAAATCTAGGCTAAGGGTCATTCAAGGTCATTGAAAATGGCGCCGTTCGATAGACCATAATACGACTTTCTATTGGTCGGCTATTGTATGAACTATAGCTGTATCTTATACCGTTTTCGAGTTACTTGACGTTAAATAATATTGTGACCTTGAACTCAGGGTTAGAGGTCACTCATGGTCATTGAAACTGGTACCATTCGAAAGCTTAGGAAAGGTTTCCTATTCGCCTTCTATAGTAACTATGGCGGTATCTTGTATTGTTTGGAAGATATAGCGACTTATTGGGCGAAAATCGCTGAATTTTTTATCCCTACTTGTATTTAGCGATTCCCCGTTGGAATTTCGCCAATATGTTTGATACTCATAAAACTAGAATGATTGGGCTATTGTGTGGTGAAGAAACTATTACAATACGTAAAGCCGTTTTCGTAGAGTACCGGAACGCAATGGACAGACAGACGGACGGACAGAGAGACAGAATTGCTATATCAATATCGCGCTTCAGTATGCTGACGCGCGGTAAAACGTGCGAAAGTAATACAAACAAAGCTAATTTAAAATACGTAGCTATGCTCATCACTAATTAAGCTGAGGCTGTCGGATCCATGGTTCCGTGCTGTCTACCGGACAAGTTTACGCCTAGTAGGCCTGTCGCTGTGTCGTGGTCCACCCCAGCTGATAAGTGACGTCATTTTACCGGTGTTTACGTCAGTGCTCTAGCACGCCGAATGATTATCGGAATCAGTACCAGTGCCCGTAGCAGGTGCTCGCACGCGCCGCGCCTACGCCGCGCCGGCCTGAGCCTGCGTGTGCACGTGATCCAGAAAAACGACAGCGTTCTGTTTCGTGCCATCTTTTTGCTCTGCCCGATGCTTATCAAGTCAGTTGTTTCATAAGCGGCGTGTCCGTCCGTTTGTCCGTCTGTCTGTCACACGCTGGTATTGAGTCAAAACCAATGACCGTAGGATCACGCGGTTTTCACTGTCGGGTAGCCCACGAACTCTTGTTTTTTGAGACCAACTTTTATGCCTCTTGTCCCAGGGGACCTCCCTTCTTATGAGGGCTTCAGACGATACTGATGTGGAGGACCGCACTCACACGCTATGTGGCATGGTAGTATACAGTACGACGATACACCTGTGTGGAGAGTGAGAACATTTGACCACTCCCGACGCCAAAACGCCTCAACCGATCGTCAACAAATTTTGTACGTTTAACTACGTCGAAAGTGCCTACCTTCAGGCCAATTTTATCCGAATCCCTTCAGGTTTTTGCCGCGCGATGCTATGCATAAGCGCGGCCTATGCCGTCATGCGGTGTCTGTGTGTGTGTCTGTCCGTGTAAGTAAGTAACAATAAGTAAGTAACTCACATTCGTGAGTTGTGTCGACACGAATAAACATATCAAAAATTTTTCACCATCGGGTAGCCAGCCACACCATTCTAGTTTTTCTGTGCCAAACGGCATGGCAATATTCCGACGCGGACCCCCCTAACGGGGGCGTCGAATGCAGGTGGGGTAGGCAGAAATCGCGAGTTTGAGCCTGTCTCACTTTAGTGCCTGCTGTTAACGCTGCAACATGCCAGGTGTTGTAAACACGGTCGCCGGTGGACGACGGCCACCGACTCGCAAGTTATGACACATCGCTGGTAGTAAGCAGCGGTGTTGATTGCGGGAGAAGACATGAAATGTTTATGACAAGAAGCCTCGACGTTGTGCCAAAGACAACAGAACAGCGCATTTAACTGCACGCAGTGATAAATCTGTAGCCTACGTAACTAACAATAACAGACTCTACTCGACGTTTTGTACTGTTAAAGCTAACTACTGACAGACACGAAGCATCGCGCGGCCTCTTTGCTACAATAGAGCTACTTGTTCCTCCCTATATTTGTGAAGCTTCAAGCTATACGCATCCCCGGTTCTGCTGTGTTTTCGCTACACTATCGTGTGAAATTAAAAACATCAAACGATTCGTTCTTTGTCGTTCAACTTGTGTGCTGCTGTTGACAGTTGACCCGTGTCTAGGGTGCCCAATGCCCTTGTCGCCTCTGACTAGTGCCTGGTGGGCTGTTTTAGGGCAAGGCAGCATGAGTCAGTACATATCGATGCTGACTGAACTTTGACCTGACCCACTTGTCAGTATCTGGTGACTTGCAGTGTGTTGAGCGTCACTAGCTGTAAAATAGCTGGCAGTGCAGAGCACGACATCGTCGACACACGTTGTCTATATTGCCATGCAGTCTGGTGAAAGTTGGCTGCATTGCACGGTGCTGCGCTCATACAGGTCACTCAGTTATGACGTTGCGAGTGCTACTGTCGGTCGGTCCACTGCAAGCAACGTTGAGCAAGTTCCTGACCAACTCAGCCTCCCATCCCCAGCGGGACTGAGTTGTAACTTGTTGTCGGCTACGCGTGATGTGTGCATGCTGCTATGTCTGTATGCTGCTATGGTATGTGTGAAACAGTGAGCCAAAGAAGAGAAGTCTAGGTTCCCATACTGGGCAGGGGTTGACCCTTTAATGCTATACGACACTAGTGGCTCTGTCAGTGGTTCATGCAGTCAGCTGCCACTTGCGGGATTGTGATGGTCTGCTGGTCAGTGGCGAGTCGAGTCGCTATAGCATGTGTCCAGACTGACCTTTAGCTTGAAGCGATGAATGGTTTGAGGTCCGTGAGCGAGGACAAAACACTCGAGATATGCGACCACTTGACACAACATACAACAATGATTAGTCGTGTGCTACAGTGTCTCGGTGTTCTGCCTCTAGTCGCTACCAGCGTGCAGCTAGCACAACAGTACTACTTGTACTCGTTGTGTGCGTCATGATGTTACGTACCGGTGTTCTGGTGTCGCTTTGTTCGCCTCTGCTTCTAACCGTGTTAGCAACACTGCAGGGAATCCAGTACGTCGTGACACTGTGAGACATCATCAGCAGCGCTTCGGTTATTATTGGACCAAAGTTCAGATGATTGACAGTTTCTGATAACGTTACAGCTGCTGTAACGACGTGTTTAAAATAGCATAATTTTGTCATTTTTGTGGATTATCAAACAACAATACAACAAACGTGTAAGTGCGATCACACCTGGTGTGATAGCTATGTGTGGTTTTTAAACACAGCAGAATTCGTTAAGGGTACTGTTGTAGGGGGTAGGGGCACGCGCAATGTAAAGTTTGTGCATTAATTCACAGGGATCAGTAACTGTTTGAGGGCGTTGAACGACTGCTCACTGAGTGGTATGCACTTAGCGATTGTTGAGACTTTGACAACCGCGAGATATTGCGTGCCAGATACAGCCAGAAGAAACCGACCCACTCGACCTAATGGGTCGAGAATAAGTAAGTAAGTAAGTAAATTTATAAAGCGCCATAATCGTGAACGAATCAGAGGCGCTGAGATGGGTCACTAGGCAGTGGCAAAGGCTGAATGGAAAAGATGAGATTTCAGGCGTCGGCGGAATGTTGTGAGAGTTTAGCAAGAACGGACGTTAGAAGGCAGACTATTCCAAATAGCAGGCGCTGCCGAGCGAAAACCTCGAGCACCAAATGAGATGTTACAACGAGTAACAGAGAGACGGTTGGCGACCGTAGATTTCTGGATGGAGTGTGCCACTGGACCAGATTAGCCAGATATGGAGGGTTACAGGTATATATTGCTTTATGGGTCATTGTGGCAATTTTGAATTTGATACGATCGTGAATCGGCAACCAATGTAGTTGACTTAAAGTAGCCAGATTAGAAGTACGATTTGGAGTACGACTGCTACTGCATAATGAATAATGCCAGGGGTTAAAGTAGAAAT
>Ga0209149_1001861_pt1 | contig 11274 bp, 7 predicted proteins | sample WorMetTyACAVOLI2_FD_187423 | JGI IMG/M metagenome (GOLD analysis project Ga0209149, IMG submission 187423) | Marine gutless worms symbiont microbial communities from Max Planck institute for Marine Microbiology, Germany - Olavius algarvensis... ...
CCGGCGGGCGGAAAAAGGGGCAAATGAAATTTTCGTTACTATGGGAGTCAATGGGGAATTTTTGCATTTTGGCGGTTTTTGAGCGATATCTCAGCAACGCTTGCACGGATCCACACCAAATATTATTCGTGTAGGGACAATGTCTGCCGGCGTGCCCCCTCCCCCTGTGGTGCCCATCGGCCCCTGGGGGGCGGGGGGAGGGGGAGTTAAAAACTCAAAAAATTGGGGGGTGGTCTCATTCGTGCATAGGACAGCTACCATTTCTATTTCTCTCAGCGATGCCAAATGTAGTCCAGTATGTAGGGCACATACCTGCGCACATTCTGGTGTAGAACCGTCAAGATCGGCTAAGGCGTTTCTACAGGGTGGGCCAAAAAGTTCGAAAAAATTTCGAATTTTTCACCATTTCGAGAATTTACGTCCATATATCTCAGAAACTATTAAAAATAGAGGCATATAAGCAGCGTAGCGAAAAAAGCTTTATCTGTCCCCTATCCAACTGTCGCATGTGTTTGGACCCATCGGTCACGGGGTTCTACAGGGTGAGGCAAAAAGTGAGTGACATAATACCAGTTTTGCGGCTTACGCCTATAGGGACTCAGCCGTCTGCCGTTTCTGTTTTTCTTAGCGTCGCCAAGTGCGGTGGACTGCAGTCGCATATGTAGGGCACAGACCTGCGCACATTCTGGCATAGAGCCATCCACTTTGGCAAAGGGGTTCCAAAGGATGGGCCAAAAGTTCGAAAAAAAATTGAATTTCGGACCATTTCTAGCCTTTACGTCCCCTATATCTCAGTGACCGCTAAAAATAGAGGCTTACAAGCAGCGTATGTAGCTTTTTGATCGGGACATGCGAAGCTTCCAGATTCTATTCGAATTCGAATCGGACGTCCAGATTCGATTCGATTCGAAAGTGACGGGCCGATTCGAAAATTTCGAATCGCCGCGCCTGCCACGTTTGCCGTCGTACCATAAACAACACTCACTGTTCAACGACAAATTTCAATCGTTTCGGCATTGCTACTGGGATTTATACTAAGTTTAATTAATTCATGTACTTGTAGTTAGAGCATGCACAATTATAGTAGCCTAGTAGCGATCGCGCAATAGTTTTGAAGAATCCGCACATCTGTCCTATATGGCAATCGACAAAAATTTAACACTGAAGCTGTAAACGACTATCCGCCGATTCGATTCGAGATTCGATTCGAACGGAAATTTCAGACTGTAGGTCTCTACTTTTTGACCCTCCCTGTAGAAACCCTGCGAAATCTGTGCTCCGTGGAAAAGCTATTTGGAATGCGAATGGCGGGTTTGTGTCAGTTTTACTGACGCACTTGTTTTGTTTTTTCTTCTTTTCTGTCTTTCTTTCTTTTTAATTTTATACGGTGCCCCTGCAATGTCTTTGACGTGATAGTGTCACCTTAATCAGTACATTGTTACTTACTTACTTACTTCTTGCCAAGCTGTGCGACACCGGCCCACTGCCAACGCATCTTCTCAAAGACAATACGGATGTGCTGGAGCCATTCATCACCAAACTGTTAAATAGGTCGCTGTCATCCGGAGTGTTTCCGACGCAGTTAAAGGCAGCATATATCACTCCATTACTAAACAAGTAGCTCTGCTGTCGCAAAGAGGCCACGCGATGCTTCATGTCTGTCAGTAGTTAGCTTCAATAGTACAAAACGTCGAATAGAGTCTCTATTGTTAGTTACATACGCCACAGATTTATCGCTGCTTGCAATTAAATGCTGTTCTGTTGTCTTTGGCGTAACGCTGAAACTTTTTGTCATCAACAAACTCCGCCGCTTACTACCAACGAAGTGTCACAACTTGCAGGACGGTGGTTGGTCCGACGACGTCGTATTGACAACACCTGGCTGGTAGCAGCGTCAACAGCATGCAGTAAACTCAGATATTGGCTCAGAATCGAGACTTCTGCCTACCACACCTGAATTCGGCGCCCTCGTTAAAGGGGGGGGGGCGTCGGAATATTGCTGTACCGTTTCATCATCATCATCATCAGGTGGCACGCCCAGTGGTGAGCATAGCCGTCTCCACAACTGAACGCCATTTGGAGCGATCTTGTGCGCGAAGCCACGCCGATTTGAGGCCAATGTAGGTCGGTTGCAGGTCAGACTCGCCGCCATCTTGAACTCTAAAAATTTCAATTTTTGGTGACGTGACTGTAACCGGGTTCAATATCTGATGTAGTGTACAAAACTGCATCAAAATCGGACAATTTATCACTGAGATATGGCGATTTAACGATTTTCAAAATGGCGGCGTCCGCCATCTTGAATTTTACACATTTGCATTATTGTCCCGTAGCCCTTGTCAGCATGCCGTTCTGCTTTCTCATACAAAATTTCGCTGAAATCGGACAATCGGTTAATGAGTAATGGCCAAAAAAGCGATTTTCAAGATGGCGGCAGTCGCCATGTTGAATTTAAAAAATTGTAATTTTTGGTCACGTGACTGTAATCGGGTTCAATATCTGATGCAGTGTACCAAATTTCATCAAAATGGGACGATTTTTCACTGAGATATAGCAATTTAACGATTTTCAAAATGGCGGCCGTCCGCCATGTTGGAATTTAAAAATGTGCAGCTTTTGTTATGTTGCACTTGTCGACCTGCTGTTTTGCTTCCTCATGCAAAATTTCGCTAAAATCGGACAATCCGTCGAACCGTCGATGATAATAACGAGTAACGAGTCGCTCAAGAACCTTCGACAAAACACTGAGGCTTGATATCGGTCAGTATGATTTCTTATCAGACGGGTCCAGATCCGGCTTTCTGCAGCGCGATGCTATGCAAGCGCGGCCTATGTCGTCATGTGGTGTCTGTCTGTCCGTCTGTCCATTTGTCTGACACGTTCGTACATTCTGTCAAAACGAATAAATATATCTTCAGAATTTTTTCACAACCGGGTAACCACACCATTCTACACTGTGTTTCAAAAAAAGTTCACCCCTAGGACTTTCATGATAACACTGTGAAATGGAAACCGATTTAAATAATATTTGGCAGAAATGTACCTGACAAAATTTGCGACAAAACTATTATGCAACAAATGTGAGATTTGTTCGTTGAGCGTCGCTACTTCAAGTTTCAAAATGAGATTCAATTTTCTTCCAATTCAATAATGAAGCAATTGAAATATCGCGATTCAGACAGCTTTTCTGATCGAAATATGAGTTGCTTCTACCAAGTCTTGCATCATATTACTGGCGTGACAGGTCTTTGTTAATGTCACGGCGTAATATTATTTTTACCTTTTTTCTCTTACTTATTTAATTCGATGGGCACCTAACGTGCGTGCGCCGCCACAGTGTAAACGTGCGCCGCTTTGCCTGGTAGCAGACGACGCTTTCGTGTAAACATGCATGGTTTTCACTTTCAGCGACCATGATCGAATTTTGGCCGTCACTTCGAACATCTGCTGTAACATTGCAACTGGATCTTGTCTAATTTAGGCTGGCTGATATTTGGATACTTCGCTTGTTTGTGTTGCGTCGTTATCCCTTGCGTCGTGTGACGTAATTGCATAATAAACTTTACCGTTTTACTGTGTATAATATTCATGCATATGTTTTACCGTGTAATGAAAGGAATACACCAGTTTGCTGCAAATTTACTCAGCTACATTCCCACCAAATATTATTGAAATCGGTCAACATCTGACTTAGTTATTGCGAAAAGCAAAAGGGTGAACTTTTTTTGAAACACAGTGTAGTTTTTTCCTTACCAAACGGCACAGCAATATTCCGACGCCTCCCCCCCCCCTTAACGAGGGCGCCGAATTCAGGTGTGGTAGGCAGAAGTCTCGATTCTGAGCCAATATCTGAGTTTACTGCATGCTGTTGACGCTGCTACCAGCCAGGTGTTGTCAATACGACGTCGTCGGACCACCGTCCGGCAAGTTGTGACACTTCGTTGGTGGTAAGCGGCGGTGTTTGTTGATGGCGGAAAAAAACGGCTAAATTTTTATGACAAGAAGTTTCAGCGTTACGCCAAAGACAACAGAACAGCATTTAATTGCAAGCAGCGATAAATCTGTGGCGTATGTAACTAACAATAAAGACTCTGTTCGACGTTTTGTACCATTGAAGCTAACTACTGACAGACATGAAGCATCGCGCGGCCTTTTTGCGACAGCAGAGCTACTTGTTTAGTAATGGAGTGATATATGCTGCCTTTAACTGCGTCGGAAACACTCCGGATGACAGCGACCTATTGAACAGTTCGGTGATGAATGGCTCCAGCACATCCGCATTGTCTTTGAGAAGATGCGTTGGCAGTGGGCCGGTGGCGCACTGCTTGGCAAGAAGCTTGCGAACAGCGTCGATGACGTCATCAACGCTGAGAGCGCAGAAGGATGACAAATCGCAGTCCGGTGGCGCAGGAACGAAGCACGGTGGTGGAGCGTCAGAGCGGTGGACTTGCGGACTGTGGATATCTTCTCATCGAAGAAGTGGTGAAGTCCTTGTGCGTCGATGGTTGTTTTAGTGCTTAATGATCGAGTTTGCACTATGTAGCGTATAACTGAATCACACACTCGCACGGTAGTGCGAGAGTGTTGTAAGGGCGACGACGCGAGTCAATGGAGAAACCCAAAATTTGACCCCCCCACCACGCTCAAACACCATAAGCGACGGTCATAAAAGTTGGCAGAGGTGATTACGTCGTGGACCCCTACATCTGTGCAAAAGTTCGTCACGATCCGCCCAAAGGTTTCGTTTCCGCGCATGCGTGACTTTGCGCACCAAAAGTGTTTACTCGGCTAGTTTTTTCCCGTTTTTTTGGGTTCTTGCAACTCGCTACAGCCAAGGCCCTTTAATGGATTTTGATGCAAAATATGCCAGAACACGCGGTTCCGCGCAAGGATGTGCCTTTTCGGGGTCGCGATCATAAAATCTAACATTTAGACCCCCATTTCCCCAAATTAGCGCCATTTTGGGGATCATTTTTGACGGGACTTAACTAAAATTTTCGCCCAAAAATTGCTTAACCATGGGGATGCTCACCTTAGAACACCTCTTAATCGTCATCGTAGACGCATAAAAGTGGCATAGTTAATAGGCAAATAGGGGTCAAAAATTTCATACGAGTGGTTATTTTGGACCCCCGACTAAGGGTCACGTGATACATCGCATGCGCGACCCCAAAATTGCCATGGTCCGTTATGTACAGCCACAAGGATGTCATATGACATTGCAAGTATCTCTGAAACTACAACACCGATCGTCAAGAAATTTTAGAACAATATTTGGACAACGAAAATGTGTCCGGCCATGCAGTATTATGACGTCATAACAAATCCAAGATGGCGGACGGCCGCTATTATGAAGATCGCTAAATCAACATAACTCAGTGAAAAATCATCCGATTTTGATAAAATTTGGTACACTAAAGCATATATTGAACCCGATGACAGTCACGTGACCAAAATTGAAATTTTTAAAATTCAAGATGGCGGCGGCCGCCATCTTAAAAATCGCTTTTTTGGTCATAACTCATCAACCGATTGTCAGATTTCAGCGAAATTTTGTGTGAGGAAGCAGAACGGCATGCCGACAAGGACTACATGAAAAAAACTGCAAATTTTTAAAATCCAAGATGGCTGACGGCCGCCATTTTGAAAATCGTAAAATTGCCATATCTCAGTGAAAAATCGTCTGATTTTGATAAAATTCGGCACACTACAGCAATTGGTGAACCAGATTGCAGTCTCGTGACCAATAATTGAAATTTTTAATATTCAAGATGGCGGTGGCCGCCATCTTGAAAATCGCTTTTTTGGCCATAACTCATCAACCGATTGTCCGATTTCAGCGACATTTTGTACGGGGAAGCAGAATGGCATGTCAACAAGGGCTACATGACAAAAACTGCAAAATTTTAAAATCCAAGATGGCGGACGACCGCCATTTTGAAAATCGTAAAATCGCCATATCTCAGTAAAAAATTGTCCGATTTTGATGAAATTTGGTACACTACATTAGATATTGAACCCGATGACAGTCACGTGACGAAAAATTGAATTTTTTAAAATCCAAGATGGCGGTGGCCGCCATCTTGAAAATCGCTTTTTTGGCCGTAACTCATAAACCGATTGTCCGATTTCAGCGAAATTTTGTATGAGGAAGCAGAATGGCATGTCGACAGGGGCTACATGACAAAAACTGCAAATTTTTAAAATCCAAGATGGCTGACGGCCGCCATTTTGAAAATCGTAAAATTGCCATATCTCAGTGAAAAATCGTCTGATTTTGATAAAATTCGGCACACTACAGCAATTGGTGAACCAGATTGCAGTCTCGTGACCAATAATTGAAATTTTTAATATTCAAGATGGCGGTGGCCGCCATCTTGAAAATCGCTTTTTTGGCCATAACTCATCAACCGATTGTCCGATTTCAGCGACATTTTGTACGGGGAAGCAGAACGGCATGTCAACAAGGGCTACATGACAAAAACTGCAAAATTTTAAAATCCAAGATGGCGGACGGCCGCCATTTTGTAAATAGTAAAATCGCCATATCTCAGTGAAAAATCGTCCGATTTTGATGAAATTTGGTACACTACATTAGATATTGAACCTGATGACGGCCACGTGACCAAAAATTCAAATTTTTAAAATTCAAGATGGCGGTGGTCGCCATCTTGAAAATCGCTTTTGTGGCCATAACTCATCGACGATTTTCCGATTTCGGCGAAATTTTATGTGAAGAAGCACAATGGCATCCCGACAAAGGCCACATGACAAAAACTGCAAATTATTAAAATCCAAGATGGCGGACGGCCGCCATTTTGAAAACCGTTAAATCACCATATCTCAGTGAAAATATTATTGGATTTTGACAAAATTTGGTGTACTACAGCATATATTGAACCTGATGAGGTTTTCAAAAGTGCTATCGCAGTATCTTATATGTGATAATATAAACGAGTAAAAAACAGCAAATATTAATGTAAAAAACTTAACAGTTTAAAAAGGTGTGTAAGGACGACAGTCATTATCTCGCAGAACTAAAACAGCAAAAATCAAAAAGGCTGATATTACTTAGGAGCACATTGACGTTATGGCAATGTGCTGCAACAGTAATATCAGCCTTTTTGATTTTTGCTGTTTTAGTTCTGCGAGATAATGACTGTCGTCCTTACACACCTTTTTAAACTGTTAAGTTTTTTTACATAACCAACTAAAAATGAATTTCTATAGCGTAAGCTATTTTAAAAACATCTGGCGCGCTCCATGGACTAGTTAAGCAAAGGCAAAAAATGTCTTCACTTGATGAGACATGAAACAAAATAAGGAAATGCTATTGACTGTAAAACTAAGATGCGCAGGGAGCGAGCTTCAAGTTGTTGGACCGGCCTACTCGAATAGCAACATACACTCTGTTTGTAGCTCAACTGTTTTCATTTTTACACAACTTTTTTCGCCTTGTGGCAACAAATGAGTAGGAAGACACCGGTCTCCCTAAGGCCGAATATATGGATATTTCTCACGGTCCACCTAATGACCAGAATTTGCCAACGGTGCACCTAAGGTCGGATTTTCGAAAGTCATTTCCGGGGTATAATATACCGAAATTAAGTAGACCTAAGATCGGTATATTGCCGACGAAAACGCTACGGAGACACCGGTCTCCCTAAGGCCGAATATATGGATATTTCTCACGGTCCACCTAATGACCAGAATTTGCCCACGGTGCACCTAACGTCGGATATGTATCTTTATATATATAAAGCCACCGGACTGCGATTTGTCATCCTTCTGCGCTCTCAGCGTTGATGACGTCATCGACGCTGTTCGCAAGCTTCTTGCCAAGCAGTGCGCCACCGGCCCACTGCCAACGCATCTTCTCAAAGACAATGCGGATGTGCTGGAGCCATTCATCACCGAACTGTTCAATAGGTCGCTGTCATCCGGAGTGTTTCCGACGCAGTTAAAGGCAGCATATATCACTCCATTACTAAACAAGTAGCTCTGCTGTCGCAAAAAGGCCGCGCGATGCTTCATGTCTGTCAGTAGTTAGCTTCAATGGTACAAAACGTCGAACAGAGTCTTTATTGTTAGTTACATACGCCACAGATTTATCGCTGCTTGCAATTAAATGCTGTTCTGTTGTCTTTGGCGTAACGCTGAAACTTCTTGTCATAAAAATTTAGCCGTTTTTTTCCGCCATCAACAAACACCGCCGCTTACCACCAACGAAGTGTCACAACTTGCAGGACGGTGGCCCGACGACGTCGTATTGACAACACCTGGCTGGTAGCAGCGTCAACAGCATGCAGTAAACTCAGATATTGGCTCAGAATCGCGACTTCTGCCTACCACACCTGAATTCGGCGTCCTCGTTAAGGGGGGGGGGGCGTCGGAATATTGCTGTGCCGTTTGGTAAGGAAAAACTAGAATGGCGTGGTTACCCGGTTGTGAAAAAATTCTGAAGATATATTTATTCGTTTTGACAGAATGTACGAACGTGTCAGACAAACGGACAGACGGACAGACAGACACCACATGACGACATAGGCCGCGCTTGCATAGCATCGCGCTGCAGACAGCCGGATCTGGACCCGTCTGATAAGAAGTCATACTGACCGATATCAAGCCTTAGTGTTTTGTCGAAGGTTCTTGAGCGACTCGTTACTCGTTAACTCATCCGACATCTCTGTGAGTGCAAGCTGCTGCCTGAAATGCAGTCAGCGTACCGGCCTACCACTCAACTGAGACTGCAGTAGCCTACTTCGAGTGGTCAGTTACATTCTCGAAGCACTGGATCGTGGCGATCTGGCAGCTCTTACGCTGATCGACCTATCTGCCGCGTTTGACAGTGTCGACCACATGGTGGTACTTTGTGTCTTCATATGGTATTCGCTCCACTGTTCTTAATTGGTTTACGTCATATGTACAACAGCCATCTTGAGTTTTAAAAATTTCAATTTTTGGTCACGTGTCTGTAACCGGGTTCAATATCTGATGTAGTGTACTAAATTTCATCAAAATCGGACGATTTTTCACTGAGATATGGCGATTTAACGATTTTAAAAATGGCGGCTGTCCGCCATCTTGGATTATAAAAATTTGCAGTCTTCGTGATGTAGCTGTCGTCGACATGCCGTTTTGCTTCCTCATACAAAATTTCGCTGAAATCGGACAATTGGTCGATGAGTTATGGCCATAAAAGCGATTTTCAAGATGGCGGTCGCCGACATCTTGAATTTTAAAAATTTCAATTTTTGGTCACGTGACTGTCATCGGGTTCAATATCTGCTTTAGTGTACCAAATTTTATCAAAATCAGATGATTTTTGGCCGACCGTTAGGTCAGGCCTATGCTAAAGGAAATCCGTCCGTCCGTCCGTCCGTCCGTCTGTAACGTTGGTGTATTGTGGCCAAACGGCTTAAGCGATCGGGATGATTTTTGGCACACACCTTGCCCTTGACAACACTGACCATGTGTTAGACGGAGGTCCGAATCCCCCCACTGAGGGGGGAACTAGCCCCCGTTAAAGTGGTAACTACCACTACACTGCTCTCGTACGGTCGGCCATCTCAGCACTAGCTGGGCTTCTTGTTCACTGAGATATGGTGATTTAGCGATCTTCAAAATGGCGGCCGTCCGCCATCTTGGATTTGTTATGATGTCACAATACTGCATCAGCGGACACATTTTCGTTGTCCAAATATTGTCCTGAAATTTCATGTTGATCGGTGTTATACTTTCAGAGATACTTGCAATATCGTAAGTTGGCCATTTGGCTGTAGGTAACGGACCATGGCAATTTTGGGGTTGCGCATGCGCTGCATCACGTGACCCTTAGTTAGGGGGTCAAAAATTACCACTCGTATGAAATTTTTGACCCCTATTTGCCTATTCACTATGCCACTTTTAGGCGTCTACGATGACGATTAAGAGGTGTTCTAAGGGGAGCATCCCCATTGTTAAGCGATTTTTAGGCGAAAATTTTTTAAGTCCCGTCAAAAATGGTCCCCAAAATGGCGCTAATTTGGGGAAATGGGGGTCTAAATGTTAGATTTTATGATCACGACCCCGCAAAAGCACATCCTTGCACGGAACCGCGTGTTGTGGCATATTTTGCATCAAAATCGATCTAGGGGCCTTGGCTGTAGCGAGTTGCAAAAACCCCAAAAAAACGGAAAAACGGAAAAAAGTAACACGTTTTGGTGCGCAAAGTCACGCATGCGCGGAAACGAAACCCCTGGGCGGATCGTGACGAACTTTTGCACAGGTGTAGGGGTCCACGACATAATCACCGCTGCCAACTTTTATGACTGTCGCTATGGGGTTTGAGCGTGGTGAGGGGTCAAATTTTGGCTTTCTCCATTGATTTGCGTCGTCGCCCTTACAACACACTGTGTGATCTGCAGTCAGTGCTCAATGCGGCTGCAAGATTGGTGTATAACGGTCGTAAATATCAACACTTCTGCGCGACTTGTGGGACGGAACGTCCGGAACCAGGCCGGTAGCCAGCGCATTTAGGAGGGGGGTCTTAATTGCCCTCCCCTTCCCCTCACTCTTTTTCTCCTTCCCCCAGGCCCGCCGAGAGCCAGCACGGGCCCCGGGGCAGACCACTTGCCGGGCCCCTCCACGTCCTCTCCCCTTTCCCCTCCCCTCCCTTCCCCTTCCCCTCCCTCCCACCATTCCCTCCTTTTCCTTCCCTCCCATCCCATCCCACTCCTCTCCCCCACCCCCTTCCCTCCTTTTCCTTCCCTCCCCTCCCTTCCCTTAGAAGTAGGCCCCTTAAATCCAGCTAGGGGGTCTGGGGGAGCGCTGTAAGCTCCCCCAGCGGGTTCTGGGGCGGAGCCCCATCCGAAATTGAATTTGGTGCATTTTAGACTTAAAATCTGACATCTGGTGGCAACAATTTCAATGATTTTTCTGAGAATCAACTGACCAAATTTCGTGCAGTTCAAACAGCAAAGGCAAATTGGGACCAAATTTTTCAGCCAGCTGGTTCATGTCTTAGGTTCCGGGCTGTCACGATAACGCTGATTGAGAAAACATTATCGCAACTCGCAAGTAAAGGGTGAGCCTAATTAACAGACCTTTGTTTCAGGTGATTATTAAACTGTGCTGTTTAATTAAAACGGGCAATAACATTTACTTATTTATAACTAAATATAGCTTACTTAGGCTACACTTAGTGTCACGGAAATTTTTTTTACCTACTTCCAATGGGGAGTTGAAACAAACTTAGCTAAAATCCAAAAACACAATACAGTACAGGGATATAAT
>Ga0209149_1001862_pt1 | contig 11271 bp, 5 predicted proteins | sample WorMetTyACAVOLI2_FD_187423 | JGI IMG/M metagenome (GOLD analysis project Ga0209149, IMG submission 187423) | Marine gutless worms symbiont microbial communities from Max Planck institute for Marine Microbiology, Germany - Olavius algarvensis... ...
AACTCGACATACCTGACGAAGCATACAACTGGCTAGTCAACTTCTTTAACGGTTAGCACTCAGTATCCGAGACAAGTTTCAACTGAACTCTACATCACAGCGGCGTGCCACGACAATGACATCATCCGTGCAGGGTTCCAAGTTCCAATTTTTCCAGCATTGGTCCAGCATGATACGTCGTCAGAGCATCGGACTTGAAGCCAGTAACTCAATGGAATACACTAAAAGTTTGCTGATGGCACGTAGGCTACAAATCTGTGCACACGGGTTTTTTTGTGATACCGGGCAATGACAATGTGCCATTTTAAGCATAACAAAATTTTAATCCCCGAAAATCCTTATAACAACGCAACGTGCATCATTCGGGCTGGCATTCATTCGACTAGAATAGACGTCCCTTCACTGATCAGCGTTCACTCGATCCACTCCGTCTAATCCTTCCATGTCCAGCAGCTGTCACACGCAGCCGCCGTCACGCTGCTCTCGCTGGTCGCTGCTGCTGTTGTTGCTATTTCATGAAAGTTCTTTGTCGTTCTCGTCTTCAGCGACGAAATGTTCCACGTTCTTGTCACGCACTGCAGATGTTCACGCAGAGAAGGCGCGGTTTCTATCAATGCCTGGCGACAATGCGTGTATTCCGGCGGCTTAACCAGGACTTCAACCATGCTTCAACCAACAGCGGGCAGTATTACCTGTCTTCACCATTTCCTCTTTCCCTTTCTTCCCCTCACCCCCCTTACCTCCCCGCCTTCTTACCATCTTTTCCCTTGTTTCATCGTCTGTCTACCCACCCGTGTAAATCCAGTTAGGGGATCTGGGGTGGGAGGATCCGAGCGGAGCCCAGTAAAGACGTGTTTACTTATGATGTATTGTGAGGTCAAAACAACGCATCTGACGACAAATTTTGACCGTCTATTATGACAGTTAATAAGGATATGTACTGAAAATAGCCGTTATGAGAATGACCGATCTGTTCGTTAGACTTCGGGGAGCAGGTGCCCTCTCTTACGCCTTGGTTACCCCTGCAGTGCAACATACTGTGAATGTGCGTTTTGTTTCGTATACGTGTGGTGGTCCTAACTGTTGGTGTACTGTGTAATGTTAAAACACCGAGGCATTTTCTGAAATTTTGAGGTTTGTAAAGATAAAGGTCTAGACACTTGTTATAGCGCCGCTTACATGAGTCAGACTCGTGACCAGCAGCGCTTTACAATCTAGTCATCTTAAAACAATCATAAAACCACGTAGTGTAAAATGAGTATTATTAGCCTCTAATATTATGGCGTGCTGAAACAATTTCACACGATCATTCTGCATACCAGATGCGAAGAGCATCTTGAAGGCCATGAGTGCAAACACGCCCGAGAAATAGTCAGTAAACCAGCAGTATCGATCTATCATAGATTGCTTTCGTTTGCATACAGACAACACCACGCACTACGGATCGTACAAGAAGCTCAGCTATCGCTGACAAACCGTGCGATGCTAGTTTGTAAAGTTATTGAGGTATGGCAGGACTTTCTGTCAGAATACGTAGACAAGACGTTCACGTACATATGCTACAGACGGTTAATTAGACATGAATGAATCGATTATGGCAGCAAAAATTGTGTAATTTACAACAGTTACAAAATCGCTGTTTTCACGTACCACAGCCCACATATTTGTTTCCCCTGGAGACGCCCCTGTGACTATCACGCAATATGTTGCATTGATGGAAAGACAATTCAGTGCTTGCCAAACCCCTCTCACCACGTACCCATCTATCAGCAACAGTTTCCCAGTTATTCGAACCGCAAGTGCAAAAAATCGCCGTTTTCACGTACCGCAGCCCACATTTTTGTTTCCCCTGGAGACGCCTCTGCGATTATCACGCAGTATGTTGCATGGATGGAAAGACAATTCAATGCTTGCCAAACCCCTCGCAGCATGTGTCTATCTATCTTTAATAGTTTCCGAGTTATACGATGTTTAATTCAATGCGTAAGTCCAAAAATCGCTATTTTTACCACATTTTTGTTTCCCCTGGGGACGCCCCTGGAGAAATCACGCTAAATGTTGTATGGATGGAAAGAGAATTCGATGCTTACAAATTGCCTCGCTGCATGTGCCCATCTAAGTATAACCGTTTCTGAGATACGGCGAGATATTTGTGAAAAAAATCGGCATTTTATCATACCCCCTTGCATTCGACGCCCCCGTTAGGAAAGTTCCCGTCGGAATATCGGCATCCCCTTTGGTATGGGAAAACTAGAATGGTGTCGCTACCCGACGGTGAAAAATTTCGAAGATATCTTTATTCGTTTTGGCGCAACTCCGGGACGTGACAGACAGACACACGGACGGACGGACGGACACCGGGTGACGGAAATAGCCGCGCTATGCATAGCATCGCACGACAAAAATGAATATAAACACAATGGTGGATCTAGGATTTTTTGAGCAGGGGCTACATAGAGGAGGCAGGAGGTCCGAAGAACAAGGTAGATTGCGGGTCTGGTACTCGGCGAAGGGCGTAACTGAATTCGCAGCCGAACAGCGTTGTTGTATGTTGATTACCAGCCGCGATAGCGAAAGCTGGCATTGTTTTCAACGTGTCTGTCTGTCTGTGCGTGTGTGTCAGCAAACCAGTAAGTAGTTCTGTAGACATGTCTTTTAGTACGGACCACCACATAGTGCCACATCGAATAATATGAAGTTGGTCACTGGCCGTCGATGGGTGGACTGTTACATTTGGTACAGCGAGGAAGGGACTGGGCGGGGTCGCAGCCCACCCAGGCCCCTCCTCGCTGTAGCAAATGTAACAGCCCACCCATCAGCGGCCAGTGTACCAATCACCGTATTGCTGTATAACGGTCCGTTGCTCTGCGGTTTTAATGTGCCCGTAAAGGGTTAACAGGGAACGTTCCCAATACGTGGAACTTACTGCCAAGTTTGAAAACGGTATAATACGTTCGTCCGTTTATGAATTACGGTACATTTCATGTCTGAGCTTGTACAGCCTGGTGACCTTGCCCTTTAACCTCTTGACCTTAAAATGACTTGACCTGTTATATACTTGTAGCTTTCCGTGTTAGGACAGACGCGAGACAGATGAGCAGACAGACAGACAAAGGACAGACAGAACCAACGCTTAATGACCCTGCCTTTAGGGGCAGAAGCATAATAAAACAAACTTCAGATGACGTTAGTAAGCTTTGGTTTCATAAAGCTACGGGTAACAACTGACGCAGTGTAGCACGATTATTCACAACAGTGATATACGTCGTTAATATGAAGTTTTTATTTCTTATTACCGTTTTCAGAAGACACTGACAATGGCGTTCTACACAAATATAATACAGAGTTAGTTAAATTCATCAAACACAACCAAAAATATTACATAAAACTTGACGTTTCGACCTCTATCAGAGGCCTTCATCAGAAGAAGCTGGTACTCAGTTCTTCCGGTTCTTGGCACGACGGAAAGACGCCGTGTCAAGAAAGCGGTCGTATGCGTGGCTCAGTTGGTAGCTGCCCTCATCACGGTTCATGGCCTGTTGTCCTTCCTTTCGGATGTGCATGGCCTCTTTGATCCATCTGGTAAAACGCTCTGGCTCTCTGTCGATCACCGTCGCTTGAGACCAGTTGATGACATGGTACTGTTGAGGTGCATCGTCGGTGAGAGCGGATTTGTTGTGTTTTGTTAAACTTGATGTACGAAGGCTTCTAGTGAATGGGCGTCCTGTTTTGGATTCCACTTCAGTCGTGTGTTCATGTAATCTGACTCCAAACTTCCTTCAAGTTTCGCCGATGTAGGTCTTGTCACGGGCGCAGCTACCAACTGAGCCACGCATACGACCGCTTTCTTGACACAGCGTCTGCCCGTCGTGTCAAGAACCGGAATAACTGAGTACCAGCTTCTTATGACGAAGGCCTCTGATAGAGGTCGAAATGTCAAGTTTTAGGTAATAATTTTGGTTGTGTTTGATAAATTTAACTAATAGTTAACTTCCAACCTGATGAATCTATTCAGCGAGATCAGGGTAGGCGATGGGTCGGTGGGTCATGGGGCAATGGGTCACATGGGTCGCCATTATTCGATGGGTCACATGGGTCATGGGTCAGTGGGTGCTGACCCATGACCCATCATTTTTTTCAATATTTCGAACGTATGTGTTGCAGTACCGTATAGTCGAATAAATTGTGTTTGTAATGACGACAAGTGGTAGTTACCAGTCCCGTCCCAGTATGTTGCATTGAACCCAATGATACTCTGCTATGGTGCCATGAAGTTGATTATAATGTTCACCTTTCAGATGGCATCCCAATTTCCAAAGCGTGATAATCACTCAGCCGAGTATGTTTGATTTTTGTGTGTTTGTGTGTTTTATTTCCGATCTTTCGTTATCACAATGAATCACCAACACATTTTGACAGCATCATCGAGAATGCTCTACCATGGGTCATGGGTCATATGGGTCATGGATCAAGACTTAGTATTCGGTGGGTCACATGGGTCATGGGTCACTCGAAGTGACCCATCGCCTACCCTGAGCGAGATATAATACACAGTGTCTAAAAAATGTATGCCACTTGGTGTTTGATGACTGTGGCAAATGTGGACCGATTTTTTAAATTTTTTCACCAATTGATTCGTACGAAAAGTCTCCATGTAAAAGCGACAAACATTTCCATCTCACCTGCAATAAATTGTTACTATACCTTATGAAATTCGAACATTCAAAACATGTTACTGATTTTCGCCAGATTTGTGGCCGCTTAATAGCCCAAATCTGAACCCAGTCGATTACAAGATCTGGGGCACAGTGCAACAGCGAATTTACTAGACGCAGGTCCGTGACATAACCGACCTGAAGTAGCGGATGATTGACGTGTGGCAGAGGCTGCAGCTGTCCGTTATTGATAACGCAATCGACGAATGGCGTAAGCGCCTGACAGCCTGCGTCCGTGCCAAAGGCGGACACTTTGAACAATTTAGGCTAACATTTAACTGTAGTTAGACGGGCGGACTCTGGACTACTGACATTGATGAACTAACTTTTTGAAGTTTGTCAGACGAATCAACAGTCGAACGTTGTTGCATCACGGTGATTTATGCCGCGCGATGCTATGCAAGCGCGGCCTATGCAATCATGCGGTGTCCGTCCGTCTGTCTGTGTGTCTGTCACGTTCGTACATTCTGTCAAAAGGAATAAAGATATCTTCAAAAAAATTTCACAACCGGGTAGCCACACCATTCTAGGTTTTTCCGTACCAAACGGCATGGCAATATTCCGAAGGAAACCCTCTAACTGGGACGTCGAATGCAGGGGGGTAGGCAGAAATCGCGATTCTGAGCCAATATCTGGCTTCACTGCGTACTGTGAAGCATTCCAGCGGCAAGTGCAATACACTTAGCGGCGACGGACCATGACGAGTTTATAACACTAGTCGCTGGTAAGCGGTGGAGTTTGTTGATGGCGGCAAACAACGACGAACTGTATGACAGGAAGTCTCTACGTTACACCATAGTCAACACAACAGCACTTCATCGTACGCTGTGATAAATCTGTAGCGTATGTAACTAACAATAACAGACTGCGCTCGACGTTTTGTATTACGAAAGCTAACTACTGACAGACACGAAACATCGCGCGGATTCTGCGACAGCAGATTTTTTTTGTTTTCACAATGGTTACATTATTCGCACCGTCTTCGTTCTAGGCTATACTCTGTTTGTTGTACACATATTATTTTAAGTAAAATCATTAGTATGATATTTTTGTGGTAGGTTACGCAATATATCATATTAAATATTAGTTAAACATATCAACTGTCATGATGAACCTGAAAATTCGGTAACATTTTTGGATTTTCAAATTTCATAAGGCAGTGTAGCAAGATATTGCAGTTAAGGTGAAAATCTTTGTCGTCGACCGTACATAGAGAATTTTCTTACGAATCAGCTGGTGAAAGAATTTTGAAAATCGGTCCACATTTGCCAAAGTTATGTCAAGTGATTTACTTTCTTTAGACACAGTGCAGAACTGTCGAAATAAGTTTACTTCGTTCATGTTGAGAGTGAACAGTCTATTTACTTACTGATTATGCGTAGGGTCGTGCACCAGAATTAATCGTTTAATTGCATCACTAACGTTAACGATAGTTATTAACGACGCGTATATGTCTCACAGTCACAACACAACAATCAAAAATAACTCAAACTACACTCAATTAAACCTGACGTGATAGTCAAAAGTATTTCAAATTTTTTAAGCGCCTCACTTTACGTTAGTAAAAGAGGCGCTTATTGAGATAGGCTGTGTCGTTGGTCGTTGGTTGGTTGGTTGGTTGTCACGCGCGTGCACTGTGGCTAAACGGTGCATCCTAGGCCTATAGTTACTATGAAACACTAATAGGAAACCCTACCCCAGGAATTCAATGGTACAACTTTCGACCCCCTGGGGTGACCCCTAACCGGGGAATGGGCTCCCCGTGAGGAGCTTTTTGTCAAATTACTTTGACCTCTTGTTCTGTTTCCCAACAATGTTACCGTATGAAAACAAGGGCCTGCCAACAGCATCGCCATTTTAATAGGCATATAATTTTGCACCAGCAAAACACTTGGAGGAACGAAGGCCACCAACGTGGCTACGGCTAAAACTACAGCAGGCCGAGCACGAAAACACATCTGAAGATCGGTATAATTAACAAACATTTTCAAAACTGATCCTCGAGATCCAATGCAACAACGCTTTTTTGATGATGACTATACGGGACGGTTTTCCGTTGGGGTCGGGGCCCTCAGAGCAAATATTGGCCAGCCTTCCTCCAAATTTATGAAAACGTAAAATGTACTCCATTTCTCCATTTATTTGGAGAAGTACATTTTCATAAATTTGGAGGAAGGCTGGCCAATACTAAGTCTTGATGATGAGGGGGAGGGGGTACTGAGGTTCATTGCGTATTCCCGTATTAATAGATATAAAAATGGGACCAGCCCTGAGCCCCCCGCACACCTACAAAAAAATCGGCTAGAACCACCCCCGCCTTTGGGAAAGATGACTGGCTCCATTCATCCTCCAATCGGCATGCAGCTGTTTCTATCATCATTTATCGAGGATAAAGATCAAGTATTCGAACAAAAAAAATATCAAGACAGTCGCTGATATGTTTCAAGCATCTTCGCCGGCACGCCATCAGCTTGACAGACAGCGCGGTATATACCGGTACCGAAAAAAATACCGCTATATCACAAATGACGGTATTATGCATATACACCGAAATATCGCCAAATATCGGTATTGACAAAAAACTACACTGCTTCCTCTACTGTTGCCACTGGCTGCCAATAATCTGCATCGTAAGTCAGCCGAGCGATTCCGGTGAAACTGTTGCAGAAACCTTCATGAAATATTGGGTATACCGCAGTATCGCGGTACCACGAGACACGACTGACAGAAGTCGGTTATTCATTTTTCATTCATTCTTTATTTGAGTCAGACCACAAAGATCTATAGAAAAAAATTATTATTACTATTATTATATTATTAGTAAAAATTTATTTATTTATTTTTAATATTTATTATTTAAAATATTTTTAATATCTATTATTAAAAATTATTATAACTATTATTATTTCTTGATGCAGCGCATATCGAGTTGTAAATCTACCGACACACGCTGGCCAACATAGCTGTTCCGCACACGGAAAACGAGTTATTTTCTTTTAGAAAAACATAGTCAACGTTAATGAATTTTATTCAGAAACAAATTATGCCTTTTGTGGGATGAACTTTACATTGTACTAAAATACGTTTTGCCACACGCCATTCGCCATATTGAATGAATGTCTTGAATCTTGATTCCTAAACGTATCAACGTATTTCGCTACAAACCACCGTACTGTAACAATATTCTCTGCAAAAACTTCGGGTAACTACTTATATTCACTGGATATTAGTTGATTTTAGTTAAGTTTTTGCTTTGTTCTTTTATTGTTGCTATGGACTTGTCGGTGAAAATAAGTCGTTAAAAAAGTTAAAATTGACGACTGAGAGATCTACTGAACGAAAGTTCTATAATGCACAAAGTTGGGCAAAACGCATACGCCTATATTAATGGGAATGGTATGGGTGCTTTAGCACCCGGTCGGTCCCCAGATTTGAAGGTCCCTCAATTTGTGGAAATTTTGACCGTCTGTTACGACAGTTAATAAGGATATGTACTGAAAGTGGCCGTTATGAGAATGATCGATTTGTTCGTTAGACTTCGGGAGCAGGTGCCCTCTCTTACGCCTTGGTTACGCAACATACTGTGAATGTGCTTTTTGTTTTGTATACTTGTGGTGGTCCTAACACTGTCAGTGTAATATCAATACACCGACGTATTTTCTGAAATTCTGAGGTTTGTGGAAAGCGGGAATAATTGTTTATGTGCAACCTGTGAAATCTGTCAGAAATGATGCAATAAAAACAATACTCATTAGTCCGACTTTCTACGTCACTGCTGCTTTTTGTAGCGAATGAACGCGCTCACAGTGAAACCAGCCTACATGATCTAAAAGTAGACTAAAAGCTTAAGTATTAAGCTCTTCCCGCGCCCTCCCGCCGCAAAAGCAAGGGCGTTGCGTGATGGCGATGTCCATCTGTTTGTTGGTTCGTTTGTTCGTTTGTTTGTCTATCGTCTCGGACGCAGCGGCCGCGCAGAGGCCACAGCGACCAAGGTGTCAGAGATGTTCGTCGACCGTCAAAAACTTCACTCCCGCGTGAAATTTACGCTAGCGGCAGGGGCTTACTCGTGGCATCCAAATATGCGCGCCACGTTTTACGACATGAAATCCAGTTGAAAGTGTTTAACCCTTTGTGGGCACAAAACCGCAGAGCATTGTACAGCAATGCGGTGAATGGTACACTGGCCGTTGATGGGTGGGCTGTTACATTTGGTACAGCGAGGAAGGGTCTGGGCGTGCTGCGGCCCTGCCCAGTCCCGGACCCCTCCTCGCTGTACCAAATGTAAAAGCCCACCCATCAACGCTTTAACGGCCAGTGTACCAGCTTCATATTATTCGATGTGACACTATAATTGCCTCTGAATTCTAAAGGGTTAAGTGTGCGTTGTAATTCACAAGTTACGAGCGGCGGAAGAACGGATGCGTGGAACGCGCCCTCCCGCCGTCGTCTTCCGTCATTTTCCCACCGCCTCCGCCACCACCCACGCTGGAGCCGGCAGCGGCCGCCTGCATGTAGTTGCGCGACCGCGCCGACATCGGCTTTATGCTCTTGAAGTAGATGATGAGGTAGATCGCACCGACGACGAGTGACAGCGACGCCACCACGATGAGCGTCAGCACGGCGGTCGACTGTAGGATCGGGTGCAGGCTGGTCGACGCCGTGGCGGCCGGCATTGACGCGTCCATGCTGGTCCGAGGTCGGTGAAACTCGGCGGCAGGGCGCGTCTGGAACTGTAAGACGGGCGCCAGGTGTGCGTCGGACAACCTTGGCGGAGAGGCGGAAGTCGTGAGAACGTTGAGCAGGTGATAGCGGGGAGACTGCTGCGGAGCTCTGGTCCTGTACATGCGCTGTCTTCGACCACCGTGGTAGTTACCGGAGAACATGAGGCTGTTTCGCTCCACATTCGCCAGACGTCGCATCGTGCCACTGGCACCACTTGCACGTTTACAACTGTACACAACAAAATCACACACTCAATTCACTAACAAGTAGCTCGGCTGTCACAGAGAAGCCGCGCGATGTTTTGTGTCTGTTAGTACGTACTTAGCTTCAGCAGTACAATACATCGAGCTCAGTCTTCTATAGTAATTTCGACTTCAGATTTATCACTGCGTACACTTAAATGTTGTACTGTTTTCTTCGGGGTAACGTTGAGGCTTCTTGTCATAAACACTTCGTTGTCGTCTCCCGTCATCAACAAACTCCGCCGCGGACTGTGGCACTAACTTGCCACAGTCCGGCGGCACTGTGTTGATAACACCTGGCGGTCGCAGCGTTCAAGCACGCGATGACGCGAGATACTGGTCAAGAATCACGATTTCGTGTCTACCCCCTCCCCCACTGCGTTCGACGCCGCAGTTAGAGGAATTCCCATCGGAATATTGCCATAACGTTTGGTGTGCAAAAAATAGAATGGTGTGGCTATCCGATGGTGAAAAAAACTTTTGAAGATATGTTTATTTGTTTCGACAGAATACACGAACGTGACAGACAGACATATAGATAGACATCTCTTGACGGCATAGGCCGCGCTTATGCATAGCATCGCGCTTGCAGGAGCAGAAACATTTTCCGAAATCCAAGATGGCGGCCGCCGCAATCTTGGATTTTCAGGTTAAGTGAATTTGGCCATTCCGGCGTGTTGACAGTGTGATATTTGTGTTCTATACCAAGTTTGGTTCAAATATCTGTTATAGTCACTGAGATCGACGACTTATACTTCAGACGTTCATTTGATGACGTCACGCGAATTAACTTCCGGCTTCGACTTTTGGTCACGTGGTCATTTCCGCATGGCCGTGATGCATCTTCCCATATAATTTGGTGCAGGTATCTTTATCCAGTCCGGAGTTATTGACATTTTTCCGAAACTCAAGATGGCGGCCGCCGCCATCTTGAATTTTCAGGTTATGTGAATTTGGCTATTCCGAGGTGTTGTTAGTGTGGTATTTGTGTTCCGTACTAAATTTGGTAAAAATATATGTTATCGTCACTGAGATCCACGCACATGCTTCAGACCTTCATTTGATGACGTCACGCGAATTAACTTCCGATTTCGACTTTTGGTCATGTGGTCATCTCCGCATGGCCGTGGTGCATCTTCCAATATAACTTGGTGCAGATATCTGTATCTAGTCCGGAGTTATTGACATTTTTCCGAAATTCAAGATGGTGGCCGCCGCCATCTTGGATTTTCAGTTTATGTGAATTTGGCCATTCCGGCGTGTTGACAGTGTGGTATTTGTGTTCTGTACCAAATTTGGTTCAAATATCTGTTATAGTCACCGAGATCGACGCACATATGCTTCAGACATTCATTTGATGACGTCACGCGAATTAACTTCCGGTTTCGACTTTTGGTCACGTGGTCATCTCTGCATGGCCGTGGTGCATCTTCCCATATAATTTGATGCAAGATATCTTTATCCAGTCCAAATTTATTGACATTTTATGGATTTGTTTGGGTGAGCCATGGGACCACCCACGAAGCCTCATTCGTGGCGCGTACCTCCTGTAAAAATTTTGTCATGATCGGCTAGGTAGTTTTCAAGTTATA
>Ga0209149_1001863_pt1 | contig 11268 bp, 6 predicted proteins | sample WorMetTyACAVOLI2_FD_187423 | JGI IMG/M metagenome (GOLD analysis project Ga0209149, IMG submission 187423) | Marine gutless worms symbiont microbial communities from Max Planck institute for Marine Microbiology, Germany - Olavius algarvensis... ...
AAAAACTGTTTGCTAAATCGCGAAGAACAAATGAGAAAGATGAATGTTATTAGAAGCCATCTTCACGATGTGTACACTGAAGAGGTTAACAAAGTAGCTTTATCGGCTGAGGATGATAAAAGGGTTGTTATGGAAGACGGAATACATACCTTAGCGTATGGTCATTACAGCCTAATAAACTGAAGGGGGAGGGATATACATAGTTCGTGAGATCGTCAGTTCAGGGAATGACAAAAAAATGTTTCAGAACTGTCACATTTCTAGTTACTGTCGAATGCAAGGAGTATGAGAAAAAATGAAGATTTTCGACCAATATTGCAAATATTACTCTATCTCGCATACGATGCAAGATAGAGCCATAGTTACTATGGAAGCCGAATAGGAAACCGCACACAAGCCTTCGAATGGTAACGGTTTGAATGATCTTGAGTGACCTCTAACCCAGATTTCAAGGTCATGATATCATTCAACGTTAAATAACTCAAAACGGTAGCAGGTAGAGCTATATTTGCAATGGCGGACCAATACAAAGTCGTATATGGTCTATCGAACGGCGCCATTTCAATGACCTTGAACAACCCATAACCCAGTTTTCAAGGTCACGCTATTCTTTGACGCTGAATATCTCACAAACGGTTAAAGATATGGCCATAGTTACTATGGAAGGCGAATAGGAAACCGCACACAAGCTTTCGAATGGTACCAGTTTGAATGACCTTCAGTGATCTTTTCAAGGTCACAATTATTCAACGTCAAATAACTTGGAAATGGTACAACATACAGCTACACTTACAATGCCCGACCAATAGAAAGTCGCATTTGATCTGTCGAAGGGCGCCATTTTCAATGACCGTGAACGACCCCTACCCCCAGTTTCAAGGTCACGCCATTCTTTGACGCTGAATATCTTAGAAACGGTACGACATACATAGTTTCAATAAAATACTAATAGGCACTTACACACGCCCTACTCAACAGTGTCATTTCGAATGATCTTGAGTGAATTAGCAAAATATTCAATGACACAAAGCGTAGCGCACGCGCGGTCTCTCTGCTACAGCTGAGCTTCTTGTTTATCCGCACACTGCACACATGCCTGAAATCTCACGCCATTTATCAATAGCACTGTCCACTATGCTTTGCAGCAAGCGTCAGTCAGCGCTGCCTCATGTCGGCCACGTCTTCAACTGGCGTCTGATACACTCGATAGTTGATAGTCAACTGGATCATAATCAGGCCTATTCTGAGGCCATAAGTCCGGAGGAATGGACTTCGAATTTTGACGCCGCTGTAGCTCGATCGTCTGACGTACACGCCGTTTTAGCACACTGTCTTGCTAGAAGTTGTAAGCATCAAAGTAATTTTCCCAAGGTAGTGTAGCAGCAGTATGAAGGTGAGGCGGGTAAACGAACAGTAGTTATGTTGCAACTAACTCGTGCTGAATATTATAGAATTGGTCAACGTTTGTAGAAACGACAGTGAAATAAAAGTGTGACGTTTTTGGACTACAGGGTAGTGTTAGCCACAAGAGTAGGCTATAAATTGCACAAGACGCAGTAGCATTAAGTGTCAGTGATCGTGGTGAGATGTACATGAACGCTATGTGCTGCGATCCTCTGATTTGAATCTACGAAACAACGACATAATTACGAGGAGCGTTGACTGGTATGTAGAGACTGACACAGCTGAGCGATGTGGAGCTAATCGATTATCTCTGATTCACGCAGCTGTACTGTGTGTCGCGGCTGTGCTGCTCCAATGCGATGGACTCTCTGTGTCTGGTCAATCTCGATCACTTGAACTTCGTGATGGAAACTAGTTCGTTTGCGATGAAGTCCAGACGACGACGACGAGGAGGACTCAGCTGGTGCTGGTTGCACGTAGTACGTCCATCCAGCCATCAACATCGTCTGGTGCTGCTGCTTCTGCGACCGCTGTTTATGTCTGGCGTGACCGCGTCGTGACGTCATCAGTCGTCGATCTCGCCCTGCCACATCACCGGTGACGTCAAGTTCAGCGGGCACCTGGCGGCAGTGGTCAACGTTGCCGGTGACTGCGCTGGTGAAGCACTGTCGAAGTAGGTCGGGTGACGGCAGAACGTTGACGAAGAACGGCGGTGGTGAGACAGGCGCCATCGTGCCGCAGCGGCAAGTGGACGAGGTCGACGGAATCTGAGTCGGTTTTACTGTCGAGTACGGAACACTGGAGTCAGAGCTTGAGCATAGCATGCGTGTTAAGAGAGACAGAGGAGCGTGGCGAGTGTCGGTCGACGAGGAGGTTGAGCCGACGCCGAACAAGCGAGTTTGTAGTCGGAAGTCAAAGCAGCTGGTAGGCGCGTCATTGCCGTCTTCCTCTTCGTCTCGTGTCACAGACGATGTAGCACTGTCATCCTCCCTGTTCGAACATCCAGTATCACAGTCATTACTACATCGACAGTAGACCCAGTGGTGTTTATTATCGCGCAACGCACTGTGTGCACTCGTGGTATGCTGCGACGATCCCGTCTATCAGTCCGTCTGATTGTTATTCACACTTGTAACCTGTGTCAAGGTAGTTAACATGTCAGACGAGGCTCTGTGTGATACACAAAATGTGTAGTGATAACTTGCGATCGCGCAGTGATAAAGGGCTGTTTGTGCAGTGACAAAATATCAGGAATAAGTATCAACGAAAAATACAATAAGTTTACCCCTAAGTCCTCGCACTGCATTACGATGCTTCTCGTCACTAGAAACTGGACGGAGCTAACGATCCTCATATTGTGGCGTAAAATTCACGACATTGCACAGCACCATACGTGATATCGTGCCGTCTCTATGGTTAGTGACGTCACTCTGTGTCCTGTCGTGTGCCGTCTGTTGCAAATCTGTTGATTACACTGGACTGTGTTACAACTTACAAGAATAGCTCTCTTTTAAAGCAGAATGCAGTAAGAAGAGACTACAGCACAAAATATTTTACTGTATCAATAAGGATTAATGCAGTATGATTTGTACTTTACTTATGATTTTTATTTCTGCTTTGCCTATTTCCTCTCTCTCTGTCTCTGTCTCTCTCCATCTCGGCGTGCGCGCAGGCAGCAGTAAGTTTTAGTTTTGGAAGACTAAAGGCACCATATTTTTCGGGCAAAACAGGCAGCTATCAACGGTAAATAATACCACCCAGAATGCACAAAAGCTCACCATTTTACGATACGATACGATAATGTGTATTTAACGTGCAGTAAAAAGCTGACGGGTAGCCAGCTTAGTCCACCACACGGAACAAACAAAAAAATTAAAATGTGAAACTAAAAATAAAACGATGAGCATGATAGGTCCGGTCCAGTCCCGTTGTCATGAAGGCAGTCCGGTAGGTAAAAGAAATCTAATGTGGGAAGGATTTGTAGGAAGCTGTAGTATGTCATAGTTATAATTTTTGTACGATACGTACATCGAGTGTACTTTTGATACGTACTTTATTCTTCCACACATAGTGCGTACTATACCAAACAGCGTAAGATGTTCTAAAATAAAAGGGTCATTTGAGGACAATATGTAGTGTGTTCATAAAATATATTTTGTTCTCCTTCGTGCCTTCTAGAAAAATTAACGAATTTAAACATAAATTCCAGCCAATATATCTGATAAAATGTTGATTCTATGTGTTGAAATACAGTGACGTTGTCGTCGCACTGTGGCAAAGACGTCTCCACATTTACTACGTACACAGCCTCACTTGTCATCGTGTTAGTTTACAGGCTGACATTTGACAAGTGAGCCTGCGTCCGCATGGTGTGGTGCGGAACACGTTATTTTGCACGAAATAGATACATCGTATACGCGTGTGTTATTATACAAGTCAACTCATGGTTGAACATCAATGTGGCACTAGGTATTGAGAACGGTTGGTCGGCGGTCGTACTGACCGGAAGTGGAATGCTCGACAAGAACGAGGATCTGCGAGTACTTCCGGGTCTGCATGAGAGGGGCAGCGCGGTAGCGGCTAGCGAGGGTTTCCGTGTCGTCGTTCATCCGCCCGATACTCAGCCGTTCCTGTTCGCCGAGGGCTATGACGTACCGCCTGGCTACTCGGCGTCGCTCGGCGTTAGACCGCGTCGCAACATCCGCGTTGGACCGCCACATGGTAACTGCTCGTGGACCAACCCATTCGACCCCGACGGCCACGACGACAACGACAGTCGGAAGGACGGTGATAATGTCAATGGCCAGCGACATCGAGGAAGACGTTACCGCGGCATCACGTGTCAGAAGATGTGCCTACAAAGCCACGTGGTTGCCGAATGCCACTGTTACGACTCGTCGTTGCCTCTGCTGCCCAACATCACCGACGACCGCGTCAAGCCGTGCAGACGGAATGACGAGTTCAACGACTCCTGCATGTACACGGTGACCGAAGACTGCCGGCAAGCACTGATCGCCATGTTCGAGCGGATTCAGTGCGCTCGGCGAACGCGCGATCTCGTCACCCGCAACACGACTATGATGTCAGAATGCCGCTGTCATCCACCATGCGACGAATTCCTCTATGATGTCTCGTACAGCCTGTCCAAGTGGCCGGCAAACGGTTACGAAGGCGACGCCGCCTACATTGACATTTTCTACGGTGAGAAGTTTCGTGAACGATTCGCAAACACGTCAAAGAACGAGTCGGTCATGAGTTATTTCATAGATGAAAACCGCTCCTCCACACTCAAGGACTTCTCCCGACTGAACGTCTACATTGCCGAGAGCAACGTCATCGTGACCCAGGAGACCGCCGACTATGACCCAAATCAACTGGTGTCAGATATCGGTGGCCAGTTGGGCATTTGGGTTGGAATTTCGGTAATTACGTTGTCTGAGGTCGTTGAACTCGGGTACCTGCTGTTCTGTCACTTCGTGCGCACGTGGCGTCAAGTTCCGACGGAGGCGCGGCGGCATCAGCGTCACAATAGCACTCAGACGACGACGGCGATCCAGTCCAACGGGCGATGCTCTGGCGTCGACGGTCGAAGAGACGGCACGGCATCTACGATGGTCGCGCTGGCGGACCTCGACGACGAGATCGGTTGGATCGAATACGACAGTCGTTTCCGGCCGAACGAGTATATGACGTACGCGCGGCGGTCGAACATAGACGACAGCGAACGACGTTTTCGGTTTGAACCAATCGAGCGTGACCGGTCATCAATGTATCAGAACAAGTTCTGTGAATCTTTTGCCTTGTAAAGCGCTGATCGCTGCGCCAAATTAACAACAACTTCTGATTTCGGTTGTCTGTTTCGGTTTTTCCACAAGATGACTATACAGATCCGTCGAAAGTGTATAGCAAATGAGATCGTTGGAGAGTATTTTCTGCGTATACGGTCTGTATTGCCACTATTATGCAGGGCCGGATTAACCATAGTGCCATATATGCCGTGGCATAGGGCCCCCCGTTGTCAGGGGCCCCCCGCGGCCACCTGCTAAATTTTTCCTATCACATAACGTTTTATAATTACGGAAGTATCCGAATAGGGAGACGTATTGGATTGTTTTACCAGATTGCACCAGTTTTAAAAAGCACCGGGCAATTTTTATAAAAGGGGAGCCCCTAATCCAGGGCACAAGATAGGGTGCCCGAAGCTAGAGCACCTGCTACGTTTACGTTACGTTATTGGTCACAGTTTGTGGTATGACGTAATTTTGTCAATAATTTTTGTTGACAACATCAATGTGTTAGACTTGGCGTTATGGACCGAGAAAATCCTCAAACTAAACGTTTTCTTGTGCAATTTAAAAAAATGCATATACTGTGGTCAATTGATTCTCAGGAAAATTAGTAAAATTGGTGCCACCAGATGTCAGATTTTAAGGCTAAAATGCACCAAATTCGATTTCCCCTGGGCTGCGCCCCAGACCCCGCTGGGGAGCTTACAGCACTTCCCCAGACCTAGCTGTATTTAAGGGGCCTATTTCTAAGGAGCGGGAGGAGAAAATGGGAGGGGAGGGGAAGGGAAGAGGAGGGGATTAGAAGGGCCCCCTATTTCGTGTTGGCATAGGGCCCCCCGAAGGGTTAATCCGGCACATCTATTATGTTGTCGAATCTTTCTTTTTAGTCTTACTATCAAAAGATTCGTCAATAAAAATCAGATTCTTTCATCATTACATGAATGCAAAAGTTTCTGGACGCACTCAATATGCCGTTTTGAATGCATTTGTGTTGGCGTCCTACCGTTACCTAAAGTTGCTGTAAAGTCAACTCTGTTCGCCATAATTAATCCACCATGAGACATATTCATGCTTTAGTTCGCTTAGAGGTTTCGGTGGGTTATCAGGGAGTTATATTTTGTTATCATTATTAGTTGAATAGTCTTAAATGAGCGGCCACCACTGATCCTCTCCTTTACATGCAAATACATATACAGGGCGCGCAAAAAATGTAGCACCCCTACGACCTCTTGCTATTTTGCTACTAACGCATCGACGGTGTAAGAATTTTGTAATAATTTGTGTACGGTAAATGTCGAACATTTCTAGTTACGCATATTCACCCACGTCAATTTGTCTAAAGTTAATAACGCGAAAGATACGTAAAACTGAATGCTGCAATCTGAAGATATTTTGGCGTTTTGTCTAGAGTTGCGAGAAAATTCTTTTTTTTTTGTTTTTAACAGAAACCCGGGGTTAGCTTAACATAATAGTGACGTCATTGTGACGTAATTTTTGTGCTGGTACATTTAGATACAAAAATTAAAGTAATTGTTAATTTTTATCTTAACTATTTTCATTTTATCGTCACACTGAAGAGCGCATTTGCCGACAAGGGGCAAATTTATCACAAATCTAATCAACAAGGCTGTGCTAGTGTGCTGAGTTTTAGAAAGAGGTTAATGAAGTGCGTGAAGGCCGGCGGAGGATACTTTGAACAATAATACGTGCAACTCTAAAAATGTTCATAACTGACGTACTTCTTAGTTCTGGTGACATTGACACGCTGTTCACTGTTACTAGTTGTCAGGAGTTGAGACATTTTTGATAACATCAAAACTGTCGGGTTGTCATGCTTAAAAACTAAAGCAGTATAATTTCGTCAATCTTGTAGATATTTACAACAAAGCAAAGATGCGTACATTTAATCTGGTAGTTAGTATGTGAAATTTTATGTCATAGCCCTCTGTAGTTGTCGAAAAATTAGCAACTTCCTTAGGGGCTACGTTTTTCGGCGCGCCTTGTAGAAAACGAGTGCATGTCAGCTTAAACTTAGCCGAGACGCACTCGTACCCGTGCAGTTAACTGGTTTCAGCCTACTTCTACTGTTTCACAGGTTTCTTGGAATAATTATTACAGTGTCTTTCCGTATTAAATTGGCTAGGAAATAGTTTTTTTAAAGGCGTTTAATAGACGAAAACTTGCGGGAAAATTTAATTTCCAGCTGTCGGTAACGCACGGGAAAATGTTCATAAGGAGTTGTGTTTGTATGAAAGTGAAAAGATCAACGCTTTGTATGCCTCTGAAATGTAAGTTTAGAGAAAATGTTAATGATATAACAGAGCATAAAATGAACAGGAAGTGTGGCTACAGTAGAACATCCCTGTAGAAACTGGTAGCCCTAAGTGTGCGTTACCTCCAACAACTAGTGAAGCCATCCCAGCAACAACTTGGGCTTTTTTGTTATTCATACGTTACACTGACTTCATGTAACTAACTGACACAGTAGATAGGTTTTTGTGCACACTCGACACATTATAGGTCATTTTGGAGACGATTTTACGGGTCACATGACCCAACCAACAGTGTCATAGCACTGAAGGACGATGGTTAGTCAACCAGGTCAAAGGCCAATCTCACCAGGCTCAGCTCACTAAAAGGTAAAGAGAATGAAGTAAGCAAAAAAATTGAATATCTATATAGCATCATGAAGACCGAAGACACAGAGGCGCTTGGAAGACAGAGAGCTAAACCATGCAAGATCAAAGCCCGATACAGTCGATCGACCTTTAAGAACTGTTCGTATCTTTGTGCACCATTATAATAGTACACACTACTGTAACACAGAGACAGTTTTTATTTATATTCCCGTTCATTCATGGCCAAATTAGATAATTTTTCTAAGAGCAATGCAAGAAAACAAAGGAGGTCATTTCTGAACATAGTGTATGTTCAGAAAAGACTTCCTTTGTTTTCTTGCATAACTCTTGCAAAAAAATAACCAATTTGAATGAAAATTTCACACAAACTGGTTAATGAAATGCTTATTCTAAAGCGTAAAAATAATTTGTATTTTTCTTAAACCTTTTTTGCTAGCAGCGATGTAAACCGGACGTCAGTAAAAGTGTCGTTACAGCAATGAGATTTACCATTGACGATATATATCTCATTAAATGGATGTGAGTGAAAAATTTCGTAGAAAAACGCTTGCTCAAGATGTTCTTGACAAGAGTAAAGACGCTGATCAAAATAACAGTGCGAGATCTTTAACTTTGTTGTGTGGTGGGGTAGGCATTGTGTAGTCGACCACAACCTGAACACGAGTCAGTCTAGGCTCACTGCTGTCACTTTCTTCGTTAAATGTTTAAAGCCATTAAAACTCTTTCTTCTGCCAGGAAACATCTTCAGAAACTGGTGGGCTTCATACTTTTTATTTATTCACGAGCATTAATTAAATATTTATCTCTAACAGTAAATCTGATTGCTGCAACGACATTTTCAGTGACGTCTGGTTTACATCGCTACTAGCAAAAAATATTTAAAAAGGATACAAATTATTTTTATGCTGTTAGAACCAGCATTTCATTAACTATTTTGACTGAAATTTTCATTCAAAGTGGTTACTTTTTCTAAGAGTTATGCAAAAAAACAAAAGTGGATGTTATTTTTCTGAACACAGTAGATTGACCAATTAGTGACTGAGTGACAGTAAAATCTTTAGCGACACTGAGCATCGCACGACCTTGGTACAGCAGCTGAGCTTCTTGTTAAACTAACATCTATTAATTAACTGTCACTTCACTTCCTTGAATTTCTGCACGAAACTTATAAATAATATATTGGCCGGACGGTATTCATCAAGTCTGCTTTCGGATCAGTTTAGAGTATTATTTTAGCTGATACAATATGACTCGGTACAGGTGGATCAAGGTCATAGGCTATGGCATAATTCAATACGCCACATAGGGCTTATCACTTTGTATTAGTGGTCTGTAGTAACCATATCGTATCGTTTCTGAACGTCGAATAATGGCATGCCGTCGAAATCTGGGTTACCTATTATTCGAGGTCACTGAAAACAACATTCGATAGATCGCATACGACTTCCTGTCAACCTACAATTGTAAGTATCTATCTCTGTCTTGTACCCTTTTCGAGACACCTGACGTTGAAGAATATTGGGAATGGGGATAAAGTCAACGGTAAAACCGCGGTGATGGGGACAGAGACCACGGTAATACCATGGGGATGGGGACGATAAATGTAACAAAATAATGATAAGTGGTAATGAAAATGTAGCGTTAATTTTGACGCTGTTTATTGATTAAAAATTCCGATTAATGCAAATTTCGAAGACAGTGTCGATGGACTGTTGTTTGTTCACGGACTGAAACACCGAGTAGTGGGAACATTTAGATTTAGGACTAGGCAGAACAGCAAACATTACTGACTGCTACATGTTTCTCGTGGAAATTTAGAATTTCCACATTACTTTTATTTGATTTGCTCCTTCATGCAGGACGTATGGAATTGCTGAGCTGGAAACAAATTACAAGCTATTAGACCTACTGTAGGTGACTACAAACAGAAAACATGTCTATCGCGCCGTGATTCAGTATTGCTAAATAGACTGCGTATTGGTTATACTCGTTTAACGCATTCTTTCCTATACTCTCAGGTGATGACTTACCTGAATGTGGTACTTGTCAGTGCCCACTAACATTGAAGCACATTCGGGTTGAATGTGTTGATCTTAACAATGTACGAAATAAACACTTTGTTGCTTCTTCCATTAAAGATTTATTTGATAATATTGAAGCACATACAATCACATAAATCATTGATTTTATTAAAGAAACTCGTTTTTACAAGCAACTTTAATGTTTTCATATTAATGTTTATTAGTTTTTTTTATTCTAGCTTAATAGCCTTGATCTTACATTCATAGGTTTTACCGTCTTATAAGTTATTTTCATATCCTATCCATCATAATAAACCTTGAATGGCACTAAATAGCCTTTTTGTGCTGATGTGCCGTTAAGAAACTACACACTCACCCTTCATACACAGTTTGTTGCTGAATTAAATTAATTTTATCGTTTGGCACTGTCGAGTTAACCGTCGAGTCGACACTAAATGTGGATGTATGCTGATGGATTGAAGCAGGCATTACGGAGAAAAATGTACGAGGATGGGGTGGGGATGGGCACATGTGTGATGGGGATGGGGTGGAATGGGGAGAAACTTGTGGGATGTGTTGGGTATGGGGAGAACAAGTTGTCCCCGGGCAGCTCTCTACTGACAGCTATCGTTATAAAACGGGCAACTGCTGAAGGATCATGTGCCGTTACATTCGCCAGGTGGCAGGACGGGAAGGTGAGTTTCGAGTTGCTGTGCCTTGGACCAAGTCGTCAAAAGTTGGCAAAATTTTCGCATTATTCATAAATGTGTGCATTTTACCGCTGCTTGTTTCCTATTTGACCTCAAATCACCTCAAACATGCATTTAAATGGAGATGTAAAACATGTTAATTTTTTATTCATGTCACATTTTTTTATGTTTTTAACTTATTTATTTTTTAAACGTTATTTTAAAATTATAAAAACCTCAAAATTTCCCATGATAAACAATTTTAACAGATCGCAGGGATGTTATTGTTCAAACAATCAGAAAATGCACTCAAAGCCATTAAAATATCTGCTATACTCTAGAATAAAGGAATAAAGCGACCTACCAGTAAGTTATTAATAGAAACTTTAACACTTTTGTTGCGCATCAGCATAGTACAGCTATGCATAGCGCGAATTAGCTATTGGCGGCGTGTCCGTTTGTCTGTCTGTCCGCCTGTCACACGCTGATATGGAGACAAATGAACCTATCATGCGTTTTTAAGCGCCTCACTTTACGTTAGTAAAAGAGGCGCTTATTGAGATAGGCTGTGTCGTGACGTCGTTGGTCGTTGGTTGGTTGGTGTCACGCGCGTGCACTGTGGCCAAACGGTGCATCCTAGGCCTATAGTTACTATGGAACACTAATAGGAAACCCTATCCCAGGAATTCAATGGTACAACTTTCGACCCCCTGGGGTGACCCCTAAC
>Ga0209149_1001864_pt1 | contig 11266 bp, 9 predicted proteins | sample WorMetTyACAVOLI2_FD_187423 | JGI IMG/M metagenome (GOLD analysis project Ga0209149, IMG submission 187423) | Marine gutless worms symbiont microbial communities from Max Planck institute for Marine Microbiology, Germany - Olavius algarvensis... ...
TATGTTTATTATTATCATATGACATCATCAATGACGTCATATTTATCCTGTAAGCAAGTCAGTAAGTTATTTTATCAACTTTCACTCAAGCTGGAAGTTTTGCCTGCATTTGCGATGCTGCAATCGCAACATTTATGCTTGTTGAGTTGCAAAATCGCACTTTCAAGTTCAGACAGCTGTAACTTTTTTCCACGTTCGAATTTTTTAATACAATTTTCAGAATATCTTGCAATACTTATTGACAGTAAATGCTAAAAATTTCAAAAATATTAATTGCACCGTTTTTGAGTTATTCAATTTTTCTTAGGGGGTTGTTTTTTTATGCCGCACCCTGTAGACAAAAGGTCGGACAAGTTAGAAAATGGCTGCATTTCGTTACACTGGTGGTGATGTTGATTCTGTGATGTTCTAGTTTCAGGCTGCATATGGGTCCCGGCAACTGTAGAGTAGGCCCGATTCGTTTTGTGGCCGGATGATGTAAAAGGCGACCTGAACCAGACTTTAGTACCGTTAGTTTTGCATATTAGTAGTTTACGTTAATTGTCGGGTGCGGACCACAGCCACTCCAACGTATCTCAGCGAGCGGGTACAGACCCGTGCACCACCTTGGGCTCTGCGCTCTTCCGATGCTCCGATGCTCGTCGTTCCTCACATACACACCGAACTGGCCCGTCGCGCTTTTTCTGTTGCTGCTCCATCCACCTGGAACTCTCTACCTGCTGACATTCGACTGTGCGAAAACATTCTCGCTTTCAAACGCCACTTGAAAACCCATCTATTCAAACTCACTTAGTCCTGCTGTGCTGCATCAAGCGCCTCTATATCTTCGGACCTAAAGGCGCTATACAAATCCGTTATTATTATTATTATTATTATTGGTCAGAGACCGGTTTTTTTGCACCAGTCCAGTGATTGGCTGGGTAGGTCGTCTCCAAAATGACCTAGGCCTATTATGTGTCAAGTGGGACTTTAAACCATCCCATACTGTCATGCTGTACTACATATATATGTACGTAAAGATACATAAAGAAAATGTATGTAGCGCCAAGAATCAATAGTCACTAGGCGCTGAGATCTCATCACACACACGAATGTAAACAGATAGGTCCGTTTGAAGCTGGATATATCTGTTTGTTTGATTATCTGCATGATAAGTCTTGAACTGTTTGTGTTATCGTCATGAAATTTTTGTGGCAGCAAGATTTGGTCGGAAACATGTACGAGTTCAGAATGGATCATGATTTAACCTCTGATGTTCTAGTTGTACTTATTAATACCTTATGCACGGATTGTGTTGCACATGGTGGTGTAATCCACTATATTGTGCTATGTAAGTTTATCGGACAAATCGTTAAATTATTTTATATTTGCAGTATTATCTGTGTTACGGTAACAAGAGATAATATAGAAGTGTTTTATGCATGGAACTTGTAGGGACAAAGATGACAGATCATCGATTATTTGGATATCCACTTGATGTTGGAATAGTAGAACGCATTTTGCCAGTGATTAAGTTTCTCCATAGCTCTGACTGTAAGTTTTTATTAATAGATAAATTAGCCTTTAAAAGTATTGTGTGAGCACTGAGCAACATAGCCAAAAGAATGTATTTCTCTTGTTTAAAAGAAATATGGGCTAGATAGATAAATGGAGTATATTCTGTGTATTTCATTGACTGTGGTTTTGCAAATGTTTAGAAATAGACTGGCAATCATTATGTAGCCTTACTGTGTCTTGTTTGCATAGGTTTAAGTAACATACACCTGTTCTCGACCGCCCGGCACCATTGAGACGTCTTCCTGATTATGGCGCCGGATATAAATATCCAATATAAATATCCAGCCTTACTTACTTACTTACACATAAACAGCTAACTAGCAGAGATTAACGTGAAAGTTGAAAAATAATTAATGTAAAATAACCACAGTTAAATATGGCTATATTTTGTGATCGTATTTTACAATTAATTATTACAACTCTGAAGCCAGTAAAATTCAGCTTCACTGATACTATTTAGAGTTTGAGACATTAGAGCGTTTTGTGTCTACTTCTAGACTTGAAACAGGCTCGTAACGATGATGACGTGCTGTTGGCATGCAATGACTTTGAGACGCAGATCAACCACTGAACTCGCATTTCCCAAATAATTACGCAAACAGAACTTTGAGTAGTGTTAAAAGGATACTACACTGTGTCCACAAAAAAACAAACCCAGAGAATTTTTAGCATAATTTTATTTAGGACTCATATAATTTTTTAAAATTTGGAGGACTTTTTTCCCAGTCTACTTAGGACACAACTGCCATTGCATTTCAAACAAAGCCGGTGTAATACCCTTATCTAAGACGTTTTATCTTAATGACTTCTTGCAGAACTGGAACAGAGGCTTACGGTGGACATTTTGAGCTGTTGTCAGGGTTCAGTGTGCTAAGTTAATGCTGAGAATTTTTAAATTTGGGTTTTTACTGTTTGACTAACTTGTCTGAAACATTTTACCAGCTATGGGCATTATGCAGGTGAGGTGGAAAAGATGATCGTAGGCACACTCAGTATTGTTTCTTAAATCACGGTGCCAAAAATTAGAGCATTTACCTGCAGTTTAATGATGCTAGCTTAAAAAGTAGTTGGCTCGTTTTTTGTGGACACACTGTAGTATGCAAGTCAATGATGCTTCTGTGGCAGATTCTTAATTGCAGTCCTGTAGATGTTGTAGTGCACTACATTCTAATTGACTGAATTTGGTGGTTACAGGCATCTTTCTGCTTCCTTCAGCTGGAGGTCATGCATGACATCTGGCTTGTAAAAAACTCCACTCCTCCTTTAAGGGACCCAGTCTGACCTGTGGTAACCCCGGACATAGTTAAATGAACACTTAAAGTACATGTAGTAATGTAATAGTATAAGTAACAGCAAGCATATTTAGTTATATTTTAAAGTAGTGTAATTATGCCGTTACAAAGGATTGTGGCATGCAGTGCTGTAGGAATTTTTACTTTTTGAATAGCTTGTAATTAGAAAATACTTTTTGTTAATATTAGTTAATATACAATATTGATGTTGAGTTGTACCTTGTTGTTTTTCGATAACAGTATGCAATATGTAATTACCTAGCACAACTCGCTTAGTTGTTAGTATGTTTGAAGTTGTGGCTGATGAGTACCGTGAATTACAGAATTAGCTATGTATTTTGAAATTGTAGAGATTGGTTCTGTCATAGAAATAACTGTGCTGGTTAGGTCTGAACACAGAGGGACTATTTCGCAAACCAGGAAGCTGCAGTCGTGTGAAGATGCTGCGTAAAGCACTAAACCATGGAGAGGATGTTACGAGGCTACTAGCAGTTGGACCATTCAGCGCTGACGACTGTGCGAGCCTGTTGAAAGCTTTTTTGTCAGAATTACCGGAGCCATTGCTGTCAGAACGACACTTTCCAGTACACGGTTTAGCCGTTGGTACGTTGTTTAGTATGCACGTGTGGCCCTATGTCCGTGGAGACATTGAAATATATTTGTCCCACAGTTGAAATGTGATGTGAAGAATGAAGATGCAACCCATATGTATCGCCCTCAGCTGAAGTGTTGACAATAGCTGTTTCTATCGGCGAATATGTTTCATGTTATTTAGCATACAGTCCATACAACATTGTATTTTGTTACATGCCAGATGGCGTGATTTTATCCAATTACACTGGAAACTCGCTATAATGCGCTTCAGTACAATGCGAATTCGGTTATAATGCGGTTACAGTGTTGGCTGGGAGCTACATCCAGCCACAGTATCAACAGCTGGCTGTGATGCATGATCATAAGATATGCAGACCACCGGCACTGTGTAACACAAGATAGAATGCAGCAGCGCAGTCTACTTCGTACATGTATGTCCAGCGTTCATCTCTGCAGGAGGGGGAGGGAGTAATGAGTAATGTGGCCCGTCTGGCTGATGGTTGATTGATGGGTTGAATTAGTGACAGTGACAATTCACATACACGCGCGCACTCCGCTCGAATGCATTCGCAGCTAATTTGAAGCAAGCCACACTCGCCCACACGCATCGGGTGCCCCCTCCCTCGCTATACTATGACTGCCAGCCTCATTTCAGTATAACGCGGACTGGTCACTGGACCCCCAAGACCGCATTATAACTAGTTTCCAGTGTACCTTTCACACATATTTTAGTTTATAAATGTTATCACAGTTATATGTTACACAGGTCTGATAGCAGCATTTGTCAGAATGGCATTTTCGAAAGCTGAATGTCCTTTTCATCCAATCGACGACTGAAACAGTTATATTTTACCCCTTGTCAATAATAAACATTATGTGTTTGAGTTGTAATATTATGCATTTTGTTTATCAGTATAATTGATTTTTCATATAACGTAGCATTTACGTGTTTGCCATTTATTGAACATAGTGGCTGTTGTGGCTGTTATAGAGTTGCCTGCTGATCAGCATCTTCAGTTGTTACAGATCCTTATACATTTGTTGCCGCCAGCCAATGTCTCACTGCTGAAGCACTTGCTCGGCTTGCTTAAACGTGTCTGTGAGCAGAAAGAGACACGGATGACTGCAGCATCTCTAGGGCGTCTTTTTGCTTCTCATTTGCTTCTTCCTCGTGTGGTCGGTGCAGTTTGATTGTATTGTTATTCTTGTTGAAATTAGTGACATTTGTCATTAATAACTTCATTGGGGTTTGGAGCCAAGGTTTCTGAGAACCTGAAAACGTGGGTAATCTGGACATCTGGACATTTTCCACTGTCCAGCCTGAAAACCGAGGTTTAAGAGGCTCAAAAACATGTTTTTGAGGCTGAAAGTGGAGCATTCAGTGTGCTTGGATCATATATTTTTACACGATTCATTGTTTCTTTTTGATTATTTCCTAGCTGCCTTTGACAGCAGCATTGTGTATGTGATTCATAACTCTGTTGTGCATGGCACTGCCAGCTGCAGAGTTCACACATAGATTGCCTACACTGAAACAAGAACAGGTCCACTGTTGCTGTGATGATTTTCAGTTTGCGATACTTGGGTTCTCTAGCAGCGTGTATATGTACAAAGCACCAAGAGGCAGCAGTTGTAGATATGTTTTCTGTATTTACTCAGAATGTTTTTACATTCTTGGTTCTTAATCCAGCCTATAAAATCCTGCTGCTGTAATCCCCAAAACTTTTTCCTAGAGATGTCGAGTTTGGGAGACCCAGCGTAACCTGGCCACTTTAGCAAAAGCAGAGTAGCAATTAAAGAAAGACTATTGCAGAGTTCATTGTCAGTTTTACACAGCTGTTCATTTTTATGTGCCGATGTATCAGATGTCGGCACGTGAGATGGTATCAGTGTTACCGTCAGCAGAAAAAGTGGTGAGTCTCATGATAGACCGTTCAGCCGTACTGTTCCGTCTTCCTGACAGTGTTTCACGTGATATGGAGCGTCAGTGGACAGTTGTAGAACGAGCTGATGGAAGTGCACGTCCACCAAGACGGGTGGAGCGCCGATGTGCCGTTAAGCGAACTAGAGCCAAGGTATCTTATAAACAGATCACTGTGTCTGCAGACAGACAGATATTGTTCCTATGGTAGTGACTGAAATACAGTTCAGTGCAAACAGTTGTTTCTTGTAGTTGGACCACAGAGGGTATGGATAGAAAAATATTTCTTTGCACAACTGGGTTGGGTTTTTGGACACACACTCAGATGGCAATTTAAAACGTAGAATGTAACTTGCACACAAAATACCAAGGTGTGTAATAGCTTGTGATTGTGATGCAGTGTCCTACTGAGACTGAGACTGCATTGATGAACTCAGTGACCAAGTCTCACTGCTTGTAGGTGGTTCAGCTGCAGTTGCACATTAGTCAATTAGTCACTGCTGTTGCTCAGTGGTGATGGTTATGTTAATTTTAACATTAGATAGGATTAGTCCGATATGTTTTTCTTAGGTCAGCTCATTTCAGCAGTTGCTGTTTGTTATTATTTTTTGACAGTTTTCAGTGTTGATCCTTGTGTGTTTTGGAAAATGTGTAATTTCCCGCCACATTACTTTGTGTAGTAGCACTGTGATATTAGAGCAAACTAATGTTTTGTTGGTAACCACGTTGCGTTTATGATGTGTGATGAAGTGTTTCTCAGAAAGTGGCGTCAAGTCTTCATCTGCAGTACCACCGGACTCTGATGCCGAGTTATCGCTGTCATCTGCTAAGCAAAGATTAATGATCGATGACAAGGTTAAGGTGTGTGTTGAAAGCAGAAATAGTGGTTCTAATTTTTAGTTTTTACTTACATCAGTATGATCAGTGTGCAGGGTAAGCCAAAAAACTGACCATTTTTATGAGGTTGTAACTCCTGTATGTGATGACATAGAAAGGCGATCTGTATATGAAATTGTTCTGTTCTTTATCTGGAGTAAGTCTCGTATGTTGCGTGTCACCTCATTTAACCCAAAATGACCTGTACCATGTTTCAAAAACAACCCCTTTAATTTTCTTGCATAACACTTAGAAATATTAACCATTTTGAATGAAAAATAGGATCATGATGCATTTTTTTAGTCAGATAGTCCTGGACTCTAGTTTTCACAACAAATTTGATATGACAGTTCTAAGTCCCATTGTGTTAATTTCTGCTTTGTAAGAAAATAGTGTATAGGCCTAATAAACATTTGGCTCAGGTGTCCATCTGCATTTGTACCACTAAACGCACGTGATGCTGCATGTTTTGTTGGCCATATTATGAATTTCTTTGTCTAAAATAAGTATGGCTTACTTTTCCATTCGCTGTTAGAAAGACTGAGGTGATCTGTTGAGGGTTGCCATTGCCGATGATCTTGAGCAACTTTTGAAGGTCATTTCAGGTACTATAAACGGTTTAATTGTCTGTATCTCAAAAATAATGTGCACAGTCAGTTACAACTTACGAACATTATATGTGAACAGTTTGCTTCTAGTGGCATATTCTAGCTGAGGCAATGTCATGTGATGCTGAGTGCAACTTTTTTTGTGATAGCTAAGTTACCTATTCTCATGATTATAGCTGTTTTTAAGTAAAATAATATGCTTTTGTGACTTTGTGAACGAGTTGGAGAGCCCTGCAGGAACTGTGTTAAGGATTGTAAAGCAAAAATTAAGACATGATCAAATGTACATGTGGGTTTACCCAGGCCCGTCTTTTGCAAGTGCGGGGCCCCTGGAACCTGCCGGCCCCGCATCCCATTCCCCTTCCCCTTACTCCCCAGCTCTCCTCTCCTTTCATCTACCTTTCATCTCCTCCCTCCACTTATCTTCCCCTCCCTTCCTTCCCATTAGAAGTAGGCCCCTTAAATCCAGCTAGGGGTCTAGGGGAGCACCGTAAGCTCCCCCAGTGGGGTCTGGGGCAGAGCCCCAGCCAAAATCGAATTTAGTGCATTTTAACCTTAAAATCTGACATCTGGTGGCAACGATTTTAATGATTTTCATGAGAATCAACTGGCCAAATTTTGTGCAGTTTTAAACAGTAAAGGCAAATTGGGACCAAAATTTTCCACCACCTGGATGTCTTAGGTCCTGGGCTGTCATGATAATCATCGATGCCTGGGTAAAACCACGTCTGACTTTGTAGTGACTTTATGGACATGTTACAGCGCCTTATAAGTTGTCATATTATTATTATTATTATTATTATGAACTCATGACATCATCTAATTAGTTACAAATCCAGCACCGAGTGACAACAAGCAATCCAGTATCACAAACAGCTGTCAGACACTCAGACTGTCATACACGAACAGTTACATTGCAAATACTTTATTTTGATATAACTAATCACCGAGCTATAACAACCCACAAATTACTTTGGTACTGTCACTACTGTGTTACTTACTGCCAGTTCTAAGAAGCATGCAGGGTGCATGATTTCTTTTTTTGCAACAATCAGCTGATGGAGCACGGGGTCCCTTAGAGGCACGGGGCCCCTGGCACAGTGCTATAGTGCCACCCACTAAAGACAGGCCTGGGTTTACCTTAAAAGAAAGGTAGAAGAATGCCGAATTGAGAAAGCTGTTTGGATTGGAACGAGTCAGTTTGGTGGTTAAGAAAGATAGATAGATAATGTCGATTTATATAGCACATCGTCATAGAAAAAAACCTCTAATGCGCTGGACATACAAGTACTTAGCGAACAAGAATGTTTTCAGTGAACGTCTGAAAGACTCATCACTACACGTCGGATCGCAGAGGATAGATTGAGGTGGTTTGGACACGTGGAATATGAGGTGATACTGACTGGATTAAATGTTGTACAGCGATGGAAGTGGAAGGAACTAAACCAAGGGGACTTCCATGGAACAGGTGGCGGAATGGTGTCAAGGAGGATATGATAAGATTTGATCTGTCCTGGGAGGTTGCACAGTCTCAGGGTAATGGAGAAGGAAAATTAAGCAGGCTTACCCTTAGAGGCTTAAAGGCAGGTACAATGTAATTTGCAGGTAAAACTGTGTGATCCAGTACAGTGCAATTTGCAGGTAAAACTGTGATCCATACCCGAGTGCCTTGAATGTGAGGTACTACAATAAAAGCGCTATATAAATGCACTTACCGTTACCTGGTTCACCTGGAAGATGGCCGTTAAACCAAGGTCTTTCTGCTTTTATGCTGTTATTTTATCCATGCTTAGAAAAAACTGATTGACAAGAATGGATTTGACAGTTATTTGTTACATACAGGGTGTTTCAAAAAAGTAGCCCACCCTAAAACATTTTGGAATATTTTCACTTCAGTTAGGTCTTTTTGTGTGAAATTTTGCACATTCGTTGGCAGTTCACATCCACATACATCTGCCAATTTTTGTACATTTATCTTAATATTTCATCAAATGGCGTTAATTTTTCCACAAGTACCCGTTGTTTTCACACTGTCTAGTTTTGAGTACGCCTACACACCCAGAAAATGAAAATGCAGCTTTTCGGAAATGACGTCATTTTTCCTCATTGCGTGTCTCTGTGTTCGATAATTGTAAACAATCGATAACTGTCCAACTTTTTACTATTAACGTTTTACTGACATTGTTTTAAAGCTTGGTGGGGCCTACCAATGGGAAAATTGTTAAAAACGACAAACTGCACATGCACCTGCCATGCAGACGCTGTGGCAGGTCTCCCAGTCCCACTGCCTGGTTCACGCAGAATGGCTGAGCCAGTGTGGTCGACTCAACTGCAGACTTTCTGATCAGTGCTCAACTTTCATCCTTCGTCAGGGTATAACTGGAAATGATAGCTTTCTCACCAAGTCCTTGCTCGCGAAACGTCTGCATTCAATACTCAAAATTTGACACGGTGAAAACGATGGTTACTCATGGAAAAATTAACGCCATTTGATGAAATATTGGCAGATGTATGTGGTTATGAATTGCCAACAAATTTGTAAAATTTCATGTAAAAATAACTAACCGAAGTGAAAATATTCCAAAAAGTTTTATGGGGCTACTTTTTTCTGATGTTGTTTGCTGTTTTTGATTTTAGTGTAAATTATACATCTCCAAAGGTATTTGTCAGGAGTACTGTAAAGCAACAGCAAGTTTTTTACAGTCTACAATCTACATATCTGTTGCAGATTGTTACAGAAAATTCCCGGGTCATCATTGTCGACTTACGAGAGAGGTCCTCCTCACTACACAGTGATCCCGTTCATCCTAGCGAATCAACAGTCTCCTGTCCACGTACAGGTCACTACAGCAAGTTGGCGGAGCGGCATCCGAATGGACTCCGAACTGTGAAGTCTGTCTGTAAATATACAAATGTAAGCAACTAGTGATCGTGCTACAGCCACATCTATGAGCACAGCTGATTTGTAGCAGGACTTCTCTAGTCACTGTGCGTATTATTAATCTGCATCCACGGAATTCTGTCCGTCAGTCTTGCCGCCCGGGGAAAGCAGCCTGTAATTTTAGTGAAAATGCCGCAGTGTACAAGTGTTTCTTTGCTGCTTTTTGCTTTGGCATGCACGTTCAACTAAGTTTATGTGCAGGTCTTCATCTAAAAATTTCTATATAGCAAGGATGGTATGATTTATACTGAATCATGCTAGAACTTGTAAGCTAGAATGTGTCCTGTGTGACTGAAGGACAAGTTCAGTTAATAGCCATCACCTTTAACAGGCTCGGCCAGTATGCTCTTAGTTGCATCAGTAGACGGCAGGATCAAGTCATTATTTGCTTTGCTAAGTCATGTGCACGACTAAGTTTGCCTAAAGCTATAATTTTAGGCAACTCTACTGGTAGTCACGAGTGTAATGCCAAAAAATGGACTGTTTTTGAGAGCAGATAACTTTGCAATGACTAATGATAGAAAGGCATGTAATATTCAAAATGTTCAGAATTTTGTCTAGAATGAAATGCATAATTTGCATGTCAGTATAGTTAAATATTCTTTGCCTAATTTGCATAAATCGTAAATACCCCTAAAACTGTATTGTAGTTGACAATGATGCATGAGTTTTGCTCAGTTTTCATTCGAAATACAGTAAAACAAGGACGATCTCTAACACATATGGTTAGTCCAGACAAAATTTAACATGTCAGGTCAAAGAGTGAGGTGTCTGCCGACTGCCGAGCGACTGCTGAAGGGAAGAAAACATTTCCTGCAAAGCGTTATGGTTTCTGTCGCTGTTTCAAAACTTGGTAAAACTGACCTTGTGTTTGTGCAGCCAGCTGCTAAAATAAACAGTGTTTATCACTGTGAGAATGTATTTGAACAAGTCTTACTGCCGGGAGTTTGCCATATTTCGAACGACGACTTCACGTTCTAGCAGGACAGAGCGCATGCACACCGTTTACACCACACTGTCGCTTGCCTGCGTTCCACTGTGTCCGAGTTCATTAAACCAGAAAACTGGCCACCGAACAGTCCGGATCTAAATCCCGCAGAGTATTCAGTGTTGAGAGCGTGTAGCAGATGGTGTATTGTCACAAAATTTCAGACACTGATCAGCTGAACCAAGTTCTGATCGACTCCTGGGCTCAGCAAAGCCAGGACACACTGAACCGAGCTATTGATCAGCTGCGAAAAAGACTGACGATGGTTATCAATGCAAAGGGTGATCATGTTAAATTTCGTCTGGACTAACCATATGTGTTAGAGATCGTTCTTGTGTCACTGTATTTCAAATGAAAATTGCTCAAAACTCGTGCATCATTGTCAAATTCAGTGCGATTTTGGGGCTATTGTAAATGTATGCAAATAAGGCAAAGAATATTTAACTGCAGTGACTTGCACACAGGAACGACTGCTCGGGTTCGAACTCC
>Ga0209149_1001865_pt1 | contig 11264 bp, 7 predicted proteins | sample WorMetTyACAVOLI2_FD_187423 | JGI IMG/M metagenome (GOLD analysis project Ga0209149, IMG submission 187423) | Marine gutless worms symbiont microbial communities from Max Planck institute for Marine Microbiology, Germany - Olavius algarvensis... ...
GCTGAGGTCAAGGAGACCGAGAAGCGTAGTTTGCCCATAATCAGCAGCGAGATACGCATCAGAGAGCACCTTCAGCATAGCCGTCTCAGTGGAGTGACAGCGCCTGTAAGCTGACTGCTGGTCCGGCAGCAGGTGGTGCAGCTGTAACTATCTAACTGTATGTCTATTATTTACTGTGTAATTCTTCGTAATGCTTTACCGAGTGGTACAAAAGTGAGCCACACTGAATTATCAATAAATCGTAGTACCAAAGAAGCTACCGCAGTTTTCTTTCGTTAAATTTGAGTGTCAAACGAGCATTATAACATTATACCATAAGTTGTTATTAAATATTGTATAAATTAAATATTTTATGCATTTATTTTATAAATTAAATATGTTATGCATGACGTAATGCGTGCCGTCAAGTGCGCACGGCTTGAAGGCATGTATTACGTCATGCCCTAACTATTTAATTAGTACACTCAAATTTAACGAAAGAAAACTAGCGTCGTTGGCACGTTTTAATACGATTTGTTGATAAGTTTTCACTTTTATTTTTTTTGCGTATAATTGTGCTGCCTTTTCAAAAAGTGAATAAAGTTGTGTGTGATAATTCAGTGGGGACTTACTTTTTTCGACCACCCTGCAGATCTCGATCGTGGCTTAGTGGCTGGGTGTGGGATACGTACTGTAGACCTTCACTAGGTGTCCGTTTCTACCCCACCCCTCAACCCCGTCCTGTAATCGGGGATTATTCTGTCGCTGCATATTCAATTTGGCCTATGCGTCCTACATCAATGGCTATTCTGACGACAGCACTGCCGTGTAATCATGTAGAATATATTTATTTTGCAGTTTTAATTACTTACATTCAGTGGCTTGAGTTAATCAATTCAATTCAATTTATTTCAATAGCAGGCTTATAGCCCATGGAGAAAATGTACAATATAGAATGATTAAAAACAATTAAGAGAAAAAGAGGAACTAAAATACATGTAGCAACTTATGCCATCTCTCAAACAGAGATGATTGCAAACATATGTCACTATGGAGCATGGCACAAACCAGCAGATTGTTATAATCACGAAGAGAACATAATAGCGAATACACTAGTTTAAGAATAATCGCAGACAATGACGACACATTATGAAACACAAATAATCGTGATGCACTACACCATCTTGGTTCATGTAGTAATTGTCTGAAGGCATCATTATAAGCAACTCATTATAAGCAATAATCGATACTTCGGTTCGACCACAGCCGGCAGAGGTATTGTATTTGAGAATCTTTATTCACCATAAAATGGCAGCAATGTAAAATGAAAAATTAGAAAAAAGTAAGAAAACTTAACTAATGCTTAAATAAATAACAATCGGTTACATTATTATGTTTACACAGTTACACATTATGCCAGACAGTTGTATATACAGCAGAACAGAATTAAACGGTATTCACTTTACTGTATTTGATCGATCGCGTGTGTTTGTAACTTTGCTGAACTTATTAGCAAGATTCGAGAAAACTGTTGCAGCCAGACTGCCAGAGCCATAGATTATGGCTTTGGTTGAGGTATCACCACGAAACATTCAGCATAGATTAGCAATGCTCTCTGCCGTTGAACTTTGCGCCACCCAAGATCATTATGCCAAAACTGCAAAGTACTGATAGCGACACCTAGTGAATGTCGATAAAAAGCTGAGTAAGGCGAGATTTGTAGGCTTCATTTGTAGCACCTTAGTTACTGACATGTGTGTCCTAAACATGAATACATTTAGCTAATGAACTAAAAGAAATGGAATGTATTTTGGACGACATGTGTCACGATACAGGTCTATTTATTAAGCCGCCGCTCGCGATACGAGAGCTGCTTTACGCAATGGGTCTGTCCATCTCTTTGTCCATTTGTCCGTACGTTGGTTTGTCGCCGAAATACGTACATAAAACGCGATTTTCTATAGCTATGGTCTTTAAAATCGTTTTTTGGCCATAATTCAGCAGCCGATTGTCCGATTTCAGTGAAATTTTGCGTGGGGTAGCAGTTTTTCATAAAAAAAATTCGGTAACTGGACAGATACTCGCGTTCAACTGGACGCATTTTTTGTTTCCCTAGTGCAGTTTGGGCTTCAGCAAGCGGCGGCTATCGTATCCTCTCCGAAACACTTGTTATAACATTTATTACCGCCAACCGTCTAGAAGCAGCTGTAACCTGTAACCTGTGTAAACCAGTATGTTTCACTAGGTACCTGCGAGTTCTGACGTCGACGACGATGTCCTGGACGGCTGCTTCAGCAGCTGTACTGACGCTGCTATCAGTGACGTCAATAAACCGTTGAACGTTATCAGCAGCAGCGCCGTCTAGCGTCGTTCTGTGAATATATCGAGCTGCGGCGCCTCCAACACTCCAGTACAGCATCCTATCGACAACACATACATCACAGACATCCTAATCCAGTGATCTGCCGGTAGAGTGGTCGGCAAAAACGGTTTAAAAAAGCGAAAGAACTTTGTCGTAGATTGTTGTGTAATTTATTGGTTGTATGCGACATATTACAAGAAATTCAGCTGTTGCTGAGACAGGAGACAGGCCACATTACGATAAAATCAGTGATAGGCCTAGCGGTAGATCGGCTAAGACTATCCGTAACCCCGAATATGACTTATTTAACTTCACTAATAGAGTTGTCAGTACGCGGAATTCCATTGGTTGTCAGCTAACACGCTCATAAGTAGATAACGTCTGACCAATAATATCTCACCCATATAATTATTTACAATTTTTGTGTAGAAATTGAAAAAAACCGGAAGCCGAAGTGAAGCGACAGTTAATGTTAGTTCAACAGGAGGCTGAGCTGTCGCAAAGATGCCGCGCAATATGCTCCGTGTCGTTGAACATGTTGCTTTAACTCACCAAACTCACTCAACGTCATTCGGATTTACACTGCTAATGGAGAGTGTAGGCCGAAGTGTGTATTAGATTTGTTTAGAGACGCCTACTGATTGTTATAAACGCTCTTTTATTCGTTAACTGTTTTAACTACATGCACTATTGATTTGTATTGTTCAATGCGGTGTGTAATTGTTCCATTAAAGCAATATGATGATGATGATGATGATGATGCATCGTAACGGTCAATATTTGTGTAGCACAAACCCGTCGACGGGATCGACGGCGAGCGCTTTGGGTTTGACGAGTCCCGTCAGCAGAAAGGCGTGATAACGTCCATCAAGTTGACTGTACATGATGTGTCCGAGATTCATGTCTGACCAGAACAAGATCTTGTCTTCCCAGTGAATCGCCAGGCCTGATACAGCAGACAATAACGTGTCACACAGATATCTTCTAGTTGGACTGCCTCACGGACTGTTGACAGAATTTCGGACTTCTTACTCCGATCGGTTTGTTTTATTTTCTTTTGTCATTGTTTCTTTTAATTTCTGACCTCGTGTCAGTCGTGTGGTAAACTAAGCTGGCCATCCGTCAGTTTTTTTTGATCGCACGTTAAATATTTGCATATCATAATCGTACGTGGACAGAAAACGGCCGACATACCCTCGACGTGAGGTTGTTGTACGGTAAGTTCGGCCGCGTCCCACTCGTTGCGAGTCGTCCGATAGATGGCGCCAGTGTCGGTGTCGCTGAAGTAGACGAGTGCTTGATCGACGTGTGTGGCCAGTGCCTGGACGCGTCCACGGTCTGACAGCACGACTCGCGGCGACGCTCTGATGTCGTCTGGGTGTCTGTCATCTATGTCGACGTCCACCAACACCAGCGACGGGCCCACACTGTAGACGTAAGTTGTATGGCTCGCTAAACAGACAGTCGCGCATAAAACATCAAAGTTATAGCGACAGTATTTTGTGGGATTAATAGTGCTAATAGTCTAATAGTAATTACCAAGGACAACGATTGACTATTTTTGTGGTGATATCATCATGAAAAAGTCAGCGCGAGAGTTCACATAGTTGATTTCACGAATGCAGAACAGCGCCAACCGGCTGCCGACCCTCAAAGCAAGACAATTACCGACTCGGCTGCGTATCCGCCTGTAGGCTACTATCCTCTACATCCACCGTCGCCATTTAATATTATTCATTCCGAAAGCTGATACATATTTTAGTGTTAGACGAAGGGTACAATGGTGAGATGACTGCAGTAAACGCGTGTGATGCCCAATGTTATACTGTATAATATCGCATTGGTTTTTGCGATAAACACACAACTGCCTACGGTGTGATTCGATCCCCGAATTTCATGCACAGCGACAGGAGGCACTGAACAACTGCAACCGGTTTTTACCGCGCGACGCGTATGCATAGCGCGGACAATAATGTGGCAAGATATTCGTCTGTCCGTCTGTCTGTCCTTTTGTTTGTCTGTCTGCCTGTCTGTCACATGCCGGTATTCTGTCAAAATGGCTAAACATATCCTCAATTTTTTTCACCATATTAGGTAGCCACACCATTCTAGTTTGTCCATACCAAACGGTATCGCAATAATATAGTGTATTATTGCCGGTGACTTTAATGTTGACCTTAAAAACTGTCATGATGATGTTAGCTTATACATTAATTCTTTCATGAATGCACATAGACTTTCTCGTTGTGACAACTTATCACACTATTGTGGACAACCCACTTACATCAATTTTGCCTTGAATCATCAGAGTTGTACGATTGACTTCATATTAGCATCTAATATAACTGAAACTTCTTGCTTTGAAATATTAGACCCAGACATAAATTTTTCCGACCACCTACCTATTTGTGTCACAGCTACATGTGATATTCTACCTAACAGAAAGTCTAAGGAAACAACAAATAATGCTCTGCTTCCATGTCAATATTTTTTACGTTGGGATAAAGCAGACACCAGCTCGTACTATTATTATACAGGTCATCATATTCAACCTATTTTACAAACGCTCGATAATTATATTAAGAACTGTGAAACCCTTCTACCAGACACAATTGATAATATATACAATGATATTATATCCGTATTAACAACTGGTGCAAACAATTTCGTCCCTGCTCGTCAAAAAAACTTTTACAAATTCTGGTGGGATGAGGAGCTTACCGCTCTCAAAGAAGCGGCCATTGAGTCAAACAGACTCTGGAAAGCATCAGGTAAACCCCGTCAAGGATTTATTTTCAACAAACGTCAAAGATGTAGGGCCCAATACCGCAAAGCCATACGAGAGGCTGAGAAACAGCGTACCACAAGTTACACAAACACCCTTCATGAGGCACTGTTAGCTAAAGATGGACCAAGCTTCTGGAAATGTTGGCGGTCAAAATTTGAAGGACGCCCTAACTGTTACGTTACACAAGTCGATGGTTGTACTAAACCTGAAGTGATAGCTGACAATTTTATGCATACTTTTCTAAAATTTATACTCCAAATAGCGACTCCCGCGCCATGTCGTTATATAAAGAATATATGCTACAACGCCAAAATTATTTCGGATTCCCATTCGCGGCTGATGACATTATTTTTGATACTGAACTTGTAAGCAAAGTTATTTATGACCTTAAAGGGGGAAAAGCCCCAGATTTAGCAGGGCTTAATGCTGAGCATCTGCAACGTGCACACCCCGTTCTGCCAGTTATTTTAAGTAAGCTGTTTCAGTCAATTGTAATGGTCAAACATGTGCCTGTTTGGTTTGGTCATAGATATATTGTTCCTCTACCCAAGTCGAAAGACTATGTTAGCAAACCACTCACTGTCTTGTGAGGATTTTAGAGGCATAGCTATCAGTCCCGTCATTGCAAAAGTTTTTGAATATTGTTTTCTACAATAATTTGGTGACTATCTTTACACAGACAGCAAGCAGTTTGGTTTTAAGAAAGGCATGGGTTGCAATCATGCGATCAATACTGGCAGATGTGTTATAGAACAATTAACTAAAGGTGGGAATACAGTTAACTTATGTGCAATTGATTTAAGCAAAGCATTTGATAAAGTCAATCATAAAAGTGATGAAAAGAAAGTTACCTGTAATCTTGTTAGACTAGAGAATTGGTTGCAAAACTGCTTCTCGTGTATTAAGTGGACCCATGTATACCCATGTACTCTCGGGCACCTTCCAGATCAGATTTGGAGTTAGACAGGGCTCTGTATTATCACCCTTTTTGTTTGCCATCTATTTATATGACATTCTGATCCTTCGATCATTGTTACCTAGATCATTTGTTGTACTATATGCAGATGACATTTTATTAATTGCACCTTCGGTTAGTGAATTACAGGAATTATTTGATGCTTGTGCAATTGAACTTAGCTGGTTGGACATGAACATAAATGAAAAAAAGTATTGCTGTATCCGCGTTGGTCCACGATGTGATGTGAGGCGCAGGCATTAAAACATCCAACGGTCATATTATTCCATGAATTTCGATACCTGGGAACATATATAGTGGGAGGTAGAACATTTAAATGTTCTACCACCCATGCCAAACGATCCTTTCACAGAGCGATTAATGCTATTTTTGGAAAAATCGGCAGGCTAGCATCAGAGGAGGTGATCCTTGAGCTGGTAAAAAACAAATGTATGCCATGTTTGTTGTATGGACTAGAATGGTATACTTTGCCAAAAAGTTCTTTGAGATCGTTAGACTTTGTTGTCGTACGATTCCTAATGAAACTATTTAAAACTGTAAATAATGAAAGTATTCGTGAATGTTGTTCCAATTTCAAATTTGCACTGCCAAGCGAACAATTAGATAATCGGAGGGTTAAATTCCAACACAATTTTACGCTATGTACTGGTATACTGCATTATTTTGGCATCAAGATATAATATGATAATGTATTAAGTTAGTTAGGTTTTTTATTTTATTCTTTTATGTTGTTTGTTTTCTTGTTACCGCTTATGCTGGTGAATAAAGATTATCATTAAATGTTACTTATACTTACTTACTTATTTAGCCCTGAAATTATGTATGCAAATTAGCTGATGATTATACATGTACAGTTTCAGTTTATTGACTTTGTCGTAAATGATGCATATTATTTTACCCAGATCAACTTATGTGAAAATGAGGGTGGGTATAATGAACATTATATATGCAAATCGGTTTATGATAATGAGGTTGTGGGACGGTGCGTTGCAGACGGGCTGCGGCGCGCTAGGCTGGCTGCATATAAACAGATATCTGACCGTCAGGACCGACACTCATCAGCCAATGGCAGTAGCCGCAGCGCGCCATCGCGCAAGAAGCCGTCTGCCCGCTGGGGTCGCGCGCTGGCTGCTTCCGCCTCCAACATCCGCAGAGGCGCGAAAAAGTAGCCACGTGACTTCGTTAGGCTACAACTCGTCCAGTTTACTGTGTTTATTAAGTTATCAAGTAATAGCACAGATGTTATAGGTGGATGTAAGGCTAGGATTTCGGTCACGATGAAACTATAGTGTCTACAACAGTGCGGCGACAGACAGTGAAACGCCAGTGCATGCGACTGCGATCGTCAATGCAAATCATCTCATTCTGACATAGTTTGTTAAGTTACTTAGTGATGGGCAGACTTGAGTTGCTTATCGAATTGAATCCGAAACTGAATAAGTTAGTTTTCCGTGTCACTGTAAGAGATCGTTTAAATTTGAAAACATACGTTAGAAAAAAATGACTGTAGGCCCTAGTTACTAGTAGTTAGTGTACTTATTTGTTAAAGTTATTTATTTTATGCTGTATTAAATGTCTTGCTGTGGTTTCGTTTTCAACGCGTATATATACACCGATTGTTCGTGTACGAGTTATTTCACAGTAGTTTAGCGTGTTTACAATCCATTAGGGCCAGTTCTAGGGTGGGTCAGGACTCAGGGGCGGCTCCAGGATTGGGTCAGGAGTAGTATAAGGGGGCAAGGCAGTTCTAGGGTGGGGTCAGGGTAGTTTTAGGGCGGGGCCAGGGTTAGCCCCATATTTTTGAGAGTTGAATTGACGGTGAGTCATGAGTGGAAACTGACCTTCATGCCGGTAATAACGAGACAGCTAAAGACCGCCCCCCGTCGCCGCAGCATCTGTATAATGGACTTGCCCATCCTGCAGACAATTCCATTTTTGCACGGGGTCCATATTCACACAGGCTGTGCTGTGTAAAACATAGGCTAATGCTGTCGATGGGGGCTAAAGCGCGAGGCGCTGCTACCACGTGTACACCAGTTCACAGCCAATGACAGCAAAAATAAGTCTAAGAAACTTACGAACAAAGTTCATATATTGAGGACTGACCGTCACAAGAAATCGAACAGTTTGTAAGCGTTCATTGAATGCTACTTCACACTTCATTGTCAGCTCTCCAGCTGCCGAGTTCACTCGGTTATACATAATGCATGATTGCATGTTCACCGGGGAAACAGATCACAAATCACAATTCTCTTGCAAGAAACTTAGCTATCGCTAAAAGGTCGTGCTCGGTGTTGTATAGAAGTCCTTCCGGTCGAATAGGGGCCTACGACAGTTCAAACAGCTGCTGGTGTACGACGTCCGACTGTGGTAATGACTTCGTAAGTATTTAGCCTAGGCCTATGCTGTAGGCCTACTGTTGATATGCAGACAATGAAACCGCTCACAGTACCTGCAGTGACTTTCAAGGTCATCGTCAATGTCATCCTTCGTTAGATCGCCTGAACTTTCTATCAGAGACCGCTGAAATCGCTGAAATGATATTGAAGGTGGATGAAGGTCGTTAGCGATGACACAGTTCAATAGGCCACGTATAGCCAATCACTTTCTGTTAGTGGTTTGTAGAACCGTGACATCGTTTTTGAGAACCAACGTGGCTTTGAAATTTGGATTAACGGTCATTCGAGGTCATTGAAAATGGTACCATTCGATAGATCGCACAGGAGTTCCTATTCGTCTTCCATTGTAACTATGGTCATATCTTGTATCGTTTGCGAGATAGGTTTACAGCGAGATATGGGTCAAAAATCGCCATTTTTCTACATAACACCCCCTCGTAAAACAGTTGCGAATATTTTAGGCTGTTTTGTTAACAACGGAGCCATGCAGGGGGCTTGGCTACAAGACAGTACAAAAATATTTAGGAAAAAGTCAACCCTTTGAGTAGGGTGCACCATGCAACGTTACAGACAACAGACAGAATGCGATGTCAATAGCCGCACGTACGTAACGTTCGGCTACAAGTGTACACATCATTGTTTCTTTTTAACGACACAAAGTCTAGACTGCGAGATTTGTTGGTCTTTGCGCTGATCGCGCCCATCAGTTGGCTTCACGTCGCCTTGTCTCTTCACGTAATTTTTTGAACAGATAACAGCTATAGGCCTACCAGCTGAGCCTGTTTAATATTACCCAGCTTATTTCGCAGCGTTGTCATAATGACTACGTGGCGTTTAGGTCGACCTATTTGGCATTCCGTCATGCAGCACCCGACGGCACCGCACGGAATAGCCAGGCCCAGAGACTGGCAGGACGCTCGCGACAGAGCCGTCATCATCCCACACTCAATTAGCAGGCAATTATGGCTGAGCTTCAGGACGCTGCCGACTAAGTAGAACGTCTTTGCCACAGGATTACAGCGACGAGGAGAAACTGGAAGAAGATAAAAAAGAAAACAAACGGCGACATGAGCTGACTGCATTTATCGATTTTTCTCGCGTTTGTTTCAGTGCGTCGCACCGACTGTAGTCAGAGAGACACCACGGGGCTGACGTCATCGCTGTCATCCATCCTGTGCATTTCAATGACGTCACGACTGTCGACGGTGACAGTCGTTGTCAGCTGGTGCGAGCTAAGGGAAGTCAACAAGTGGTCAGGTCTGCGGCAGCAGGGACTCGACGCTGGACGGGAAGACTCGCTGAATGCCAACACAGTTGACAGTGCAGCGGTCTCGGCTCCGACATTCGTCGCCGCACGCCGCGACGTTGCGCCTACATCATCATCATCGTCGTCAGTCGTCTCAGGGATGTGGCTGCAGCGACTGATGCATGGCAACGACTTCTTGTCGACACAGTGACACAAAACGTCAGCGTACACAGCTCCTGTAATACACATAGTCCACCACCAAACTGCACAAGTGCGTGAGCAAGACGCATATCGACAAACGCGGGGTGCAGTTAAAACTGTGCATGCAATACCCCTCGCCTCGTTTTCAAGAGCAACATCTCCATCGCTGATTGTATGCCTTTATCCAGCCTACTGTAGACTATTGAAGTTAACGGCGTCGTCCAATGCAGGTGGTTTTTCACAAAATACCGATCGATACCTGCTGGTGATGGCGTCAGTCCACACGTGTGATAACCAGAGCGGCCGTCTTCCCTGGTACATAGGCCTATGGTCAGTCATGCATGGCACGGCGACGCGTCCGTCGTCTCGCGTTCATCACAAGTGATATTGTAGAAATGCTAAAAAATGCAACACAATTTTGCTTGTAATTAACTCCCCTGGGGGGGGGGCTAACGCCTCGTAACTTACATTTGTAGAAAGTTCTCGTCGAGCTGATGTTAAGCTCTAGTTGACATCTAAGTTCTAACGCTGTGACTTAGGGGCCTACCGTTTTCGAGATGTTCGCCTTTTTAGATGACCAAAATTTTGGATTTTGGGGACCTCCTGGGGGTAGCGCTCCCGAAAGGGGAGACTGTGTCCAGGACTGATATGTAACATCATGCAAAATTATACGCTGATCGGTGTCACCATCGCCGATATATCTGTAACCGGACATACGTATAGAGAGTAGACAGATTTAATGTCGGACAAAACGCATACGTTTGTCGATAAAAATTCCAACTTTATATGGTTACGTTTATTTCTAAAAAAAAGATGTTATGCCTGACCCCGATCGATAACGCAATGCGATAACCTAGGCCTATACTGCTATAGTGCGCTCAACAGCCGACAAACGGCCACTACACCTTAGACCACGACAATACATGTAGGCTATACAGTACATGCGTGTAAAACTCACAAAGAGCTCTGGTGTAGGCCTAGCAGACATCGCGCAACGCTCGACATCTTCCAAAAGTTTTAAAAATTAATTCATATACAACGAATTCGTATGGTGACAGTCTATGAAACTGTACTATACTGTTGTCCCGGATTGCGACGGTCGCTGTGTGTTGACAACATTTTAAAACACCTGCGGCCGGACGTAGATCGTAGAAGCCGAAAAATGACGAATACCAGAGTTCGGGGAAAGGTTACGAGGGAAAGTACCCTTACTAGGGGACTTACACCCTTAATTTTAACACAAAGTGGCAATGGTAGAGTCCGCTCCAACAACAACCAGCTGCGTCCGCTTCAGCCGTTTCCACACGTTACGC
>Ga0209149_1001866_pt1 | contig 11262 bp, 9 predicted proteins | sample WorMetTyACAVOLI2_FD_187423 | JGI IMG/M metagenome (GOLD analysis project Ga0209149, IMG submission 187423) | Marine gutless worms symbiont microbial communities from Max Planck institute for Marine Microbiology, Germany - Olavius algarvensis... ...
ATTGGATGCAAAGGAATATACACTTGGTGTCTTCTTTGACATCGAGGGAGCTTTCGATAACACCACTATGGATTCGATAAGAACCGTACTTGATGACTGGAAATTTCACAGGTCGGTGAGGAATTGGATTATAAAAGAGAGGAAGATTTGTGTCAAAGTACACGATGATATAATATATGCCTCTACAAATAGAGGTTTACCACAAGGCGGAGGACTTTCCTGACCTTATGGTCAATGATGGCAAACAGTCTGCTAAAATGGTTAAGTAAACGTGGAGTTTATGTTCAGGGATATGCTGATGATGGTGTTGTACTTGTCATTGGTATTGTACTATCCACTGTATGTGAAATAATGCAACGTGCTGTAAAAGGTATTGAAGAATGGTGTACAAGCCATCAGTTGGCTGTCAATCCAACTAAAACAGAAATGGTTATTATTCACAAGAAGGTACAAGATAGAACAGATGAAACGAATCACTTTCTATCAACAAGAACTTACCTGTGTTAAGCAGGTAAAGTATTTAGGAGTCATTCTTGACTCCAAACTTAACTGGAAGGCACACATTGATGCCAAATGTCAAAAAGCGATAACTGCTTTTTATCAGTTGCGCAGAACAACAGGTAAGACCTGGGGATACTCTCTGAAGATAGTACACTGGTTATATACCGTAGCTATTAGTCCAATGTTATCATATGCTGCTGTGGTCTGGTGGACTAGAGTCGACTACAGTACAGTGGACAAACAGCTAGAGCACATACAAAGCTGGTGCCATCAGAACTACTCCGACCTCGGTGCTGGAGGTTATCAATGGACTAACACCATTGGCTATCTTCTTAAAACAGGAAGCTGTGACTGCATGTTTCTGTCTCAGGGTGAACAAACAGTGGAAACACATCCCCTTTGGACATGCAAGGATTAACAGAGAACTTGATGAGATTGCTCCTGAGACTTGTTCCAGGAGTGATAGTATTATTGCTCAATATGTTTTTTTGATAAAAACTATGAGGTATCAATACCCGATCGATCAGATTGGATTGCATGTTGTCTTGAATGATGAGATTGTTTGTTTTACAGATGGGTAGCTTGAACACACAGGCCGTACAGGAGCAAGTGTGTTCATTGAATCACACAATATCAAACAAGTCGTACCACTTGGGCATTATGCTACTGTTTTTCAGGCAGAAGTGTATGCTACACGCATTTGTGTATCGTATTTGTGTGATGAAGCGAATGCTTCTATCGCAATATGCTCAGACAGCCAAGCAGCACTCAAGCCCTTAGCTGCGGCTAAGACCACTTCACAACTGGTTCTCGAAACCATGAAAGCTCTCACGGAACTTTCTATACATAACTATGTTGGATTACTGTGGGTACCTGGTCACAGTGATATTGTAGGCAATGAAGAAGCCAACAAACTAGTGAAACAAGCTGCTGCTGCAGAGTACATAGGACCTGAACCAGCTTTGGGGTTTTCCATTATTGCTGTCCGAAGCAAAGTACGGCAGTGGGCTCATAATGAACACTATAAACATAGGCTTAATACTGAAGGTTGTCGACAGGCTAAAGAACTGGTAACTCAAGTTACACTAGGACTTACACAATTTGCCTTACGACAATGTCGTTGGGATCTTAGAATGCTGGTATATCTCCTTACTGGACATAACACCCTCAGTCGGCATCTTACTATAATGCGGAGGGTTAACGATCCATTATGTCCTCTCTGCAAGGAAGAGAAGGAAACAAGTCTTCATTTTCTTGGTAAATGCTGCGCCACAGCTAACATACGCAGATTGAATTTCGGTGTTCCTTTCCTGGAACCTAGTGACTTAAAACAGGCACACTGGATTACTCTCTTGAAATTTGCAAAAACCACCAAGAGATTTCAATAACCAATTGGTTTATCAGGGGCAGCGCATTGGGCCCGATTGACGGCCTCAGCGCCAGGCAGTTTAATGGCTGTCTGCCCTGTAGAAAAGAGAGAAGAGTGGTTGACTAAGCTGGCTACCCGTCAGCTTTTTACTGTACATTAAATACACACTATCGTATTGTATCGTCCAAAGACGGTCACCCACCCATGCACTAACCGGGCCTAGCATAGAGTAGCTACGTTCATCAAGTCCAACATGTTACCACTACACTAAACTGGTATTGCAGAATTGCCATTGCAGCATCTATAGCCGATTTCACCTTTATGGTTTCAGCCGGTCGCAAGATATTGTGTCTGTACAATGACACTTCAGAGGTTTTTGACTTTTGACTTTCCTGGGGTATCTTTCCCTCGATCCCCTCGATCAATAGACAGTTTACACCGCAATTAAAAACACTAGGGGTCACTCAGATCATCGGAAATTGCACCATGCGATAGATCATATAAGTTCCTATTGATGTTCCACAGCAACTAGGGCCTTTGTCATCTGACAAACTTCAAAATGTTAGTCAGTCACTCAATGTCAGCAGTCTTGAGACAGTCTGTCTAACTACTGTTAAATGTTAAATCAAGGGTTCAAATGGAAAACAGGAACACGTCAACAGCTTGTTGAGCATGACGTCAAAATCAGTAACATTTTTGGATTGTGTTGAAGAGATTCATTCAGTTGGTACAATCAATAATGTAGAAACTTCTTAGTCTACACAACTGAAAATATGTTACCTAATGACAACGTTTCGCTACATATACTCACAGGCCTCACGGAGTAAATTTATATTAATTATCATGGGCATTTACATGTCCTCAAAAATTTATTATTATTATACTAAAGGAGAAAGGAGTGATGCAGACGAGTATGCTTGCAGACACCTAACCGCTAAAGTTTCGCGAAAATGTCACACCTATTCATCTACATAATGTGTTTCTGCTCAAGTATAATAATAATAAATAATAAATATATGAGGACATATAAATACCCACAAATTTAATTACTCCTTGAGGCCTGTGAGTACACGTAGCAATTCTGCTCAGCAAAAGATTAATCCAAAAAGTGAAATGACCCAGTGTAGATGATGACAGAAATTCACCTTGATAACATCTTGTTGACTACTTTCACTAAAGTGAGCTGTGCCAACGAGATAAACACGGCATCCATCGTCTGTGCTCAGCACTTCCACCGTACTTGGCAGACCAGACAGCACCTCTGTTGAACGTTCTATACGTGCGCTCGGATACAGCACTTCATTTGGATATGGAGAATGTTCATCAGCTTCAACATCGCTCTCTTCACCACTGTCCACAAACTCCTCTTCTACATTAAACAAAACAAACTGTGGATTGGACTTTATATCTACACTATGAGCCAACAAAAAACTTAGCTATCAGAAACAGAATGTGCCCGGCATCACAATAAACACAGAAACACAATACCTACAGCAAACACATTATCATATGTTTTACTTATGAGATGGTGGATCTAGAAATATTTAAAATTGCTATGGCTCTAAAATTAACAGGTAAATGAATGCGTTAAAGAATTAATTGCGCAATCAGTGCGATTACAGAAGTTAATCACTTGACAGCTATAGTAATAGCACTAGGCGTATACAACACAGCACATACGACATCCTATTAGATGTCTATTACTACTATATGTCTGTCTCACGCTGTTTTTGCGATACATCAATTTTTGTATAATAAGTCACTCAGAGGTCACTCAAGATCATCAGCAATGTCATCTTTTGTTATATCACTTGGACTTTCTATCAGAGACTGGAAAAGCAGGCTACACTTATTTTCAGACAAAAAACAGCTAAAACAAGATTAGGGGCACTCCATGCCATTGTATAGGCACCGTGTCGAAGTGACCAAAAAGTGTTGTTTTAGAATTTTGAAAAGTTTCCCCATTTCTGCACAAAGGCCAATGACAGAGGGGCTGCTGCCACATATGGGGTTAAAATTTGTTCCATAAAATTTAAAATTTAATAGGGGACACAAAGTTGAAAAAGCTTGACATATTTTTCTAAGCACACTAGGCACATATCTTGTGCTCCAGTTTGGCAATGATGGGTTTAGCAATCTTTTCAGATAGCGTTGTGAGGAATAAAAATAGAAAAAAGAAAAAGGTAAGCTCTGTAAAACATATCGGCTACCGCTTTGCATTAAAGCACGATGCAACATGGTGCCTAAATGACTTGAAGGTCGCTCAAGTTGGAGTCCAAAAATGCCAAGTCGATCGCCATTATTTGGCGTGGTGGACTACATATACACATCCTGGATTATAATATGCACTTAGTCCATGGTTGACGATAATGACAAGAACCATGGTCAACTTACCACCACTACCAACTCACCAGTCACCAGTCGACACACAGTGATCGGCAACTTAACATACACGAAATGTCAACTATCCCATGCCAACTCACCACTACTTCAAACTCACCAAGTTGCCATCATCACGGCACTGGTAGTGAATCCATTACAACATGCAAACAGAGATGCAAAAAAGTCCAACTACAGTAGGGCTGTTGGCCTAGATAGTTCCCTGCTGCTGTTTCAGAGACTAAGTCCAAATGTAAACAAGAAGCTCAGCTGTCGCAGAGAGACCGTGCGACGCTTCGTGTCATTGAATATTTTGTTAAGTCACTCAAAATGACACTGTTCAGTAGGACGTGTGTTAGTCATTATTAGTATTGCATTGAAACTATGTCTGTATGTCGCACCGTTTCTGAGATATTCCGCATCAAAAAATGGCATGACCTTGAAACTGGGGTAGAGGTCGTTCAGGTCATTGAAAATGGCACCGATCGATAGATCATACGACTTTTTATTGGTCGGCCATTGTAAGTATAGATATATGTTGTATAATTTTCAAGTTATTTGACGTTGAATCATTGTGTCCTTGAAAAGGTCATTGAAGGTCATTCAAACTCGTACAATTTGAAAGCTTGGGTTCGGTTTCCTATTCGTCTTCCATAGTAACTATGGCTGTATCTTTAACCGTTTATGAGATATTCAACATCAAAGTATAGCGTGACCTTGAAAAGTGGGTTAGGGGTTGTTCAAGGTCATTGAAAATGGCGCCGTTCGACAGACCATATACGACTTTCTATTGGTCCGCCATTGCAAATATAGCTCTATCTGGTACCGTTTTTGAGTTATTTGACGTTGAATGATATCATGACCTTGAAATCTGGGTTAGAGGTCACTCAAGGTTATTCAAACTGATACCATTCGAAAGCTTCGGTGCGGTTTCCTATTTGCCTTCCATAGTAACTATGGCTCTATCTTGCATGAGTTCCGAGATAAAGGGAGACAGTGGTCGAAATCGTGATTTTTTCCATACCCCTTTGCATTTGACACCCCTGTTAGGGGGGTCCCCGTCGGAATATTGCCATCCCATTTGGTACGGAAAAACTAGAATGGTGGGGCTACCGATAGTGAAAAAACTTTGAAGATATGTGTAATCGTTTAGACACAATACTGGCGTATGACGGATGGACAGACGGACAGACATCTTGCCACGGCATAGTCCGCGCTATGCATACGTGTCATGCGGTAAATTTTTTTTTAATGCAAAAAATTTTACAATCAAAATTTCAAAAATCTGTTCCACAGTTTTTGCCGTGCGATGCACATGCATAGCGTGGACTACTACTACTACTACTACTACTACTACTACTAATTCAAATGTCATGGATTAGAGTCAGTAACATTTTTTGATTTTTGACTTTCACAAGGTAGTGTAGCAACATATTGCAGGTTAGGTGGAAATCTTTGTGATGTGTACATAGAGAATTTTCTTACGAATCACCTGGTGAAAGAATTTTGAAAATTGGTCCACATTTGCCAAAGTTATTATCAAACATCAAGGGGCTTAGTTTTTTTGGAACACTGTGTACATATCCTCAAAGTTTTTTCATCATTGGGTAGGCCCACCATTCTATTTGCCGTACCAAACGGGATCCCAATATTCCAACGGGGACCCCACTAATGGGGGCATCGAATGAATGGGGGTATGAGAAAATCACAACTTTCAACCAATATCTCGCTTTATCTCGGAACCGATGCAAGATAGAGCCATAATTACTATGGAAGGCGAATAGGAAACTGCACCCAAGCTTTCGAATGATACCAGTTTGAATAACCTTGAGTGACCTCTAACCCAGATTTCAAGGTCACGATATTATTCAATGTCAAATAACTCAAAAACGGTACAAGATAAATCTTTTACAATAGCGGACCAACAGAGTCATATATGGTCTATCGAACGGCGCCAGTTTCAATGACCTTGAACAATCCCAAACCCAGCTTTCAAGGTCACACTACACTTTGACGATGAATATCTCATAAACGGTTAAAGATATGTCCATAGTTTTAATATCAGCACACAGATCACGTGTGCCAAGTGTTGTGAAAATCAGAGAAAAACTGTAGGAACAGTAGCCAATTGAAAAAAGTTTGACTTCTGGACACAGAAACACATCAATCACCTATAGTACTATACGCTCCATTGGCTGCAAGCCAGCAGCGGAGCTAATAAACAATAGTCCTGCAAATTGGCGGAAATACCGTGTTCAGTTTTTAGCTGTTCCTTTACTGAAAATGTCTTTGTTTTTATGTTATTTACTTTTCATTCACGCTTATTCAGTCAACATAGGTTTAGGGTTAGAGTTAGTAGGCCTACCACAAACTAATAAACAACATAGGCAGCACCGAAAAATTGAATTTTTTGGCTGCATCTAAAAACAGAAATCTCACTTACAGTACAAAGTTCCTCAGGTAGGAGATTCCAGGCAGAAGGATCAGCATGTCAAAGTGCATTCATTAAATTTAGTCCAAAGACGAGGCATGATGTAGTCACTGGTGCTGGCAGAGTTCAACTGGTAACCAAGAAAATCTGCAGTGCGAGGCATAGCAAACATACCTGTCCTTGAATTAGAACAGTGTGGTCGGACCGCATACAGTGGAGTTATGACCAAAAACAATTTTGGCAATTTTTTGTGTCCTTCACTTTGATCTGTGATCAGTACCGATCGAAAGCCCATGTCCTATTAGTGGCTAACAGTAATCTAAGTCGTATCTCCCGCCATTTCCAAGACAGTGCAATTCAAAGTTAAGACTTTGCGAAAGCATTCTCACTTTCAAATGCCACTTAAAAGCCCATCAGTTCAAACTCACTCAGTCCTCCTGTGCTGCCTCAAGCGCCTCTGTATCTTTGGTCCTGAAGGCGCTATAGAAATCCATTCGTAATATTATTATTAATATTATTGTTATTATTACTAAATAAACAGTATCATCATATCGTATTGTATTGTGTCACTGACATGATTATGTAATACTTAAACCGGTGGTCTTCTTTGTTAGGAATTATGGCCTTTTCGCTCTTCGGTACTTTCACTCCCGGGAGCAAAAGTTCCCAGTAGGGAACATTCGTTCCTGAGAACTTTCGTTTCTGGGAACTTTCGCTCCATGGAACTTTCGTTCTAGGAACGAAAATGAATGGGAACTTTCGCTCCATCATATTTTTTCGCTCCCGTCAACATTCGCCCCCCCCCCAGAGAACCTTCGCTCCTGTACTATTCAGTAGGCCTAACAACTGCTGTAAAACTGTACTCACCTGAACTCGCTCACTCACTAGTCGACCTTCCTCGATGAGGGTTGGCGACAGCAGACGACCACTCCGATGTCTTTCTTCTCCATTGTGCTCGATCTTGTGACATCTCCTTTAGCTGAATGTATTCGCAGCCAGTCCACTCTTCAATGTCGTGTATCCACTGTCTTCTCGGTCTGCCTTGATGTCGTAGCCCTTCCATGATTCCTTCTAGGACTGTAAGTGCCAACTGTCCTGCACTTCCCCGAGTAATATGGCCAAAATATTGTAGTTTCAGCTTTGCCACTCTTCCCATTAACTCTCTTTCCAGGCTCAATTCTGTTAATATTGAATCATTTGTACGGTGTTCTTGCCATGAAATGCTAAGCATTTTTCTCCAGCACCACATTGCAAAAGCTTCTATTCTGTTTCTGTCCGATTTCTTCAAAGTCCATCCCTCCACTCCATACTGGAATACTGCCCACACCATTGACTTCATCACTTTGACTTTCGTTGCAGTTTTTATATTTCGGTCTTTGCAGATACTGGCCAGTACAAAAGCATTTTGTCTAGCCATTGCTATGCGTCTTCTAATTTCTTACACTCACTGTATAGTTTCATAAAAAGTATCCAAAAGTATTTTAAGCGTTAAGCGTCTCAATGCACGTGAACGTGAATGTCTATCAGAGGGTCCTAAATTGTGGCCACTGCACCGGGGCCCGCACTTGCCTTAATTCAGCCGTGAACAACAACTTAGCTATCGCAAACAGATCGCGCATCAGCTGCGCACACTATAAGTCGAGTGTATCAATAATAACCCCGTGACCTTGTAATCTAGGTTAAGGGTCATTCAAGGTCATTGAAAATGGCACCATTCGAAAGCTCGTGTTCGGTTTCCTATTCGCCTCCTATATTAGCTATGGCGCTATCTTGTATCGTTTGCAAGATATAGCGACTTATTTTTTACTCCACCTGTATTTAGCGCCTCCGCAGGGAGCGACCGCGTCGGAATTTCGTGAAGATGTTTGATGCTGATAAAACTAGAATGATTGGGCTACCATGTGGTGAAGAAACTATGACAGTATGACAGCTGTTTTCATAGAATACCGGAACGCAACGGACAGACGGACGGACGGACGGACAGAATTGCTATATCAATATCGCGCATCAGTATGCTGACGCACGATAAAAAGTGTCAAAGCAGCGAAGCTACGTCGCTACAAAAACAACATGGCTGGATGTCGCTCGGTGAGATGCGACCGGGGTTTACATAATGTAATGTATGTGACGGACAAACAGCGTCGTGAAGAAATTCAAAAACGAAGCAGAAGAATTGTTCACTATGTTCAAGTTTTGGAATAAATAGGGCCTAATTAAGAGTTGAAAATACAGCAGCAATTCGAACGCACAAAAAATAGTTTTGAGTTCGATGTATGTGCAAAAGGACGTACTTGAAGGCGTAATTTATATTGAACCTTTAGAAAAATCAAACATCCCGCCATGGATACCAGTACTTATTACACGTAGTTGCTAAAAATTAATTGCACAATCGGATGATGCATCTGTATCAATGTAAACAGTGTACAGTGAGCCAACTGTTATAGAAATTGGTTAACGTTTGTAGAAACTGCAGTAAAATGAAAAATGACGTTTCTGGACCACAGTGTAGTTTGCAGCGAGAGCTACTGTCCGTCTATGCGGAAGGTTTCACGACGGTTGCTGCAACTGTTTTCGCCGTTATGAAACTTTCAGGATCGACCGACGATGGTATTGCGACCATGTTATTAAATCTGCGAGGTGGCAGCACCCTGCAATGTGGCGCGGGCGAGGTTTGCTGTGAGTGTCACCACTTGTCTGGAAATAATTGGACAACTACTCCCAATGGCACAGCCAGGTTCAAATAAGCTGCTACTTGCTATAGCGGAATGGCTCGAGGCATATTGACCACGATAGCGCAACAGCAGCAGCAGCAGCCACGACGACGACGACTACTACTACTATACTACTAGCACCAAGCACTACGACGCTGTCGCAGCCAGCAGAACCGTACGTTGTGTGGTCCGTGGACATCTGGATTGCACCATATACGAGTCCATGTGTGGTCTGTATTCGAGTCTTTTGCTGCGCATGCGCCGCAGTTATTACGTCACTTCCTGCTGCGGAGGCTGAGCGTGCAACATCAGCTGTCAAACAAACGTCTCTGTATGTGATAGACACCGGACCTGGAGCATTGTCAGCGACGTCATGATGACGTCATCGTGATGCCGGGCACCTGTCTGTGACGTCATCAGCGCCACGTAGCCAGCAAGACAGACAAGCAGACAGAGGCGGAAAGATAGCGTGACAAGTATGCTGTTGTTCTGCCTTGCACTGATGTCATCGCTCGCCATACAATACACAGGTGTGTCAACTGTCAAGCTTTTATACTCTGTCTGTTATTAACTATAGGCCATGCAGAAGGCCGCGTTACGCATTGCACACTATCTGTCTGTCAGTCTGTCCGTCTGTCCGTCCCTTGCTGCCCATCAAGAACAAAAGCGTAACGCGGCAAATCGACACAAAGATTGCTCGTGTCACGGCCACGTTATTAACAGACAAAAGTGCACTACAACAGATGGTCTTCAGATCTTGTAGAAATGTTGCCGCTATACCCAACGCCACTTGCAGACGAGTAATGTGCAGTTGGAAAGTCTAATCTCGAGATCCCTGTCTGTCCGCGTGTGCTATTTTGGCTCATAGGGCCAACTCAAAAACTGAAGATCATAGAAACATCAAATTGTGTAGAAGAGTTTGCTGGGACGTAAAAGGCGTCGGCGAGTTTATGTCCGTCGATCACAGGTCAACGTGTGGATCGGGATTATATCTTTATGTATCAGAATGTATATAAGAATATTATATCTTAGGAACGAAATAGCATAACATTTGGACATGTGGTACAGAGCTTTTTCATGGCAAATGCAGCTCGCGATATTATTTTAAGATCAGAATGTGAAAGGTGACGTACCGAGTGGTGAGGTAGGGGGGGGGGGGTTAACACCCTACTGGACACGTATTTGAATCGAGTTCCAAGAATACAACTTCGGGTGCCGTGAGACGATGTCTGGAGAAACACTCTCTAAAGGGGTGTTTATAGCGACACAACTCAACTGACCCAACTGAACAGCGTACAGCCAAGTCAGTCGTGTTTTTGTTTATGACGTCATGACATACAAACTGAGGCAACTGGGTCACTACGTTCATTGATAGGTGACAGACTGACAGTTGTTCACGCTGTGAACGCGTCGACAACTCGACGTCGAGTTGAGTTGAGTTGTGTCGCTATAAACGGGCCTTAAGGTAAAATTAGGTAAGTAGTCTGCAAGATAAAGTTGGGGCGGAGCTTGTTGCATGACCTCTTAGCTGCAGAGCGCGGGGGCTGGCTATCGCTATGCCCTTTCCAAACTACGCCCTCAGATGTTCAGTTGTCTCTGCCCCCACTTCGGTATCTCACTCTTTATTATAAAAAATATCCTGGCTTCCCCACTGGTGAATGTCACGTGGTCATGAGAGCATCGTACAGCCAGCCGGCTGACGCACTCGAGTAGTTAACAGACACGCGAACGGCAGACTTCTAAACATCACACGGTCACACGGGTATCAAATGAGTAACTATAATAATGACCATTCTGAAACATTACGTCATTTTATCACATAATTACGGGATAGATAAGCCTGCCCCGAGATAACGCTGTCCGTAAGAACT
>Ga0209149_1001867_pt1 | contig 11257 bp, 4 predicted proteins | sample WorMetTyACAVOLI2_FD_187423 | JGI IMG/M metagenome (GOLD analysis project Ga0209149, IMG submission 187423) | Marine gutless worms symbiont microbial communities from Max Planck institute for Marine Microbiology, Germany - Olavius algarvensis... ...
ACAGCCCTGGCGAACACCAGCCTCGATTTTAAACCATGAGCTGTGAGTCCCACCTGTCCGAACACAACTAACAGAGTTGTTGTACAGCACTCTAAAGAGCCTCACAATCTTATCCGGGATACCAAGCCTTGTCAGGAGTAGCCACAACGTGTGTCGGCTAAGAGAGTCAAATGCAGCACGGAGATCAACAAATGCTGCAAAAGTTGGATGGCCGAAATCCTGCCTCCATTGTGCAATATTACACAAGGTTGCTATGCGATCACACGTAGAGCGGCCAGGCGTGAATCCACTTTGCTGAGGACGCCTGTGTGATAACAATGTTGGTTTGATTCTTGCAAGGATGATATGTGCAAACACCTTGCCCGGCACGGAAAGCAGAGTTATCCCTCTATAATTGCTACACTCCGACTTGGATCCTTTTCTTTTATACAGAGGGATTATGATGCCTTGGTGCCATTCCTCAGAAACCACTTCCTCTTTCCAGACCTGCGTAACTATTTTGTGCAGTGTGCATAGGGCATCACTGCCACCGTGTTGGTTGTACTCCAGATAGATACCGCATACTCCTGGTGCCTTGCCTGCCTTGATCTTGTTCATGGCTTTATAGACCTCAGTCATCGTAGGCGGGAAGGTATCAATGGTGGAATCTGGCGTGTATGCCTGTGCTTCAGATACCAGAGCATCAGGGGGAGACTGTGTAGGCCGATTTAGTAAAGTGCTGAAGTGCTCCTGCCACCTTGCAGCAACGGATGCCCTGTCGGACAGTAGTTTCCCATCCAGCGCCTTCAACGGGGCCAGTTCTTAATCATGTTGACTGCTTCAGTCAGTGTGAGCTTGTGGGACTTGAGGACTGCTTTTATCATGTGCTTTTGGATATTTCATGTTAAGCTAAAAAATAAATTACATACATTCTTACAACATCATTTATCCTAACTTCAGGCGCACAAAAGATGTGTGAATAACCGGCACAAGATTGTAAAATTTTGTTGTATTGGCTGGGATTCCAACCTGTGTCTTTCCTCGATCACCTGATGTGTCTGCCACAATGCCTTTGTCATCGTCGCTGCATAGTCACATAGTTGTGTGTCAACGAACTGTGTAGAAAGAGTTGGAATGATATCACATGTAATTTATGTCGTAGTTTGATTTAGCATAAGAAGTCAGTTGTTAAGCGAGTAAAGTTTGGCATGTGAATGATCAGTTTATTTGGTCTGCTGTCATATGGTGTACTGAAGTAGTGGCTGTTTTTTGGACTCCTCATCATCTTCTGCCATGTAATGACTGTGGACAAGTTCTATAACCAGGCAGTATAATTTGGTACAGACCAAAGGTCGGTGATGCTACGTGGCTTGGAATGTTACCGTGGGTCTTATGCCACTCTGGCCACACATTACAGACTCAATGGCGTATTCACCTACGTTGGCAAGGCCTTGGAAGTACCTTGTCTATATACCTTTGTCGGCAGTTCTTTATTTCATTTATAGACATAGGCCTATGATAGTAAATTGTAATGTAGGATGTTTTTTGTTCGTGAGTGTGAGTACATCTGGTTGTGTTATGACTGTGTAATCATCTGATACTTACCCTGTGGGGTAGTTGTCTGCGTATGTCTAACCCTGTGGTCTATATGTGTGTGTTTCACAGACAACAGGCAGGGCGGGCGTACAGCCTCCAAGCTACTCAGTCGTTGACTGTCGCGGCCTCGTCAAAACGCTGGTTTCCGGTGTGAAGACAATTACGTGGGGTGTGGCGTCGTGCAAGACTCCGTTGATGGGTATGGAATTTGGGCATCAATCAGTCCAGAGTTTTGCCATTCTTTGTTCCAGCTTTGTGATCACATTTGAATTTTGAGCACGTCATTTATTCGGACGACATAATGTCTCTGCGTGTTGATATAGATTAAGTTACATTATGATTTTTTTTAGTATTTTCTGTAATGTAGACATTATTTAATCATCAGTTTGTAGACGATCTCCCACAATGCTGATTTTTTTTAGATTCTTGCTCATTTTCACTTTGTCATTCATTGTCTCTGATATGATGCTAGTGTAATATGTGTAACAATAAAGTCACTGACACACAGGTAGTGGTAATAGTTACGGCTGTTTTTAGCTCTGTTGTGACAAAGGTCAGTGGGGCTGGTGGGTTAACTCGTTTTACTCTGTCGGTTTGTTTGTCTGTCGTCCATTAGCTTTTACTTAAATCTTTCTTCTGTCATGTTATGTCTGATTTTGATGAAACTTGGTGTCTATGATATGAGGATAAGGGGCTATAAAGATATAGAGGAGATTTTGCATAAATTACTGTAATTAGGTCAAAGGCACCCATAAAACTCAGCGTAGCTATTTCAGTCAAGAGGCTGCTGTTTGGCATTCTTAGAATATAACTAAGGATAGTTGGATATAGATTTTCTACTGGATTCCGGAGTCGAATATTTTGCACCAAAAATCTGGCCATATCCATCTCAGTTGAAGGACAGATCATGAAATCCATCTCATTGGCTGTCAACTGACTGAGCAGTTGTCTCGGTATTCTCTCAACAATTATTGACTGCTGACTATATACTCACTCACTCACTAGTCGACCTTCCTCGATGAGGGTTGGCGACAGCAGACGACCACTCCCATATCTTTCTTCTCGATTGTGCTCGATCTTGTGACATCTCCTTTAGCTGAAACTGCTGAATGTATTCGCAGCCAGTCCACTCTTCAATGTCGTGTATCCACTGTCTTCTCGGTCTGCCTTGATGCCGTAACCCTTCCATGATTCCTTCTAGGACTGTAAGTGCCAACTGTCCTGCACGTTAAATTATGCCAGATAGTAAATCTCTGGCAGGATTTGAATAACTGAATTATAACCTCGTTGGCAGTTCCCCAAAATGATAAGTTTGGGGGCATTTTTACGCGTTTTTTGATCTCTTATAGGTGCAACAACAGGGTGCAAAACCCATTTTCTGTGCCATACGACATTCTGCGAGTGTTTGAAGACGATAACACAACCAATTGTACACTGAATTAAGCCAAAAATTTCTGGTAACATCAATTTTGGGACAATTTTTTAATTGTGCAATACGAACACTGGTTTTCCATTGCAGTTCGTCTCTGTTACGCTATACGCATTGTGAAACTGTATAGGCCTAAGTCGGTAGTTACTGCATCTGCATAATTAGCAAGCTGTGCGGCTAGGTGGCCGCCACAATATGAATTATAACCTCGTTGGCAGTTTAGCTTTGTGGTAATGCGTTGGGCTCGATCAACGTAGTTGCTCTACACTGGGGCCGGTTTATGCCTGGATGGGTGACCGCCTTCGGGCGGGTAGCCTATCTCGGTATGTAGCTAGTCACCCGGGTCAACTCAGCCTAGCCATCCCTGTATGGGTAGGCACAGTGAGTACCAGCTTATTGTGGGAAGGTAATTGTAGATCTGGCGTTGCATTGGCCATGCATCACAGACAGCAGTGGTTTACCCAGCTGTGGGCTTAATGGCCTATGTCAGGGAGATGTGTACCCCGCTTACCCTCCTTCTGGACTATCGTCGTCGTCGTTTCTGGCATGCAACTCAGGATTGAGTAGCGCCATACGTCGACATCATCCTCCACAGAGGGCGGTTCTGAGCCAAATCTGCTGCTTCTGGGAGCGTAAGGTGGTGTTGTTTCAGATCCTGTTGGACAGTGCTGAGCCACGTGATGCGGGGACGACCTAGTTGTCTTCTCCAGTTTGCCAGAGGGGAGGCTAGCAGGATCCTCTTGGCATCTGCGTTGTCGTCCATGCGCATAATATGCCCAAATAGGGTAAGCCGGCGCGACTGGATTATAGCAGTGAGTTTGCGTTGCTTCGTTCTGGACTATGGCACTCCTTTACCTTTATAATATAACCACAGTAATGGTGTCAGCATTACTGTGCTGCTGAATAATGACATATATGTATATATCTAGCTGTGTTATGTGATAAGAAGCCAGTGCGGCTCTGGTGTTGCAGATGTGAATCTACTGCAGAACAAGCAGTTTCTGCCGAAGGAGACGTTGGTCTACATAAGACTTGTTGAGTATGCGTTGCAGGCGTTGGACATTTACACCATCAATGTCACACCACTCGGACTCACTAATGTCCGATCAGCTGCGTACGTCCCTTTCTAGTTATCAGAAATTCACACAACTGTAGTAGTAGTTGTTGTCGTTGTTGTTGTAACTGTGTAGTAGTTGTTTGTTATTATGTAGTTGTAGCAGTGTAGTCGAACAACAGCTTTTATTTTTAAGCGCCTCACTTTACTTTAGTAAAAGAGGCGCTTAGCTGTGTCGTGACGTCGTTGGTCGTTGGTTGGTTGTCACGCGCGTGCACTGTGGCCAAACTGTGCATCCTAGGCCTATAGTTACTATGGAACACTAATAGGAAACCCTACCCCAGGTATTCAATGGTACAACTTTCGACCCCCTGGGGTGACCCCTAACCGGGGAATGGGCTTTTTGTCAAATTACTTTGACCTCTTGTTTATTATAATGGTGCACAATGGTACGAGCAGTTCTTACGGGTCAGTCGAATGGATCGTGCTTTGATTTTGCTTGGTTGGCTCTCTATCTTTCAAGTGCCTCTGTATCTTCGATCTTCATGCTGCTATGTATATTTGCATATTTTTTGTTACATTCTTTACTTCACCTTTAATGAGCTGAGCCTGGTGGGATTGGCCTTTGATCTGTTTGACTAACCATAGTCCTTCAGTGCTGTTGGTTCTGTCATCTGACCTGTAAAATTTTCTTTAAAAAATTTCCTGTAATGTGTCGAGTGGGACATTAAACCCTATTAGACCAAACTATATACTAGCATAGTGCCACCTGTTAACCAATAGGTGTGTGGTATCGTTAGCCTTAGCACAGTTTCTGGTTTACCTCCGACAAAGGAGGAGGTATGTGCGATTGCCCGCAATGTTTGTCTATCTGTCTGTCTGTCTGTTAGCAAGATTACTCAAAAACGCTTGCATGGATTTGGATGAAATTTTGCATGTCGACAGGTGTCGGGACATGGACGAACTGATTAACTTTTGAGCCCGATCTGGATCATAGTCCGGATGCCGAAACCGGAAAATCTGAAAGTTGAAGATCTGTCGAAGTTAGTCAAACAGGCATCTCACTCAGAGCATGCTAAAGGTCACGGGATGCACTGCAGAGAGATACTCTTTACTCCACATTGTAGTCCAAGGGCCTGGGAGTTTCTACGGCTCAGGTTGACTTTTCTGTACGACGTACAGTTAGCTACGGGGCGTCAAACTTGCCCAATTTTCGGATTTTGGCCTTTGTTGGAGGTACATGCGCTCCACCGAGTGCCCTTCTAGTTGAAAATGTGACTGATATTTTGAAATTGATTATGTGAAAAAGCCTAAATGAAACACTGTATGTGTATGAGACATTGTATGTGATATGATACAGCGTGCAGTCTGTGAGGTCAAAGGAAGAGAAAGAGGTGTTGGACCATTTTGCCGGCGTGGTAATTGTTTTATTTCATTGTCATTTAGCAACTAGTTACTGATAAATTTCATTACAAAAGAAGTAGATTTCGCCTAGACAGCAAGGTCTGTTGTGTGGGAGATCATCACCTTAACTGTAATTTGGAGCCAGTGAGGTTTAAACTCAATTATCACATGATCAAGCGGCATTTGAACAGATTTGCCAGTCAGTTATAGCAGACAATCATGTCACAGTTACACACTGCCACTGACAATGGCATGTATGACGGTCGATTATAACCATTGTCATCGTCGTTTCTCCTCTAAGGTGGCATAGCACCATACGTCGACATCATCATCCACAGAGGGCAATCCTGAGCCAAATCTGCTGCTCTGGGTAGCATAAGGTGGTGGTATCTCAGATCCTGTTGGACGGTGCTTAGCTATGTGATGTGGGGACGTCCTGGTTGTCTTCTCCAGTCTGCAGGAGGGGAGGCTAACACATTGACTGTGACAAACAGCCCCCTTGGCATGTTGTCGGCTTATGCATCTCGGTAGCGGCCAAGAGCTCAGCATCTCATTAATGGATTCTACTGCCAAGTGAATCTGTAAATTTTTATGTAACAACATCTGAACTATGCAACAAGCAGTTCTGATAAGCGAGATAATAATTGTCGGTGTGACGAGGAAATATTATTGACTTGTATTTATGAATATTATGTCACTTGTGTCACTTAGCACATCGAAGTCTGGCGGATGAAGCCACTATTCCTGATAACAGTTGAGTCATGTTCTGTGTTTATTCTTGACAGTTTATGATGATGAGTCCACTGACGTTCAAAGAAATCTTTGCTGCGACTATCGAGGTGTGTACGGTTTTACTCGCTGATTTTTGTGTTTTCCCAGGTGCTTGTTTTTTTATATATTTTAACCAATTCCCGGAGCGTGGAATCCAACATACTGTTGGCCAGTCTCAAGCCAGGTAAATTGGGAGGGTTGTGGCAGCAAGAAATCTTTGCTGCGACTATCGAGGTGTGTACGGTTTTACTCGCTGATTTTTGTGTTTTCCCAGATTCTTGTTTTTTTATATATTTTAACCAATTCCCGGAGCGTGGAATCCAACATACTGTTGGCCAGTCTCAAGCCAGGTAAATTGAGAGGGTTGTGGCAGCAAGGGCATCTTGGAAAAATTGTGGGATGGGACATTGGGTTCTGTCACTCTCATCTGTGTGGCTGCTGCAAGCCAGCTAACAGTTATGCTGTGAGAGGCGAGAGAGGGAGAGTTCCAGCAACCATCTAGGGGCTAGTACAAATGGCAAGTTTTTTCTGCTATTGACTCACTGGGGTTGTCCTGGAAAAGGGCCGTCAAAAGATTGTTGTTGTTTTTGGTGTATTTAGAGTTAGTAGTTACAAAATTTTAAAAAAAAATTCTTTTCCAGTGAAAGTTTTGTGTGACTCGTTTCACAGGAAAATACCATTAACTCTTTTAGTGCTGATGTCGACCGAAGTCGACATAAGGGGTTGAGTGCAGTTGTCGACATCTAGGGGGTGAGTGCTGTAACGTGCAGTAGCCGTCGACAAAAGTCACCTAGGCAAAATGACAGTCAAATAGTCAAAATATAAAAATATATTCAGCACTAGGCAAAAAGTAAAAAAAATTATTCAGCACCAAAAGAGTTAATTCAGTGGACAATTAGTTAGACTGTTATTATGTGCATTACAAGTATTATTCTATAATTAGTAATTTGTGTGTCTTATGTTGTTAATGTGCTGCAGTATATGGTTGAAAGGATTCATCAGAACTATGCTCTGCAGGTAACAATCACCAGCAGTTGACATATACGTGTATCAACAGAGTTGTTTTTATGCGTGTCTACCTTGCCTAGAGTTTACACATAACTGTATATACATGCGAACTTTGTGTTTATTAGTGTATTTTACTCTGTGCTGTGTTAGACAATTTGGTTAGTGCAAGGCTGACATAACATCTCCCCAATGATGCATTTTGGCTTTCCTGGAGGGGACCCCCGGGGGCGAGACACCCCGGGGCAGTTGCCACCAAAATATGAGATGCAGTGTCTGGGACAGACCATTGTCCCTGTACAAAATTTCAGTCAAATCCGTTGAGCGGTTTCGGAGGAGATGCATCCCGAACAGATGAACAAGCAGTAAACTTAGTATTTCCCCATTATCGTGGGGGAGATGAATACCTACTGGACTTAAAGGAGTCGAGACTGAACCCTCTAGATCTATCTTTGGCCTTGTGTGACCTTGACCAGACCCTCAAATTTGATCGTTTCATGCCCTTGCCCCATGGACCACTTTTGCCAGTTGACATCAAGATCGGTTTGTCCGTTTTCGAAATATCCTGTTCACAAATTGCGTAACAGACAAAATGAATGGAAAGGTTACCTGTCTGACCTGGTGGAGACATTAAAATACACATGAACCAAAATGTACAGATAAAATATCTGGCACTAGTTACCAGCTATTTGTCATTTTGAATGTCTTTTGTTAGGTATTTTTAGAAGTTTCTGGGTATATGACTGTTTGGCTTGGAAAATGGCAGTTTAACAAATCCAGATGCCTTGGTAGTTGTTATTTTTATTTCACATGTGGACTCATCTTAGTGGAGAGTGTCATGTTGTATCATGGTCACTTACTTTATGTCATATGTTGTGACTTTATGTCATATGTTGTGTTATGCATGGCTTGTCACTTTGCCATGAATTGTTTACAGATCGTTGCAAATTCATTTCTTGCAAATCTGTCGACTTCAGCGACGTTTGCAACAATTCTTGTTGAGTACCTACTGAAACACATGGAAGAAATGGGATGTAAGTTGGACGTCATTGCTAAACTGACAGTTGAATTCATTTCATAAATTACTGAACATAATTTTGATCAACTGCTTTGCAGCGCTGATGTGTTTTAAGTTACAGTTTATGCTGTGTTTTTCTAGTCGCTTTTGTGATCTAACACAAGCTTGGCATATTTTCACCTTTGAATTTGCACTGATCTAGAAATTTTGGTGCTTACATTCATAGATGGGTATTCCCACTTGACTATTGTCATACCAGTGAGGATTGTCCCACATTAAACATCCACAGTCACTTTTGTTGGCTTAGACATTTAAATCTGGCAGTTGACATATTTAAATGTGCTAGCACATATATTTCATGCTTGTAATTAATGTAAAAGCTAATTTTTGCCATGTTAGAGCTTTGGCTTATTGAGCTGTAGATAGACTGTGTACAGTTTTTTTTTCTGTATAATATGATATAATGTTTATGGGATAGTTTTCTTGATGCCATATATTCTTTAATAGCTTAAAGCATCAGAGCAGCATCGTGCCGTACCTCACACATTCATCAGATAGGACCTGCTTGTAGGTACGGCATATTTCTAGTTTAAATTCTTATTGTGTGTGTTGACTACCGTAGCTAATGTTGAGAGATCTAACCTGTACCTGAAGTTATTCAAGCTCGTCTTCGGCTCAGTGTCACTGCTTGCCAATGAGAATGAACAGATGTTGAAGGTAACAATAACCTTATCTGTACACTGTTCACAAAGTGAGCATGGCGTGATATAACTGACAGTTGTTTTACAAGTAATATTTTACTTTGGCTGTTTCTTCAAAAATTAATTTATGTCTGTAATAATATGTTGGGTCATGAAACATGTCGATCAAATAAAAACAAACTGCACTAGTATTAGAAGCAGCCACAGTTTGTTAGATCAAATTAGATTTTAACCATTTATTTTTCTACTATTGGCATTAAACCAATTAATCTGCAGCCCTGCAAGAAACAGTGCAGTATAAATTAATATATAAATATATACGTAAATAAAGCAGTGAATGTCGGCCTCAACAAAAAGCCAGACATACACAAAGACAGGTAAAAGGAAGAAAAAAGACGCAGTAATTTTGGACATGCTTTTATGCCACTTATTTTGTGCCATGTGTAGTATGGGTAGCTAATGGTAGTTGTAGTCAGTCATGTGTTTGCTGATGGTTTACAATCAAGTATTTACATAGTTTAATGGTTGGTTTCGTAGCACAGCAGTAGAATGTTAGTCTTTGACCGGCGAGCTTTCCCTGTCCTGTGCTCGACCAATAGCTGACGGGGGACCACTTATGTGGGTAAATCATCCGCTGTAGGTCAGCCAACTAGGCCAACTCAGCCTTTCATCCTTTTGGGGTCGATGAATGAGTAGTAAGCTACAACTACATGTTGTCTCCACAGTCCGTGGCAGTGCCATCTGGTGAACACAAACGAAGGCTAAAAGGAGGCATGGTGTTTGCAGGTTAAACTGTGTGATCCATGTCTGAGTGCCTTGAGGACCGAGATGCTTGTCATCTAAGGCACTATATAAATGCACGTACCTTTACCTTTATGTGTTCTGCAGCCTCACCTACACACAATAGTGAATCGGTCGATGGAGCTGGCGCGCACTGCCAAGGAGCCGTTCAATTACTTCCTGCTGCTGCGTGCATTGTTTCGGTCAATCGGTGGAGGCAGCCACGACCTTCTTTATCAGGAGTTTCTGCCTCTTCTTCCAAGCCTTCTACAAGGTCGGACAACTCTCTGTGTCTTAGTGGCAGTACAGTGCTTCTGATGTTGTATGTGTACAGTTGTCAATACAATTCTGTTTAGCTAATTTTTTCTAATTTTATATGAATAAAAGTGATGTAGTTTAACGATGAAGACAGTATTCTGTCTATGTAACATAACACAAACGAGGATGGTTTACTTGTGTTCGTGTATACTGCTACATTGATACAAATGAGTTCTTGAGTTCTTATGTTCAATATCAATCATAGCTTTAGCTCTGTGCTACTGCTGCACTCAGATTTGCTGAAGTACAGATGCTTCCAGCTTGTGAATGAATGACTTGCTGCACGTGGCTGAGTAATTGGCAGTCAATTTTGATGCAGCGGACTGGTTAGCTCCACTCCTAGCTAGCCAGTGGAGCTTATAGTATAGGTGACCAATGTCTGGATGGATGGATGGATTGTCAAATTTTTTTTCAAATCGCTATTCCTCCTACGTTTTTTTTCCCGATTTCACGAAACTTGGCACGCGTTTTCTATGTGCCACTGTGCACAAAACTGTGGAACAGGTTTTCAAAGTTTTGCTTTTAAAATTTTGGGCAATTTTTTTAAATTTCAGCTTTGGACTTAGTCGCTGGAATTGCAGCAGTGGAGCCTCACTTTAGTTACTGTGATGGTTTGTTGTAATAGTGGTCGTTCAGCAGTTGTGTGATGACTATGGAATGATGTTTACACCCATATACTTCTCATAACAAGCAACAGTTAAAGGGCAGTGATGCTCTAAGACTGGAAAATTAGCTAGGTCTGGCGTTACGCTGGCCATGTAACTAAGTAAGTAAGTAAGTAAGATTATTTTATAGTGCACCCAAATGCCAGCTGGGCTGGCTAATCTGCCACACTCGCCAGTACTTCAGACACCAAAGACTTCCAAGCAAAACGCTAATGACTCAAGATGCAGTGGTATGCTCAGCTGTCGACACAAGGTTTGTGACATTGCAAGTTCATGGTCTTTTGACAGACAGTTAACTCTATGGCTGCCAGACAGTGAACTCTATGACAGATAGTGAACTCTATGGCTGCCAGACAGTGAACTCTATGGCTGGCACTGCAACTCAGATTTATGTAATCTGTGATGACATTCAAACATCGTCTTAAGAGTTTTTTACTGCGTCCATTTCACTGTGATTTTGCTAAAGGCGGTTGCCTGAGTGTGTTATTGTAACATGGTGATTTGGGTCTCGTGGGACCAGAGCCTGGTTAACTAGCC
>Ga0209149_1001868_pt1 | contig 11255 bp, 5 predicted proteins | sample WorMetTyACAVOLI2_FD_187423 | JGI IMG/M metagenome (GOLD analysis project Ga0209149, IMG submission 187423) | Marine gutless worms symbiont microbial communities from Max Planck institute for Marine Microbiology, Germany - Olavius algarvensis... ...
TAGATGCTTGATTCTCAATATCAGCTAAGCTGTCACCAAACACAAACAAATTAGTGTCATCAGCAAACAATTTAACAGCTTGGTACGGCACAGCATTACCTATATCATTAACATATATTAAGAATAACAATGGTCCTAACACAGAACCTTGAGGTACTCCACATGCAAGATATGCAAAAGAAGAATTAATACCACTAAGACTTGTGAACTGCTGCCTGTTTGTCAAATAGTCTCTAAACCAATCATGTGCAACTCCACGTACGCCATAATGATACAGTTTGTATAGTAAAATATCATGATTAACAGTGTCAAATGCCTTCTTAGATCAAGGTAGACACCACCACAAAATTTATCATTACTAATATTGGAATAGATATTGTCAATCACATCAATCAGAGCTAAAGACGTAGAATAATTTTTCCTAAAGCCAAACTGATATTTATATAATACTTTATTAACTTGTAGGTTGCTATACAATCTATAATACATAGGCTAATTTTTTCAAGTAATTTATCAAGAACACTCAATAATCACTGTATTGCTGTGTAATGGTCCGTTGCTCTGCGGTTTTAATCTGCCCATAGAGTTAACGAACGATATATTTAATGGTATAGTTATTTACGAATGTCATTACTGTCCTAAACACTGATTTCCAACTTCCCGCTGGATTCGTACGGGGATCTAACATGCTATCCAAAGACGCCATCCTGCCTCGCGTGTAATGTGCACATGATCGCTGAAATACATTGTGTTTATTATGTGTACGTGTTTCACCGTCGAGATAGGCCTAACCGTTGCTGCGGCATGCAGAAACGATCAAAAGAGGTTGTCGTGCGTTGAAGAATGCGGAACCACGTGAAATGCACACCGAAGACAGGCGGATTAGCATGTAGACGCCAGAGACCGAGGGTCACGTGTTAACATTAGTCGCTGACTGATCTCAGATCTGTTTACGTTCGTCCACTGTCCGTCCGCCGAGCTAGCTGATTCGCAACCCTCAACAGTGTACTGAGCGACGGCTGAATGCGGGCAATGGCTGGCTGCGACGACAGAGAATACATACGGCTATTTGACCGATCGTAGAATGCAGTGTTGATGATGTTGGCAAGAAACGCGACCCGGACCGCTGGCCACATGACTGGCCGGACGAGGAAGGGGGAGAAGCATCTGATTTTGTTTAGAAATCAATCGCAGTGGACCACCGTAAAACTAGCACTTAGGCTACGGCACGACGCCGCGGCGTCAGAACACTCTCCCGTGTATCAGCTGTGCAGGTTCAGACGTCGTCACATCACGGCACGTTCACGTCATTTCTGACTTTCTCATGCTCCCACGTAGCCGCCGAGTGGATTTGATCTTTGCTGACTGACGAGTATTGACAGAAGTGATCGCAAAGCCTTTACGCGGCACATTCGTCAGTGTAAATTCAAAAAAATACATGCTGTGTCGGACAGTCAAAATTCGTCCCAGTTTTACCAGTTACATCATATTACGCTTCTGTTAAGGTGTCATGTCACAGTGTGCCACGTGCGAACTAACATTTTTTATTAGAAGGCCTAGAATGCTATGAAGATACTCAAATGATAGCTTACGACATTACAAAACAAACCGCCGAAGTGAACAGTAGCGACAATGTAGGATAATACTTTGTTGGTCGTTTTCGTAGCATTAGTCTCGCTTTGCGTAGCGTCGCGCGGTGAAAGTTTTGTTCTGCGGCAGTCGTCCACAGCTGAACTCTTCTGTACCGTAGTTAGCGTATCTCGCACGTCATTTTCTCGCCGAATCTCGTGTATTCCGTGTATTGCGGCACGCAGCGTGAAAACACGTTTTGTCGTTTTATTTATCTGCAACTTTTGCTGTGATGTGTTTTTTGCAGCCACCTAAGACGGAATGGAAGTTCACGAAACGTTGGACGCTGTCGGCAACGGCGAGAATAACGTCAAGGTTTGATATCAAACTCGGTTTTTGTCGCGTTCAGCTACGCTAGAGCTCGTCCGTCACACGCTGATAATGCGTCAAAACTAAAGATCGTAGGATCGTGCGGTTTTCATCGACCGGTAGCCCAGGGACTCTAGTTTTTTGAGACCAACTTTCATACCCTAGGTCACAGAGACTCCTAACCCTGGAAAGCCACGCGTGGAAAAACCTCACGTAAGCATGCTTCCCTGCTTACTGCATACAGGCAGATAACATCAGTGCGCTATTTTTAGCGCTGATGCACGAGGGCGCGCTGCTGTTGGGTGCAAACCAGCCGCAGCTTCTGCAGGGTTTTGCATGAGTATGTAGCCTAAATAACGTGACACTAAAACAGGCTATACTCAGTGGTGTCATTTCAAATGACCTTGAGTGACTTAGCGAAATATTCAGTGACACGAAGCATCGCGCGGTCTCTCTGCGACAGCTGAGTTTCTTGTAGAACATGTAGCTGTGTTGTTTGATGTGTAGCTGGAGTCGCTGCAGCAGGTGCGCGTTACGGAGGACGGGCGTTCACTGAGGGTTCAGACTGATCTACCTCACCTGGTCAGCCTCGGCGCCGGTCGTCTTAGTACGACCGTTACTCTTCTTCCGCTGCCTCCAGGTTTCATCCGACTTCATTCTGTTCACTATAAATAGACTCCGTGTAGGCTAATAGTTTAATTGGACTGCGCTGAGAGAGCGCAAACCTCCGCCAACGTCTCAACCAAAAGTGATCCGTGATTCGAATCCGGATTTCCGGATTAATCCAGACTCGGATCCGGATGTCTGCCGGATCGCTGCCAGAATGTTGTGGATTCATTACCTTGTCGGCGTCAGTCATTTCGCCGAGTGTCGTGAAAATCGGCCGATAAGTGTATGAGAAATGCTAAAAAATCTCCTAAAATCCCCTATTCCGCAATGGTGAGGGAAGTGAGACAGGGATCCGCAATCCGTGTCTGGGGCTGGATCACCACCAAAAGTTAATCAGTTCTTCCGGTTGGTAGGCCCAATCATAACACGATGAAATCAGCTGATTACTTTTGCAGTAATCCTGCTAGCAGACGGACCGAATGACAGAACGAAAGACAGACGAGTTTCACGCATCAGAGGTAACAGTAGAGGATATTGGAGCATCGGCGGGCAATGTATGCGACTTGGCCTTATGTCTCGGATGCTTAAGCTATGAAGATATCAGTATAATAATAACTAGAAGCATGAAGCCATCTGTGACGGGATCACAAGATTTGTAATGGCACAGTTTTAATTTGAACCATATATTCCAAATTTGTGAACATCAAGAACGTTCATTGCTAGATTGGATGAGTGAATTTTTGGCTATAAAAATCAGTAGGTCCCCTAATTCGTCTCCAAGGCGCCGCTGGCGACAGCGAGAACGCCTTTACGCATTGATTCTGTCCCATCTGTTCGTCTGTCTGTCCGTGTGTCTGTCTGTCTGTCCGTCGCCAAAGTGCGTATACAAAATTGCGATTTTCTCAAAAAGTAAGTAATTTACAGCTATGGTCTCTATTGACGACCTAAACGAAGTCTCACATGGGCTTTTGAAATAATCCATTATTGGACCCCTAAAATTCAAGATGGCGGAGATCCGCCATCTTGAAAATTCGTGAAATCGCCGTATCATTCAATCTTACTGTCATTCTCTGCGCAGGATTACTGCAGAAGCAGTCAGCTGATTTCATTAGCCTACCGATGATTGGTGATCCGGTCCGGGATACTGATTTCCGTTCACTTTTCCACATCCGTCACCGTTGCAGAGTAGCGGATTTTAGATTTATTAGCATTTCTCATACAACCATCGGCCGATTTTCACGACACTCAGCGAACTGGCTAATGCAGACGAGATAATGAATCCACAACATTTTGGGACCGATCCGGCAGACATCCGGATCCGAAACCGGATTAATCCGGAAATCTGGATTCGAATCCCGGATCATTTTTATCGCGCGTCAGCATACTGACGCGCGATATTGATATAGCAAATCTGTCCGTCTGTCCGTCTGTCTGTCTGTCCGTAACGTTCCGGTATCAGATGAAAACGGCTTAACATATCGTTATAGTTTTTTCAACATACGGTAGCCCAATCATTCTGTTTTCATCAGCATCAAACGTCTTCACGATATTCCGACGGGGTCACCGCCTGCGGAGGCGCTAAATAGGCCTACAGGTTGGGTATAAAAATTTCGCGATTTTCTACCAATAAGTCGCTATATCTCGCAAACGATGCAAGATATCGCCATAGTTACTATGGAAGGTGAATAGGAACTCGTATGCGATCTATCAAACGGTGCCATTTCCAATGACCTTGAACGAACCCTAACCCTGTTTTCAAGGTCACACCACTCTTTGACGCTAAATATCTCACAAACGGCTACCGATACGGCCTTAGTTACTATAGAAGGCGAATAGGAAACCGTACCCAAGCTTTTGAATGGCACCAATTTCAATGACCTCGAATGACCTTTAACCCATATTTCAAGGTCACGGTATTATTCAACGTCAAATAACTCGAAAATGGTACAAGATAGAGCTATATTTACAATGGCCGACCAATAGAAAGTCGCATGTTGTCTATCGAACGGCGCCATTTTCAATGACCCTGAACGATCACTAACCTGGTTTTTAAGGTCACGCCATTCTTTGACACTGAATATCTCACAAACGGCTACAGATACGGCCATAGTTAGCATTAGCATAAGTTTTTCTATTGCGCAGACCCCTACTGTAAGACCGAGGGCGCATTGCATAGTCATTATATCGTGTTATTCGGAGAAGTATGCACTATGGAAGACGAATAGGAAACCGTACCCAAGCTTTCAAATGTTACCACTTTCAATGACCTTCAGTGACCTCTAATCCACATTTCAAGGTCACAATAGTATTCAACGTCAAATAACTCGACTACTACTAAGTCGTGTATGATCTATCCAATGGTTCTGTTTCCAGTGACCTTGAGTGACATTTAACCTAGATTTCAAGGTCATGGTGTAATATTTATGCATATAGATGCCCTCAGCGTATTGTGTGCGCAGCTGACGCGCGATCTGTTGGCGATAGCTAAGTTCTTTTTAGTTAAGGTTACACGCCTTGACGGAAATGTGCGCTGTCTGGCCACAGTCTAGTTATTATTACCGGTAGTCATGACTGATGACTGTGTGTGCAGGCAAGACAAGGATCGGAAGCGGTCGAGCGAGCGTCAGGCAGGACATCGTATTGCAGGGACCCGGAATACACGACCAGCACTGTTTCATCCTCAACGATGACGACGATGACGTCGTCATGCTGCATCCGTTAACTGGACAGCTGTCTGTCGACGGTGTGCTAATCACCACGCCCACCAAACTCGTTCAGGGTTCGCATTCTTTTATTTTTACCTCGTCTCGTCGGATACGGCGGGCGACATATTGTTTTTTTAGGTAGCATGTTTATTCGCAACTGTAACTTTCGGCAGCCGATCTGAGATTCTGGGATCTGAGATTGTGCCGTTAGATTTGGAGCAGGAGTGGTTATGGGATTTGCATTTTGAGGGCCAGTGGGGTAGCCGATAATTTCAGCTGGAGGGCATGCAACTATACTATAACTATCGCATTTAACCGCTCATAACTTAGTCGCTATCAGCGCACTGTAAACACAAAAGTGCATGGAGCATGGGCAGTTATGTAACATCCATCAACATAAATGGCGAAAACACGCAAAATGACAACAGTACTAATGCAAAGCACGTTTTCTGTTCTGATGCCTGTTCAAATTCATTGGGGCCAATTTTTAATGGGGGCTCGCCCCCCCCGGCTCGCTTGAAACCATCCCTGCCTTTGAGCCAAATCGAGTCGAAATCCAGATCAGTGGACCAAAAATGCCTCGAAGGACTGGTGACGCCATCTAGCAAATGTCCATAAATTGCGAGGGGCGAGATTAGCTGTGCCTTGTGCCATTTGTTAACAACTTGTTCATTACATCGCCAAGCAAGCTTTATTTCTTTCGTTTCTGGTTGAAATTGTGTGCACGTATTGACTGCGCCGTGCCTGTCACTAATTTGAATGTTCTCTTTTATTAGCCACTAGCCAGCGGAGCTTATAGTGTAGGTGATTGGCTGTCTGGATGTCTGTCTGTCTGTCTGTCTGTCTGTCTGTGTCGTCAAACGTTTTCAAATCGCCACTTCTACAGTTTTTGTCCGATTCTCACGAAACTTGGCACACATGATCTATGTGCCAATACAGAAAAAAACAGTGAATTTTTTTCTTTAAATTTTGACTTATAATTTTTTTAAAAATTTAACAGCAGCAGCAACAGTGGAGCTGTCTAGGCAGACGGGCCTCACTATAGTTTTTGTCTCTACCGGGTACATGGACTAACACTGTCACATCTTTGTGAAGATATCACAACAAAGATTTTGTTATGATATCTATTGCAATGTTGCGTTCTGCAGTGTTTCATACAAATAGTTCAGCTTTTACAGAGAGGCCGCGCGACTGTGCCTGTCTGTAGTTAGCTTCAACCGTAGCCTAAACCTCGAGCGCAGTCTTTTATTATTAGTTATTTTGGCCTCAGGTTTACCAAGGCATACAATTAAATTATGTTCTGTTTTCTTTGACGCGGCCGTCGACTGATAATAACGAAGTCGACGCTTGCTGTCATCAACATACTTCGACCATAGCCGCTTGTTTACAACACTACACAACTTAAACACAAGGCATATGACGTGTTGCGTTTTGGCATGACACTGTATTCTGCTATAAACGGAGGCGGACGCTTGATGTTGGTGTTATAAATGTACTGTTATGACAACTTTGGCAAATTTTGTGAACTAAAAGCAAGTTTGCTTCGTACGCAATGTACGTTAATTAGAGTTTCATTATGAACAGGTTGCATGCTGTGCATTGGCCAGTCACATTATTTCCGATTCAATCATCCCGTGGAAGCATATCGACTTAAGAAAAACTTGTCGTCAAACTACCATGAAGTTCCGAAAAATGTGCCAGGTAATCAACATGCTGTGACATAGACATGAGAAGTTGTTGCATGCCGGGCTTGCCAGAAAGAAAATATCGTAGTAATTAAGGCAAGTTAGTGGCTGTAGCACATTTCTGTATGGTTTAGACGTTGCAACAGTAATATGCTGACGTCAACTGAAGTTTATTATGAAATTCTAGCCGAGAAGTTAAACAGAGAGTGTAGATACAAAATAAAATAATACAAATAAACAGCTCAGCATATGAATGTAGAAAATAACATTACACTGCGTGGACACCGTGCATGTGTGAAATAAAAAAATAATAATAATAAACGTAGATGATAGGGAAGAGTTTCTAAACCTACTAGTGGGAAAGAAGACGAGAAAAAGGACTGTTATCTGTTACTTTTGGTAGAGATATGTGAAAATTTAGAAGGAGCAAATGACTGGTGGCGTCATAGACTTCACTCTTTTGTGTTTACTTATTCATTTTGTTACTAATGTATTAAGTTAATCAACCACTACATTGTGTAAATGAAATCTTATTCAATATTTCTGATAAAACATATAAACAAAAACTAAAACTGCGTTGTCAGTGATTTTCCGCACTTAAAATCCATTAGTAGAAAATTTGTAACCCGCTTATGCTGCCGTTTTATATTGTCGCAAGACGAATGGTAACTGCATCAGACTACAGAAATTGCTTGTCGTGATGTTGCAAGGTGTAGAAGCTATTCTAGTGGGTTGATTGATTTCGTGTTTTCGTTGCAGTTAACCGATTTCGAGAGCGGGTTGGGCTGCAGTGCGTTGATGAAGGACAGGCTGATGACGACGTCGATGACAGCCAGACAGGTGTGTATGACAACGTCGAAAATGTTCAACAGCAACTGACACAGCAACGTCGTCGTTCGAGGCGCGACCAGTATCTCAACCACGTCGCCGCGGCCGGCGCAGCGCACGACGACGTTGGCGGAACGAGCAGTCCGACGGTCGCGGTCAGTGACGGCGGAGCGGCGGCGTCGGGCACAGATCGGTCTGAGACGGCGTCGGCGTTGAACTCGACGTTGTCGGGTGACGTCGACGGCTGGACGACGAGTATCCGCCGGCGAGGCCGCTGCGCCGATCGACTGACGTCGAATCGCGTCGTCGGGCCAAGTTTTGTGTCGAGCACTCGAGTCCAACTCGGTGGAAACAGCGGCATTCAACAGCAGCAGCAGCAACAACAACAGTTGCAGAAACAGTTTCAGCAACAGTCTCAGCAGCATCAGCTACATTCCGAACAGTTTCTATCTTCCAGCGACGCCGTTGACAGCTGCTATACTGCAACTTCGATGCCGAAACTAAACAACGAGTCAACATCGACGACGATTGGCGAGGATTGCATCCAGACAGGTCAACAGCCTGCAGGGTTCAAGCCAGAACCACTATGGAACGGCTACGACAATATTATAGAGCTGAAGCAAGCCATCTTTTCGTCGGCGGTAGCGAAGATGGCGGCGGGCTCGAAAGCGAAGAACGGAGTAGCAGGGTCGACAAGCTGTGGAGCGGGCGAACGACTTCCGCCGATCAGTGGCAGGGCGACTGGCGAGCGTGTCGTCGACGTTCACCGCCAGCGACTCAGCGCTGCCGGTCGTGAACCGACGTCGGTCGACCACGGCGTACAGCCAACAACAGCGACGACATCGGCAGTGGTGGACTCGTCGGCGGCGGAGGTGATCGTCTCGTCGCACGTCTCATCAGAAATGGACACCGTTCCAACCACGTCTGCTGACGCAGGACAGACGCACGACCAGAAAACTAACTGTGATGCGGCACGTGCCGATGTTGACGGTTCGCACACAGCGTACACCGACAACTCTGTCACGAACGACGGCTCGCAACAGAAAAAGACGATCAGCTTCGAAAGAGAAGACGCAGACTTGGACGAGAAAAAAGTCGCGGCCAGCAAAGATCGGAAACAGAAAAACGAAGATAAACCTCCGATCGGCAAAACCGTAGGCGACACTTCTAAGAAAGTTGGAAAGAAATCTGAACTGCGCAAGGAGAAGAAGGAGCGTAAATCGGCAGCGGAGTCGGAGACTGTTTCGGAACAGCAAGACGACGTGGTCGGTAAAACGGATCAGCCGGTTAGCAAGATCTCGTTCCTGAAAAGTCTGCTGACGCGATCACGCAGTCCTTCGCCAAAACGATGCAGTCCGACCAGCAGTAACAAGAGATCGGCCAGCCCGTTGTCTCTCGGTCGTGATGTTGCCAAGCGGCTGAGCGATCCTCTTAAAGTGTCATTTAAACAAACTCCCGACGCGCCGGTCGTGAAAGTTTCAGTGAAGCAGCGCGAAAAGAAAACGAAGAAGCAGCCGACAGCGGACGACAAGAAGAACCGCTCTGAGCAGACTTCGGACGTCAGAAACAACTCTGTCTGTAAAGGGGTTTCGATGGTAAATTCTTCCGATGAGCGTGTCGATGAAACCGTAACACCTTCGTCGACCGAGGAGGTAAGGTGCTCTCTGACGGTAACACCAGGCGATCGCAGTGATATTGCTCCATCGTCGAATTCCGAAAACACTCCAGCAGCAGCGAACAGCACTAGTGGCTATGGCGCAGAGAAACAGGAGACAACGAACACGTCGCTCAGTTCTGTCACGAGCCAGTCCACGGAGTCGGCTGTCGTTCTGATGACAGTGCCAACGTCACTACCAGCAGGAGTCGTCAGTTCGGCGTCGGAAGTCGTCGACCAGTCGTCCGAACGTCGTAGATCGGCAACGGTAATCACCCTACGCAGCGCGGATAGCAGCGGCAGCGAGTCGACGACAAACCGGATTTCCGCTAGTCAGACCGCAGCTACGTTGCCGTGCAGCGAGCCTCGCAACCCGTGGATGGTCAACCTCAAGGAGTTCCGCATGCGACCGAATCTCGACAGCTTCGAAGGCGAGAAGGTGTTCCAGAAGGGCACGGTAACAACGCGGCTGGTGCTGCCCGGCTTTGCGAGGTCGCAGCAGGATTTTCCGACGTCGTGCGACGGCGAACTGCGCTCGGAGACGATGCAGCGGTTGACGACGACGAGAAAGTCGCCGTCGGAACGACGCGACCGGCACAGCGCTATCACGTCGCCGATCTACGACACCGTCTACGAGGAACATCCGTCGTCGATCTACAAGTCAACGACCGAGTTGACCGGAAACAGATATCAGTCGAGTATGGCTCAGCGAGCCGACGATATCGGAAAGTCGTACAGTCTGCAAGACCTCAAACTACGAGCAGGCATGCGGCAGACCGGTGACACGGCGACCGCTGGACGGATAAGAACGATGGAACACGCCATCGACGACCATGAGTCAAGGAACTATGCCGGGTACACAGTACGCAGTCGAGGTGACTGCAGCAGCGGACTGACGACCCCATCCAAGCCGGTCAAAACTGTCACGTTTAGAGACGACGTCGATACGAACTGCCCGTTTGTCGAGCGGCGTTTGGAATCCGTTCAGGGTCTCAGCAAGACGGAAACGTCAACGGACGGGAAAGTCAGTAAGGACAGCTCCGCTGCTCTTTCCGGTGCAACGCTGCCTTTACCAGACAGTCGCACACATACACCTGTTGTAGGTCACGTGAACGCCGACAGGTGCGTAAAGATGACGAAGAGTTCGTCACTACCTGCACGCGGTCAGCCGACAGTTCATTCCGGTGTCTCAGTCGACTTGCGCAATAACGTTTCCGCGCTTCGGGACACAATCACCAGCTGCGACCTCGAAGAGCTGCCCAAGTACATGGCCGACTTGTACCGACAGCATAAATTGGAACGTCAGCGAGAGCAGGAGCTGGCCGCCAGGGACCGCGAGAGGCTGGAGAACATCGAGAAGATGTGGAAAGAGTTCGACAGTCAGTTGACGATCCCTGCCAGTGTCGCTAATTCCGTCACGAATAATGATAAAGCTGCAGACGGTGTTGCTGATGTCAGTCATCTTAAGGCCGAGGCAATACAGAGGACACGTGAACAGCAGGTGGTTGTGCAGCTTATTTACAATAATGACAAAGCGCATAAGGATGTTCCTCTGACTAACGATAATAGTAACGACACTCTAATATTTCTTAAAACTTTAAACTGACCTGTAGATTAGCTGTTTTTAAAGGGACACTCCGGCGCAGAATTGCATATAATATTATATTTTTTGGTCCACCTGGAAAGTATATACTATGAAATATTTTTCTACAGCAAAATTGTTCCTAATTGCGCTGTTGCGAAATAATTATTTGAGCCCGAAATGTATAGGTGATTAGTCCGATCTTGGAATTTCCAGTTTATCAATGAGTTTTTCCCCGCAGTATATCTTTGGTA
>Ga0209149_1001869_pt1 | contig 11255 bp, 8 predicted proteins | sample WorMetTyACAVOLI2_FD_187423 | JGI IMG/M metagenome (GOLD analysis project Ga0209149, IMG submission 187423) | Marine gutless worms symbiont microbial communities from Max Planck institute for Marine Microbiology, Germany - Olavius algarvensis... ...
GCGGGAACAGTTTCAGACAATCTCTGAAGACGTTTCTGTTCGCAACGTACTGATGCATTCAGCGCATTAGAGGTTTCACGTCGATGCGCTATATAAATCGACTTTTTACTTACTTACTTACTTACTTACAATGAAGACATGTGGCTGTGAAGTGCAACGTAGGCAGTGGGCGATGGTTGAGTGCTGTTGAGGGCGGGGGCCGCATCAGTTGTTACATAATCAAGCGAGTAGTGTGCTCGCATGTTGATGGAATGCTGCGGAGGCACATTTTGATCTTGCGATCGGCCTGTGTATGTAGCAACATACAGCATTTACAGTAACTTCTGCTCCTTACATTTCCCATGCTTAGGTAGGAAATACACACTGCTGTAAATGCTGAGTTAGCACAGCTTTATTGCTCACGACTGCGTACAGTACCACTCAGCATCCTTAAGCTGGCCAGTGGCACTCTAGTGGTTGTGTCACCTGAGCATGTTAGACACTATAATTACCATTGCCAGCCCGATTTGCATAATTGATGGCCGTAATGGATGTGTGATGTGCTGCTGTTCAGAGGCATAGGGAGGGGGTGCACTGAAGTGTAAAGTAGCTTCATGTGTGCTTATGAACAACATGCTGACCAGGTACCGAGAGCCACTCACTGCTGCATCCAGTGTGCCACTATCTGACCAAAAAACCGATAATCAATTACACATGAGAACGAAAAAAGATTGTTTTTCGATAATCAGTTATCGTTTAATATCCCTATTTGTTATAAAACATAATTGTATGTGTGTATTGTGTAAGATGTTAGATATATATGTGTATATATCAGATTTTGGAACTACGCTATTATTGATTTGATAAAATTAGCCCAGTCTGAGCCATTTCCTAGGCCTCCCTCGGTGGTGCTATTGGTAGCGTCGCAGTACGCCTGGCTACGGTGTTTGGCGAGTCTCGGTTCGAGGCCCAGGCTGGCCGGATCATTGTGTCAGGTTATAGTGGCATATGCTTTGAGATTAAATTCTCGGGCAGGTACAGAGGGTTCGACGGTGTCCTCTTTAATCTTTGTTAGTTGGCTAATACTGGGTTTAGAAATGCTCAATATTAGTAGCTGCTTGAACCACTGATAACAGATGGTTTCCTGCTGTATGTGCTGGCCGGTCATCTATGGCTATGTTTACACACAATGCTAAATTGGACCCTGGGGCCCACGGTCTGAGGTGCGCATGAGCTATGGCCGTCCATCATGCAGTAGCTATTAGCCGCCAGAGAAACAGTGGTTATAGGCTGAGCAGGGTAAATATCATGGCACAAGGTCTCTCCACTCTCGATCCCTCCCTTAGCTCTACACACCTGTCTGTAAGGAGAGGTCGCTCAACAACTACACTAGTAAGGTTAGCCTGATGGTGTTCCGCAACAGTACACTAGTCCCTTCCCTGGGGTTGCGCATTGGGCCAGACTGTGAGGAAGGCCTCAGCACTGGCATGTGAAGGGAGCATGTGCCACTCTAAAGGAGAAAGAAAGAAAGATCCATTTCCTGGCTAGGTGACACAACAGGCAATTTCCACCGGGCTTTAGTTTCGTTTGGTTTAGCGTAGCTTATGTTGGTAGTTTTCATTGTTGTTTACGTTTTCATGTTATCACTTGGTTGTAGTTAACGGTTATATTTGTTTTGCTAGTACCAGCCAAGTGATTGGTTAGGGAGACCGTTTTTTGCACCACTCGAGTGATTGGCTGAGAACATCATTGCCAAAATGACCTATAATATGTCGAGTGGGTCGTTAAACCCTAGTGTACCTACAGCTATGCCTACTATAAAGTTGTGGTAGATGTTAAGGGTGAGGGGTGAGAGTTGAATGTGATGTTATAAATGTGTGTGTACAGCGCTGACATTCATCAGGACTGTCGAGTCTCCAGACCTTCTGCGTCTGCGTGTTGAGATGCTGACAGAGAACGGCTGTAATCAGTTAGCACTGAATCTCATACGCTGGTGTCTGCGCTGTGACGTCTTCCACAACGACGTCATGCTGCGCTCCCATCTACTGCTGCTGCTACACAGGCTCGGAGATATGTGTGAATTTGATAACCAGGTATTTAACGCAGGGTGCTAATTGGACAGACACTATACGGCATTCTGTATTGTATATTTGGTACACACATCTTCAAGCTTTTCGGACTGATGCAACTTTAAAATTCTTGGCGGATGCAGGCATGATCGCTGATAATGGTGGACGACTGGACGTGGATGAGATGTGGACCCAAAATTCCGGGATCCACATATATCTGGTAGCCATCTAGCATGCGAAGACGGCGAGACAAAGCCGGTTACTTTATTGGCATCACAAAGTCGAGCAGTGGCGAGTAAGCATATAAGCCTATGTGGACACGTGTATTGGCTCGGATCTGTTACTATATGGCAGCAGCAAAATGCACTCAACTATTATTTATATTAACTTGGTATTAACGAAGCATACTCCCTACAGCTGCTTTGAATTATGAAACCGTGCAAAATTCACAGTGCTATCGGCCACTGCTCTCGCTTCAGTTGTGTTGTCGTTTCATTATTGTAAACATGACGATATAGTAACGATGTTGGCTGTAATGACAGAAGACAGCCATCAGTGTTGCTTGTGTGTCGTGGGCTTTACCAGCTTACCTGGACGGCATTGTGATCACCCACGCACTTGACTATGGTATATGTTAGCACTGTGACAGAGGGGATGAATATGTTGATCAAAGCGACATGTGCCATGCAGTGCCCATTAATGAAAGTATTAGTCGCTGCTTGAATTAATGATAACAGATGAAGTTCATGCTGCATGTATTAGTAGGCTGTAAAATAACTGTCATTGCACGTTACACCAAAATTAGGCCCTGGGGCCTACAGCGCGAGGCATGCCAGAGCTGGGCCGCCCATCATGCAGTGAGTGCTAGTCGTAAGAGAAACAGTGATTATAAAGTCCAGCAGGGTAAACACCGTAAGGCTCTGGGCCGACATCAACGACACTTGGCATGTATATTCTGTGGGTCTGGTGGCACAACTTCTACGAAGCAGAATTTTGACTTTTGGCGCATGCACCCCATGGCACTGCCGACAACTCACCCCATCCACTTTCACCAACTACATACACAGTACTTTGCAGCTGCACAGAGGGGCGGGAAGCCAGCAGACACACTATGCCATATTTTATGTAAAAAAAAATCCTAGCGAAGAACTTGATGATGCCAGGCAATTCCCAGCATCACATGAGACAAACCAGCCAGACCGAGAGAGATGAGCAAGCCCGACCGGGTGGCTTGTGTTTTTTGTGTGTAGTGTCATCAGATAGACTGCTGCACTGCACTACGAGTCATTGAGAATGCACAGTCCAGCTGGCCGGCCCAGGATGCTGCCATACTTCAGCATCTCATTGAAATGCTGGCCGTGCTGGAGTGGAATTCACCTTCATACTGCTGCACTCGGGTATCTTGTGACATACGGCTCATAGTTGCTTGATGTGGTTGGATGGGTTGAAAAAATTCATTGATTGATATTAATGCATGTTTTTGTTAGCTGCCACTCACCAAATAACACATTCAGGATCTTAATATTTTTTTTACATATTTTTCGTTTTTTTTTTCATTTTATCATATATGTTTGTTATATTAATTTGCTGCTCACAAAAATGTGTTTGACCATATTTGAATGTTTATACAAAATATTCATAATATATGCTGCTTCTGAGTATTCAGATTTTTTTGCAAAAAAAAACCCACTGCTAGTGCTTGTTGCCGGAAAACTACACTGATATTGCTGCCTTGCTCTTGATTATAATTCAGTTGTTATTTAAAAGTTGTTATTATGTGACATAAGTGCTTGTGGCTGTGTGAAGATGTCAATGCTGTGCCATCAAATATGTAATTGAATTTGTCGACGAGAATCACACTTGTACCGGACGTCATGTTGTTAGCATTGTTAAGAATTGGTGCAGCAGTGAAAAGTTGGCTGGTTTGACAATGTGGGCTTGACACAAACGACATTGCATAAAACCACTGTATTATTTTTAAAATGTTGAATGTCATCGTGAGTAGTTTTTGAAGTTTTACTTGTATGTCCTGTGATGCTGACAGCAATTACTGAAGCTGTGGATTGAGTCTGAGCAGTGCAAAGACGACAGCAGTGTCATTCTGTCACTCATTGATCGCATGTCGGCCATGTGCCAGTCCAAACGCCAGAACGCCATGCTGCTGGATGTCATCACTGGCATGGTAATAATAAGTCATAATGTTTACGTCGCCGAACCGCAGCCGGCGAAGTAGTATTTTTGGTGGCGTGTGTCTGTAACTTAACTGTGTTGTGATTTTGTTTGTAACTTGGCAGTATTATGGTAGAATAATAATAATAATAAGCACGACAATGTTTATGGTGCTGTCATCATGGCAGAGCCATTGCGAGAGTTCACCCGGTTCATTTGATGAATGTAGAATGGTTTGCGCAGTCGTGAAACTTTCAGACCGGATAGGCAACGGTTCTGAGATCATGCTGGCAATGCTGGTTGGTTGCATAGCACAGTGGTAGAATGTTGGTCTTTGACCACCGAACTTTCCCTGTCCTGCGCTTGACCTGCAGCTGATGGGTGACCACTTATGTGGGTAAACCATCCGCTATAGGTCAGCCAACCAGGCCAACTCAGTCTTTCATCCTTTCGGGGTAAATAAATCAGTAGTAGGCTGCAATTAGATGTCTGCAACATCAGTCTCGGGAGGCGCCATCTAGTGAACGCTTACGAGTTAAAGGCAGGCATTGGTGTAATTGCAGGTAAAACTGTGTGATCCCTGCCTGAGCGCCTTGCATATACTACAAAAATGAGCACTATATAAATACACTTACCTTTACCTTTTTACCTTTCCTTTACATTCACTAAGTGGCAGAACCCTGCAGAAGACAGTCTCACATGTCCCTGCAGTGTGGCACCAAGTGTTTTGTTTACTTATTGGCTCAGTGCTGTCTGTCCTGAGCGACACTGTACCAGTTTGTGTTGAGACGTGTATAAGCTGATGGTGGCATCAGGAAGGGCATTTGACCAAACTTGCTCCAGTGCTCCAGAAGACAGTCTCACATGTCCAAGTCCTCTTACAGGGAGCGCATGGCATGAGTCACGTCTTTACTAACTAATCAGAATTCACTGAAATCACTGATTATTAATATGTCGGATTAGATCTCGTCATGTAAGATGTTGCTGCAAGTCAGATCTATTTTGTGTGACTGGTATACTCATGGCATGTGTGCATGTGTTGAAGTTTTGTAGCAAGTTCCTGCTGCAGTGCTCCCAGCTTGCTATCAAGGCGCTGATGGATAATGAACACAAACCTGTTGATGAACCCAGCTCTGTCTCATGGTCTGAAACTGTAACGATCTGTGACAGTGTCGTGAGATTATATGCTGACTGGCCACAAATGCACCTGGTATAATATTTTACTTTTTTTCTTTACCGACAGTAAATATAGGCCTAGAGAAAGTCTTATAAAACAGTAAATAGACAAGAGACTGTAGTATTATGGCAAAATGTGCCTAAGTCACTCACTACAGCAAAATTGGGTCCTGCCTACTCTCAGGACCGTGTGCAGTGCTAGAACTTGATAGAATGGCCAAAGAGGTAACACTGATTTATTAGTTATAAGTACTAATTGACTTGAAATTAGCAACAATATAGCTTCGGCAGTTTACAGTGGAGTCAAGAGAAGTCAGAAGCAAACCTCTTGGTAGGACTGCCTGGCATGAGAGATGTTGCCACAGTCAGATTACCACAAGGTTGCCTTGGAATGTGCCACGTCATGTACAGAGAGCTATCCACCAACTGAGAGTGAACAGGCTATCACCACAGCTTCTTATCAAGTGTCAGATGGCCATTGTGCTTCCCAAATCTGCCCACATTGTGGTGTGGAGGATTAGACAGTGGAACATCTATTTGAAACTATGCCAATCTGTTGGAAATCCTCATTTAATCAGGGCCTTGGCCTGTAGGCATTGCCTGGACAGCTCGTTACAACAACAACAAGAAATTGACAACAGATCCCAGGTAGGGGTCACCCTGGGTGTAGGATTTCCTATTTGTGTTCAGCAGTAATTATAGGTCCACATCACATCGTTTAATAACAGTTCACGAGTGTGACTGATGACCACTGACCAGCCACCCAACAACATCACAACAGGCTGTCACAGTGTGTGCCTCTGACTATGGTGAGTGAGGCTCACAATAGAAATGTTATAAATTGAAATAAGTACTAAGCATGCAGTCATTTAAGATTACGGAAGTTACTACGTCAGTATTGGTTAGACTGTTGAAGATTAAATTGTACTTCATTTCTTAGATTTGACATGAAACAGTGTTTCTGTTCACAACATATTTGCAATATGACTTAGTTGAATACATTGTGTCTGTGTTGAACAGTATAATAATAATAGTAATAATAATAATAATACTCAGATTTATAAAGCGCCTTGGCTTCAGAGGCATGGCGGCAGGTCACTCATGGGTGTTAATCAAAAGCCTTACGGAAGAAGTACATTTTAAGCCTAGAGTCAGCACTGACTATTGTCTCGTGTCGAATCACGAATTCATGCCAAGCCAGCAAATCTTACTTAAACCATTAGTGTTTTGTTTTATTAATTACTGAAGGCATTGTCAGTATCTGGTAGATATAATGCTGTTATTGTGCTATTAAAATGTTTTTAGGCGTCTTTGGCATCTGCATTTTACATCGAACCAACCGACGGTCGTCGTGCTGCTCTGACGTCATACTACTCCAGTCTTGAGTCTGTTCCTGTTGCTGGACCAGTTGCACCAGCTAATGTCGATGCTGCCACGTACAGCGTCCTGTTAAACCGCATAGAACAACTTCGACCGACTAGTTTTCTGCGTCCGCCTCCTACGACTCGGTCTGACTTTGAATCAGCAGTTGCTGCTAGGTCCGTGGTGGAAAAACTGCTGGAAGATGGTGTAGACAGCAGCAAGAAAGAGATGTCTGATCCGATGGAAATAAGTTCGGCTTTGCATTCGGCACTGGATGACATTCAGCAGATACTGTCTGCAGGACCGTCTAGCAGCCATGATCATACCCATCTTGACGAGCAGGCTCTTGGAGAAATTACGGCTTTTCTTCAGTCTGGCCCACCAGTTGTTTGGCCTGAGAACGATGCTGCACGTCTGACAAATCTTGGAAATAATGTCGGTATTATGCAACAGAATTTTGCAGGGCCACCCGTCTCTGCTGTCAATGGCAACACCGATCAGAGATTAGTGAAGCCAGCTGAAAAATTAACATTTGACCGGCACAGTGGATTAGCAAGTCCATCGATTTGTGGTTCTACAGATGCAGTTGTTAGTTTGAAACGATATCAGTGTGTTTTGTGTCTGATAGCATTTGACCTACCTCCGTCTACAGGGCACCATAACAGTAGCTGTAGTGTTTGTCCTGGGGACATCTTGGAAGTGCCGATTTACCGATGTCGCCGCTGCACTGCCAGTTACTACAGTGAATCTGCAGCACACCATCACGCTCTGTTTCTCTGCACTCGTGATGATGCCGGCGACGAGATTGGACACGTGTTACGTCACTACAAGTGTCCGGTGTGCCAAATGGCTTTCTTTTCGTTGGCTGGGCTGCAGTCCCATACCGCTTGTGTACACAGCACACTGCAGTCTGCCAGTTCGGAAATGTGTGCCAGCGCAGTGTCAGAACTAGAGAACATGACAGACAGCAGCTCATCTCACTCTGAAATATATTCTCACCAGTCTGGTGTTGTTCAGGCATCTGCAGAGATACATTCCCCATTTTATGCGTCAGCTGCTACTGGCAGCAGTCCAGCATCTGCAGAAGAGGCGTCATTGCCATATAAGGTCAGTCTGCCCTCAGAGGTCACTGCAGTGGATGCAGCAGTGTCACAGACTAAACCACGAGTACGCCGGCGATATTCTGGCAGGCCACCGAAGGGAATCATCTACAAAAACGTGTTTATGACCAGTGAAGGTTTATACTATTGTTCGACGTGCAGGGCTGATTTGAATACGGTTGAGCGCCGTGCTGAACATCGGGGTCGTCCTTGCGGTCGTGCCAGCGCTGCGTCATACGCTCGACACTACGTGTTTATCTGCCCACACTGTTCGTCGCGATGGTCGTCACAGAAAGCATGCTATGAGCATCAGATATCCATGTGTCTGCCGCAGATTGGCGTCAATGTTGCTGACTTATCACTGCGGAGGTATGCATGTCCGATCTGTAGTCGTCTTCATTTTAGTCTAGCACCGCTTCGTGGACATATGACAACTGCACATCGCTTGCACCGTGATGAGGTCATACAACGTCTGATTGCAGCAGGATACATGACGTCAGAAGGCTCAAATGTGAAATTTGATGATATCATTGGTATTCAGGAGACAGGCATCGTGAAGCCTTCTAGAAATACTTCTAGTGACACTTCCAGTACCATTACTGAAGCAGAAATTATAGCTTTGTTAAACAAAGAACTTAATGCAGCACTGAATGACAGAGAGTGCGATAAAGGTAACCAGTCTTCTGCAGATAATGCCAAGAAGTTAGATCCTGTACAATCAAAGTTGAGTGTTCTTGCAGCATTTCCGCAATTGCCAAAGCCTGTTCTGAATTTACGAGCTATTCCCAAAATAATGGCAACCTCATTGTCAGGTGCAGTGATCTCATCATCTGCCACAAGATCTTACAGCAGCAGCCCACATACTAATGTCTCACTTACCACAACTGCTGGCGCAAAGTGTGACGTTAATGATAAAGTTTGTAATGGTGCAGCAAAACTTGAGTTAGCAGTCTCAAAGAGTATTGCATTAAGTAATGGTGATCTTAGCTGTGTTTTGTCATCAGCGACCTCCGTTTGTGCCATGTTGAAAGAACATACGAGCTTTGTGACAGATGATGTCGGCAATGCCAGTAGTGTATCTTCAAGTCAGGAACTAAAATGTGAAACAAGCGAGAATTCTGATATTATTACTCCTGTTTCTGAAGTTACTTCCACTTCGGTGTCTCCTAAGTGCCATACTTTGTCAAACATTGCAACGGAAGTGGAAAAACAGTCCAATGGATGCCGTGATGATATGCAAGTGAGAAATGGGAAGTTAAAGTTCATTTTTAATGCATCAGACGTAGGTGGTAACGGAGGTCAGCAGATACAGCTGCCGGTGGTTGCACTGGAAAGAACAACTTTGACAGAACTTTCTCCAACTGTCAGCCTATCGGCTTCTTCTCAGAGTTCCAAATTGAGACCACGTCAACATGTGTCTGTGCATTCTTCGTCTCCAAATGTAGATAGTAATCGTCATCACAGGTTTGGTCGTCAAAGGATAACGAGTCTGAGGAAGTCGGCGAGAGTTTCTGATAATTGGAAAACTTCTGTTCCAGTTTTGCAGATACCGATAAATTATCCGCGCAAGCATGTCTCTCGTCATTTCAGTTGCAAATGCAGTCTGTCACATGGTGCTAGATTGGTCGACCAAAAGCTGCAGAAAAAGAAATCGTTAGAAGGTACATATGACTGTTTCAGAGGGCAGCGTGCAGTGACACAATCTCGGCATGGCCGCCGCCAATTTGCAGCTGTTTCTACGGGTGCTGATACTGATGCCATTTCTACTCGATCTCAGTGTCGCCAAATACTGAAGGATACTGTTGTCCGGTAACGCGTTTTTTACATAGTTGTGCAAGTTCTATTGTATGTTGTTATGTTGTACGAGGCTGCCAAAAGAAGATATTCATTATGCAGTGTAATTATGCAGTTTGTTGTCTTGTTGTTGTTATTAGTTCGCTGACTTTAATTCATTGTTGACATACGAGAAATGCATTTGATAATAAATTTCATGATGTATGCAATGTCACCGAGATTTATCGTAAATAATGTTCAACGGTTTCTGCTGTTACTCCTGTTGTTTCATTAATTTGTGGCCATATGTCCATTCGTTTGACGTTTTATTTTTTGAATTCTGTTTTATTTTGAATCTCTGGACTGATGACCGATTTGTATTTCTGCGAATTTTGAACTCTGACCTCATTGTTGATTAGCCCTTTATATTGTGCAATACATTAAAATGTGGCAGCATTTTTAAATTGATGAAATTCGTATTTTGTGTTACTGTTTTGATTTGTTTAGTGTAGTGTATGTGTTTAGTTTGTGTGTTTTCTTATGACATATTATACACTCTTAGAACATTTTCACTAGAATTGTTGTTTCATTTTCACTAGAATTGTTGTTTCTAGTGTTTATGGAAGGGTTTTGCATAGATACCTGTAGGTGATGGACTTGGGTCTTGTGTTTGAACATGAACAGGATGTACAATGTATTCTTATATGCTGTTTGCGGACACTGATACGTTGTTCTGCAATACATTGACTAGTCTAACTAAAGTGTGTAGGTGCGCGATGCTGCGTTTTTACATTTGAACAATTCGAGCGTTTTGTGGTGTGTGTTTATTATGCAGTGTGAGGCAGTATGTGTCGTGTGTTCGCGCTCTGTGCTTCTGTGTCCAGTACAGTGTGTTTGTGTGTGTGTGTTTCGTCTTAAGTGTATGTTGGTCAGAAGCAGTGTTGTATGTTTGTTCCTATACAGTGTAGTGTACTTGTTTGTGTGTCAGCCTCTGCCTCTGCTGAATGTTAGCTGGTGACGGACGGCCAACATGAACTTTCGGTGTATTGTAATTGTGCCTAGTAGTCTAGTAATGGACTTTTTGGCACTCGGTAAGAAATCTGAATCAAGCCAAAGCTGTGCAAGTACAGTCTGTATCCCTATTATTCATAAAATAACAGTTATTTGGTAATTGATAAAGTAAGTTACAGTGAAAGAATGTTATGGAGATAACGCTGATATTTCCAATAACGTGTACCATAATGTGACGAAAGACCTCGGCTGCTACTAATTAGTACAAGTCATCATGTATTTGTGATTACTGGCTTACATTTTAGGACCAGCTACTATTGTGAAAGGTTATTAACGTTCTTATGTTATTGATAATAGGTAGAAAGTCATGAACACTCGTATCTCAGTTGCCAAGTGTAACTTGGTGTCAAATAATACAGCGTGTTAATAAGCCTGTGTGTGAACTTCTGGCATAAAACGAAGATCCAAAATATTGGAACTGGAGTTGCTCCAAGAACAGTCCATATTGACAATCAAGCAATAGAGACAGTATCCAGGTTTACATGGGCGTCGCTGGCTCCATTATGGCTCAACTTGACAAAGTCTGGCGTCAGCAAAGACTCAGTCTCTCCACCAA
>Ga0209149_1001870_pt1 | contig 11253 bp, 12 predicted proteins | sample WorMetTyACAVOLI2_FD_187423 | JGI IMG/M metagenome (GOLD analysis project Ga0209149, IMG submission 187423) | Marine gutless worms symbiont microbial communities from Max Planck institute for Marine Microbiology, Germany - Olavius algarvensis... ...
GAAAATCACAGATCGCTCATTTAGATATGCATCACCTCGTCTTTGGAATCAACTTCCAGATTCATTCCGTCAGCCTCACCATTCTTGTCTCGATTCACCTCCTCATCCACTTCTCAACTCATCTCTGACATCATTTCCACTCTATCGTCATCCATCACTCCTTCACTCTCTTTCACTCCAGGCTCAACGCCTACCTTTTCAACAAATCCTTCCCACCGTAGATTTCTTTTACCTACTGGACTGCCTCACGATAACGGGACTGGACCGGACCTATCATGCTCATCATTTTGTTTTTAGTTTCACATTTTATTTTTTTGTTTATTCCGAGTGGTAAACTAAGCTGGCTACCCGTCAGCTTGTTACTGCACGTTAAATACACACTGTCTATGCAATCGTATCGTATGAGTTAGTTGGTATTATTTTATTCTTTTGTCGGAATTAGCTGAAATGGTACACGTTAGGCCTAACGTCCAAAAATGTTATAATTTAGGATATAAGTAATGTACAGCGTATAGCAGCTACAACTGCTGCGACCAAAGGTTTTACAGACGACATACGTTGCCACGACAACTGCCAGACCTAGCAGCGCCCACCGGATCCGGACATTTCTTCCTGGACATATTCCCCTTCGGATAAATTTCTCCAGATATTTGCCCCTCCAGGGGAATGTCCTGTACTCGCGCCCACAGACTCTTAAACTATTGCGGCACGCAGCTGTGTGTGCTGCGGTTATGCACTCAGAGCTCAACGACAAAATTAGCATTTAGTTTACGTTTAACTCCTTACAACACCCGACTGAAGCAGCATGTTTTGTAGATATAAGGATTGCGGAAAAGTCTACATAGACAGCATTTTCTGCCGATAGCAGCAGACGAGCTGTTATTTTTGGTCGAGTGTAATTGTTTGTTAGCAGTGTGTCGTGAACTGTGGGAATTGATCGGGGATCACGTCCTAATTATTTTGATAAATAATCCGCATCGCCGAGATTAAATGTCGCGATAACGCCAGTGTGAAAAGGTCAGAGAGTTTGGTAGAAAGGATTGATGAAGGTATGGATTCAGGGCGTTCCATGTCATTGTATAGACACTGCGCAGATGTGACCAAAAAGTAGTAATAATGGCGGAACGTTTCTCAGAGCTTCACCAGGCTGGAAGTGAACGTAGCCAAACTATCCCTTCGGAATAAATTTGTTTTAGAATTTCTAATAGTTGCCCCATTTCTGTACAAAGGTCGCCACCAGACGGGCCGATGTCGAAAATGGGTTAAAATGTGTAGTTGTACCCCTTAAAATTTAATAGGGGACACGAAATTGAAAAAGCTCAAGGTACGCTAAGCACACTAGGCGTACATCTTGTGCTTCGGTTTGGCCGTTATTTTAGAAAGTGTTATAAAGACTAATAAAAACACACACAAAATGTAAGCTCCGTTAGCTTGACGCTATGCCCAAACAAGAAGACATGCAGCATCATTTTGTCTGTGCTCGTGGACTGCGCAGACATGGTGGACTTCACGATCGTTCTGATACGAGACGGACACGAGAACGTCGTGCTGCCGGCCAAGTGTCCCGGTCGTAAGCCGCTGGTCGAGTACGTCCGACCGCTGCTCATTCCCATACTCGACTTGCGCTCCGTTGACCACGGACAACGCATCGTCATCCAACTCAACGTCGGCGCTGGCGTCGAGGCAGACTGGTCGTGGCCGGCCGAACGCGTTGCGGTCAGTTTTTATCGCGCGTCAGTGCAATTCTGTCTGTCCGTCCGTCCGTCCGTTACGTTCCGGTATTCTATAAACAGTTAAACATGTTGTCATAGTTTCTTCACTGCATGCGGCGCACGGTATCCCAATCATTCTAGTTTTATGAGCGTCAGACACCTTCGCGAAATTCCGACGGGGTCACCCCCATGCGATGGCGCTAAATACAGGTGGAGTACAAAAGTTTCCCTATTTTTGACCGATAACTCGCTATATCTCGCAAACGATGCAAGTTACTATGGAATATGAATAGGAAACCGTACCCAAGCTTTCGAATAGTACCATTTTCAATGACCTTGAGTGACCTCTAACCCAGATTTCAAGGTTACGTCAGATGGGGATTTTTTTGATGAACACACACTGCATGTGCTACGTTTCTCGTGATGTTGGCCCTGAAAATGTTTCTAATAGCTGAGTAGGTGAATTAACCTTTAAAATTTTCAAGATTATCATAACATTCGATTGACTGGTGAAAATGGTAACGTCAAATTTACGAGTATATTTAATAATAATGATGATGATGATGACGATGATGATGATGATAATGACGACGACGACGACGACATTATGGTTATCATAGTAATAATAGTAATAATAATAATAGTAATAATAATAATGTCGATCTGTCACAGGGTCAGGAGTGCAGTCTGACGCAGGAGGTTGTGCGTGCGTCTCCTTCGGTAAGACGCCAGTTAGTTGCTTGAACAGAAATAAATGAACATCTTTATTCACCACAAGTGGTAGCAAAAAATTAAAAATACATACAACAATTTAAACAAACAAACACAATGTACAGTAAACAAACAAAGGATAACAAGAAGTGATGTGACTTAGCTACCTTAACTAATGTCTACAATAGTGATAATATTCACCATTAAATGGTAGATAATAAGAGTCAAACATTGATAACGGATACAGTTAAAGTATAGAAACATAAAACAAGCATAGGCTACAAAAAGTACACTTTCTAAGGCTAAGCGTCTCCATCTGCCCCGGTTTGGAAACAGAGTGTTGTCCACGGCACCTTCTTTATCCGGTGCTACCCTCTTGACCGTTCGCGAGGGCGTTCCCCTATCCGGAACTCGGGGACGCGGGTGGTGGCCGTAGTGCCCCAGCGCGGTGACACTGCCACCGTCACCAACCACCCGCATTATAAATAAACTGAACCTACTTGTGAATGTGAAGCTGATCAAAGCACGAATCGTGAGTTTCATTTTTTAATCATTTGCGAATGTTTACGAATTACAAGATGTTGTATGTTAACGAATTTTAAAAAGAAGCTTAGCTGTGGCAGAGAAGTCGCGCGATGTGTCGCAGAGAAGTCGCGCGACGCTCCATGTCGTTGAAAAATTTGCATGGCACCGTTCAATAGATCGTGTACGGTCTTCTATTCATTTTTTGCCGCGTGATGCTATGCGATTCTGAGCCAATTTTGGGCTTCACTGCATGCTGTGAACCGTTCCAGCGGCAAATGCAATACACTTAGCTGCGACGGACCATGGCGAGTTTATAACACTAGTCGCTGGTAAGCGGCCAAGTTTGTCGATGGCGAGAAATAACGACGACGTGTATGACAAGAAGCCTCAACGTTATGCCGAAGACAGCGTTATGCACTGGTAAATCTGAAGCCTAGTAACAATAATAAGAAACTCCACACGAGTTATTATTTTGTTGAGGGTAACTACTGACGGAGACAAAGCATCGCGCGGCCTCTCTGCAACAGCAGAGCTACTTGTCTATAGTAGCTATGACTGTAACTTGCACCGTTTGCGAGATATAGTCGATTATTCGTTCTAAAACACTAACTGTAATCCACCCCAAACTTAGTTGATGTATCCGTTAGAGTGATCCCGTTTTAACTTTGGCAAAGTTTTGATATCCGCAGAAACTAAAAGGATGGGGCTACAATCTGGCCTTGGCAGCTTAACGACACGTTTCTCTGTTTCGATGCATTACTATAGACTGTGACAGACGGACGGACAGACATACATTTTTACGATGGCTCAGAACGCGCACTTCACTTCACTTTATTTCAATAGCAGGCAGAGCCCATGAACAGTGAGAATATAGTAAAGAGTGTAAAAAATGTAAAAAAAGGTTAAAAAATAACAATGCGTCACGCGGTAAAAATTAGAATCCAGGTATTCACAACATCATAACGTTACTCAATATTTACATACTCTTTCTAAAGACAAGCAGCCCTGCTGTCACAGAGAGGCCGCGCGATGCTTCGTGTCTGTCAGTAGTTAGCTTCAATAGTACAATACGTCGAGCGCAATCTTCTATTTGCCGTACTTCCGCTTCAGATTTATCGCTGCGTAAATTAAACTCTGTTCTCTTCTCTTCTGTTCGGCGTATTCACTGATGCGTGGCGTTCTGTGCCGTAAACAGACGTGCCAGATAAAATTCACAATGTGAACCTGTCAGAAACGTTTGTCAGTTTTGCTACTTTTGCAGCGTATTTTATATGCCGTATGCCGTATACCGTGCGGTAGACCCCGCTTTTTAGTGCACGTGAAATCATTCTATCGTATCGTGTCGTATCGTACGACGATTAGTGTACAAAAAGGAAACGACCTAAATGACCACTGTGCCGTCGCCCGTCGGCCTGGCCTACCAAGCCACATTTACAGTAGGGCTATATATACTGACATCCGCTAAGTTCGTCGCGCATAAAGTCGCATATACACTGTGGTCCAAAAGTCACCCTTTTTCATTACAGTGCGATTTCTAGAAACATTGACAAATTTCTATAATGTTTGGCATATAGTATACCGCGTTAATTTGCAACACAACGATTATTGACTTACCCGCCTCACCTACGTACTGTTGCTACACTACCTTTAGAAAAGTTTCTTCTAGCGAGACAGCGCGTCAGCACACCGTGTGCATCAGACGGTCGAGCTATACTGCAGCGTAAAACTGCGAATTTCATTCCTCCAGACGTAGAGCCCCAGCTTAGCCATGATCTTAATGCAGTTCACTGTCAAATATGGGGCGTGATGCACGACCGTGTGCATTAGACTCTAGTTCGAGACGTTGCCGACCTGATGCATGCGCTTGGTTGACGCTTGGAATGGCTTGTCGCCAAGCATTGTGAATGATGTTCGTGAATGGCATTAGAAACTTCAGGCATGTATATATAAAAAGGAAGCCATTTTGAACATTTGCTGTGATATTTAGGCTCAAGTGCAGACTGGTGGTGTGGATAAACTGGATATTTTTTCAGTTTGTGCAACGATAACGTGTAACTGTGGCTGCTATAGTTAATACTGTGTTGTTAAATTGTTTCCCAAGGTAGTGTAGCAGCAGTACGTAGGTTTGTTGTGTTTAAATTAACTCGATATACTGTGTGCCAGATATTATAGAAGTTTGTCAACGTTTGTAGACACAACTGTGAAATGAAAAAGGTTGACATTTTTGAACCACAGTGTAGTATGTCGCGCGTGCTTGGCATTGCTGTCACGTCAAGTACATGCTGTATTTTACGGGTCATTGTCGTCAAAACTATGTAAACTTTTATGTGTCAGGCGATAACACCCCTGGATTTTCCCAATTATTTGCATATAACAATTATCGGTCCCCAATTGAGCTGAGTATATGGATGAGTAACAGGCAGCCTAATTTTCGCGCCGACATTTTTGCACCACTGGCATTCGTTACTGATGATTTAATGGAGTTATGAGAACCAGCAGTTAGTGTAAAGATCCAACTCTTTAAGTTGTGAAGTTCTCTCATATGTCTACACAGACGAGCCAAAGAACAAAAACATTTCTCATTATAAGTCATCTGCGACGGGATCACATGTGCACCATCCGCGACGCCGCATCTCCAATGGTTGCAGCGCTATCGTGCTAACGAGATTTTGCTGACTCTGCGGAACTTACATACCTGTCAACATACCCGCAGCCACTTATATGGCAGTCCACACTACAAACGTGTCTCCAGAACCACTTTGTTGACAGACAGACAGACAGACAGACACGTTGAAAACAATACCAGCTTTCGCTATCGCGGCTGGTAAATGTGTGTAAGCGGTCCATCTCCATGAAACCTAATGCTTGTAAGGTAATTGCAGGATAGAAGCTCAATGCCGACTAGACGTATACTTCGTCGTCGTGTCACCCGCAACGTTATCTCGTGGTTGATGGACAGCGAGACGCTCATGTTCGGCTATAAACCGACGGAGCAGACGCATTCGCCGCCCGCGGCAGCCCCTCGTCCGGAGGTGGCGGACACCAGCGAGCTGGAGGACGACGATGACACGCCGCGGTTTGAGAACGACATCGAGGACCGACGAGAGGTGCGCGAGGCGCGACTGCTGGCGGGCTTTCACGACATCGATCTGCGGCGCAAAGAACAGGTGCTCGTCCTCTCTATATGTGTCTCACGCCAGCTTAGTCTTTCTTAGAAGCATTCTACCATTAGCACCACTAACCACCTGTCGCTTTCCCCCCACATTTCGCGCCACTTTTGACACTCAGTTTAGCCATATTTTTATATGGTACGTTTACTACTGTGAGTGCGATGATATTTGAGACACATTGATACCGCTAGATACGACTTCTATCACCTCGAAATTCGACAGGTGACAAACGACGGTAGATTGAATTCTGCAGGCATTTTCACTGAACATACTGATAGATACTGTAGATATAGTATATTTTTAGTTGTCTTATGGACATTCGTTATTTTCATTGTTAGTGTCTTAGATAAGTTAGTTAAGTCACTTTTCTTTTTATTCTTTCTTCTGCTACCATTCATGGAGAATAAAGATGTTATACATAGCAATATTACATTATTATAAAACTTTTATTTGTGTGTCACTACCGTCGATGAACTCCTAATTAGCCTTCTGTTGCTGTAGTGGTTATCAGCATCATGATACATGATTTTTATCCGTAATTTTCATTTTTTTATTAATGAAACATCAACATCTGTCGTGGTTTGCCTTGTCCAGCGATGGCCGGTGCGGCATATGTTTCTGGTCGCGGGTGTTTTATTGTTGCAATGTTACGATGCTTGTTAAAGGGTTAAAGGTAGAGGTAAGGGTAAGTGAATTTATACAGCGCATTTATTGTAGGCTAACACTCAAGGCGCTCAGGTACGGATCACATAGTTTTACCTGCAAAGTTCACCGTATCTGCATCTACCTCGTAAGCGTTCACCAGATGGCGCCACGCACTGACTGATGTGACAGACATCTAATTTCAGCCTGGTACTCATTTATCCACCCCGAAAGGATGAAAGGCTGAGTTGACCTGGTTGGCTGATCTATAGTGGTGACGGTTTACCCACACAAGTGGTCACTCGTCAGCTGCAGGTCACGCGCAGGACACGGAAAATTCGCCGGTCATAGACCGACGTTACCACTGTAGCAGTACGAGATAAACGGTTGTAGTTATCGCCATGAAACTCTCAGAATAGATTGGTAATGGTGTTGGTAAGATCATGCTGTTAAATTTGCTAGGTGGCAGCACCCTGCAATTAGGTGTGGGGCGAGATTTGCTGTTCCTGGTACAACTTGTTTTATTTGCAGGAGGTCAATAATTTGTTGTCGCCGTACCTGAGAGAGCAAGGACGATACATTCTAAGGACAAGTTCATCTCAGCCAAGCGTTGTTCTTGCTATCAGCGTCACGTAAGTAAAGCTTAACGCACAGTAAGGAGATGGGATCGGACAGGACCGGATCGGATTGAAAATCTAATCCGAGTGCGTTTCCAGTTTTTTTTCAGTCAATTACAATCTGCGAAATTTTCACCAGTCCGAATATTTTTCAGTCTGGTCTGCATGGTCCGATCCGATGCGATCCGATCCGATCCGATCGGTTCAGTAATTTTTCAGTCTTTGTAAGCCGCTCCACATCAGTGTTCTGACACTTGATTTGACGTCAAAAGGACCGGTAAAAATCCTGCACTTGGACTCTTAAACTTTCGGCAACCTGGCATGACAAGAAAAAGAACCAATATGACAAAATCCGAAAAGTACTGGATTTAGTATTACGTTTGCAATTGATAGTGTACCTCCTTGCAATTGGCTATGTACCTGCTATGTTAGTAGAGTTTTGTTTTGTTTTGTTTTTCAGACACAACTGGCAGATTCACCACTACTACATATTCTCGAAGTACGAGCACTCTTGCATGCGGTATACTATCCGCATCAAGGAAGGATACCAGTGGGACTCGCTCCGTGCTCTGCTCGATCACCATCACCGTCATTCTATCGAGCGCTGTCCAGACGGCGACGAGGTGCTGCTCACATCGCCAGTTGTGACGAATCGTCGACTGCAGTGTTGTTCTCCTACTGTGACAACAACGTCACTTTAATGCAGTCGCGGCGGCAGCAGCTGACCAATAAGACATCCATGCCATCGTGGCATCCCGGTTCCCTTTTACGTGTGTTGCTTTTACGTGTGGTGTCTTAAACAAGCCTCACACTGACACGACAAACTGTTTACGCCATGGCACGCAATTTGGCGTGCCAATGAGAGAAGAACTCGTGGCAGTCGTGGGGATGTGTGGCGATGCGGGTCAGGTCAAATAGTGCATGCCATGTCGTGGCAAGAATTTCGAAACGTTCAAACATTTTTCCATAGGTGTCACAACTTGTCATTGTCGTGCCACCTTCGTGAACACGTAAACTATGAGCAAACTAGGTGCAACTATAGTGAGTGACAAGGCGTGCCAAGGCGTGCCATGGCGTGAACATTTTGACATTCCCGCAACGGCCTGGCACGCACTACCCGCATCTCCACACATCCTCACACACGCTGTCACGAGTTCTTCATTTATTGGCACCCAAATTGTGTGCCGCGGCATAAACCGTTTGTCACCTTACTCGATGCCATTGAAATGGCACGACTTGGCACGCCATATTGCGGGACATTGCTGGGACAAAATTCGTGCCAGTGTGAGACTTGCCATACTGCTACGTTGTGGCGTGTGTTTATACCGATATACTTTATAGACCTACACGTTCATTATATGCAGCCACACACCAATACACAGTATATTACATGTTATCTACATCTCCGCTAATGTCTTGCCGCTATCACTAAGCGTGTTTCTGGTGCTCCTTGGCGTTGCCGCGCTGTAACTCGGCTGTCAATCATATTTCCCAACCACAAGGGCCAGACGGGTCCTCCAACTTTCAACACTCTAACAGCAACAATGTATCTGATTAGCGTTTGGGACTCACTCGCTGCAAAATGTGCAGCTTATAGTATGAATTTTCAAAATGTTCTCGGTGTAATACCCAGAACGTCGTTTCGTCGTAAGCAGGCTTGCTCATACCGTTTCTGACTGTATGCTTGGCCAGCGAACTTGGTGTCAAGAGTCACATCCTGCAGGCATATCCTGCCAAAACTGCTACTCAGAATGCACCAGAGCATGCCATTTCAGCCCAGTTTTTAAAAATGATAAATTTTCTTGGAGGCCGTCACCGTCACCCTCCCAGCATCCCTCAACTTTACGAACGTGGTCGCACCCCAAGTCGTGACGGAGAAACAGAGTTAACAAGTGGTCGACGCACAGCAAATCTCGCTCCGCGTCCATTGCAGGGTGCTGCACGCCACGTGGTGAATTTAAAAGCACGATTCCAGAGCCATTGGCCATCTACTGTGAAAGTTTCATGCCTATCGCTGTAACTGTTTTTTGCCGCACGATGCTATGCATATGCGCGTCCTATGCCGTCATGTGGTGTCTGTCTGTCTGTCCGTCTATCACGTTCGTACATTCTGTCGAAATGAGTAAACATATCTTCAAAATTTTTCACCATACGGTAGCCACACCATTCTCGTTCTTCTGCACCAAACGTTACGGCATTATTCCGACGGGAATTTCCCTAACGAGGGCGTCGAGTGCATGTGGGGTAGGCAAAAATCGCGATTCTCGACCAATATCTGGCTTCAGCGCGTGTTGTCAACGCTGCGACCGCTAAGTAAGATAAACACAGCTGCACCGGACAATCATGACAAGTTGATGACACTCATCGCTGGTAAGCAGCGTTGTTTGTTGTTCGCGGGAGACGGAGGACGAAGTGTTTATGACAAAAAGCTTCAACGTTACGCCGAAGACAACAGAAGTTAATTGTACGCAGTAAGTTAGTAAGTAAATAAGTAAGTAAGTAAGTAAGTAATTTATTGTAATGCAACCATAGGTTGAAAATTACAATACAAAATAACATGTCATCAACAACTACCCGGGGTACAAAACGTTTAAATACTTATAAAAATTTCTACATTAACAACACAAAACACACATTGGGCCTAGTATTTCCTTGCAATGCAGTATGGAATGAAATCTTTACCATATCTATTTTTCTTGCACTTTGGGATTTGATAGGGATACGTAGGTCTTAATATCATCTGAGAACTGGAAACTTTTGGGCTGGGATTAAGTAATGCAGTGGGTGAGTAGGACTTTTAATTTGTCTAAAGATCTGCTTAGTAATTTTTTCACGACGAGTATCTAGGCGATTAAGGCCAGATTTATCCATGGCTTGAAAATATGACAACTGTGGAAAAATTATTCTCAAGCAACGTTTCTGTACACGTTTAATATATTTAGAGAGTTTGCTAGTTTGCAGTGGTAAATCTGAAGCCGTTTAACTAATGATAAAAGATTGCGCTCGAGGTATTGTACTGTTGGAGCTAATTAGACAGACAGGAAGCACGCGCGGCTTTTCTGCGATAGCAGAGCTACTTGTAATGTTGCAATGACGAGAGCATCGTAAGATCGCGACAATCATGATAACATCGTCAGAAATGCATGCGCCAATAAAAACCCGCTGGCTCGGGCCGCAGCGAGATAAATTAGATCGATTGAATATTGTCGTAGGTTTAATATGGAAAAGTTTATTTTAGATAATATTTACGTATTTTTGTTGTGATCGATGTATTGTCAGGTTAACTGTGAACAAATGAACTATGCAATTTTAATTTGTGAATGTTCCGATGTTCGTATAAATGCACTATTTTCATTAAAGTTTGGTTGTGTTTTTTTGCATTTTATGAATTGCATTATTGACCTGTTGTCCGGCCGCTTATAAATTATCGAATCACACAAAACAAATTTATATCCGTAGTTACTTTTAAAAGTTTTTTTTGTTATCAGCGTGTTTTACTGTCATATTTAAACACACAGACACGACTTGCATACTTACAGTATATAAAGCGGTATTATTATTGTAGTAAGTTGAATTATTATTACTGTCATGTGATTATTATATGAAATCGTACACGAAGTACATAAAAAGAAAGAAGGAAGAAAGAAACTTAACTATGACGTACAAACATACTCAATAAGTGCGACAATATCAAACGGGCAAAAATCAGAAGGAAGCCGTAGTACATGGTCTCTGATAGAGACTAACTCCAACAGAAACTTCGAGTCACGGATCTGAGCCTCGTTAGTACAACCTTTAACATGTTTACGTACAATCTCATCAACAGAAATATTTGAAATTGTATCACTCGAGGTGCACTGATACCGACGCATACAA
>Ga0209149_1001871_pt1 | contig 11251 bp, 8 predicted proteins | sample WorMetTyACAVOLI2_FD_187423 | JGI IMG/M metagenome (GOLD analysis project Ga0209149, IMG submission 187423) | Marine gutless worms symbiont microbial communities from Max Planck institute for Marine Microbiology, Germany - Olavius algarvensis... ...
TAGGGGAAAATTGGGGGGGGGGTCATGTTCTCCCACTTCACCTGGGGGGGTTAGACGCCACTGCTTGCACAGCTCAACGCAGACATCTGAATGGAGAGCGCGAATTCAGCCGTATGACTGACGAAAGAGGTGAGACTTGGTCTCCCTTCGGGACTAATGTCCATATAACACACTTACGGCGCCAAAACCGGTACCAGAACACCACTAGCGGTTTCCGACGTGTCTGTCATGCAATTTGTTACCGAATTTGTCTGGTATCAGTTTCCACTAACGAATAGGACACGCTCTATTTTCGTGCCGGTTTATGGTAACAGTTTTCTGGTAAGGGCTTTCGGCGCATATGTTTGCATATGTGACATATTGTTTACTTATTTTTTTCGGCTCACCTTGTATTAATTAGTAATTTCAGCACACGCCAAGCCACAGCGTACGTGACCAAGTAGCCTACAGGGAAATGGCACCAAGAAAAAGATACGCAGCTTGGTCGGTGTTCCGGTGTCGAGGCTATCGCGAATAAGGGCCACTTCGTTATGAAGCCCTGGAAGCCGAAACAGCTCCTCCTGTACACATCGACACAGCTCTCTTTCAGTATTATTACTAACAGAATTAAGTTGAGACAAGAAGCTCAGCTACTGCTGAGAAAGCTGGCGTTACGATGAGATCAGTAATAATAATAATAATAACGGATTTGTACAGCGCCTTTAGGTCCGAAGATACAAAGGCGCTTGCAGCACAGGAGGACGAAGTTAGTTTGAATAGATGGGTTTTCAAGTAGCGTTTGAAAGTGAGAATGTTTTCGCACAGTCGAATGTCAGCAGGTAGAGAGTTCCAGGTGGATGAAGTAGCAACAGAAAAAGCGCGACGGGCCAGTTCAGTGTGTATGCGAGAAACAACGAGCAGCGGAGCATCGGAAAAGCGCAGAGCCCGATGTGTTGCATGGGTCTATACCAGGTCGCTGAGATATGTTGCAGTGGCTGTGGTCCGCACCTTATGTGATTGACAGACTACTCTAGCGGTACATTAGCTAACTTATAACCTTAAGTATGATTTATGCAAATTTTATTTCACTATTAGAGTTGTCAACAGTGGAATTCTGTACCAATATATTATTTATAATCTTTGTGCAGAAATTCAAGAAACCGGAAGCTGAAGTGAAGGGACAGATAATAATTGTCGCGCGGCCTCTCTGCGACAGCTGAGCTTCTTGTAATAAACCGAAATTACTACATCACGTTAGTATATCTCGCCTGGCGGTGTGTCGTAAAGATGAGTTATTAGAAATTTAGCTCCTTAGGTTTAGGAAGAATCGCACAAGTTGTCCAACGGCAATCCAAACCGGAAGTGCAGAGGCGTAAAAAACCAAAGCGTTGAGAACGGGCATCACGTGACCTGAATGATGTCAACGTCTTAGACGTGGACCGGACGCTGCTCTCGCCTCCCCTCCTCCGGTACCCCCCCGCATCCGGTCGGCCTCTTGAATGCGTCCGAGCCGGCGATTTTCATATCGAGCGAGAGTAGCACCACGACGCGGAGATATTACATGGACAGGTCACTGGGGTCCAGTCCAGTCAGCCAAAGACACACGCCAGACGTACACATCAATCGCGTGATGTTATGGTAGTTGACAGTGTTGTTAGACACGGCTAAAGACTTGTATGTCAAGTACACAAACAAAGACCACGATCTTATTGCCGCGCGATGCTATACATAAGCGCGGCCTATGCCGTCATGCGGTGTCCGTCCGTCGAGCTGTCCGTCGCGTTATTTCGTCAGAATAGTATGGTATAGTAGAGTTTAACGTCCCACTCGACACATTATAGGTCATTTCGGAGACGGTTACTTTATGAAATAAACGTTCTGACTGGATTCCAAAATAACAACGCACACTGCCAAAGCAAGGAAACACAAAAAAAAAGAAGTTCGTCCATCGATAAGGAACAGGAATGGTATGGTATATAGTAAGGTTTAACGTCCCACTCGACACATTATAGGTCATTTCGGAGACGATTTTACGGGCCAGATGACCTAACCAACAGTGTCATAGCACTAAGTGCCAATCCCATCAGAATCAGCTCACTAAAAGGTAAAGAGAAGGATGTAAGCAAAAAAATTAATATATATATAGCACCATGAAGACCTAAGACACAATGGCGCTCAGTTTCGTTTGTTGGAATAAAAAAGTACGTTGGAGTACGACTTTAAACAGCCTTTTTTCTTCGTATATCTGGGATTTACTCATGGCACTGAATGGCCTATTTTTGTGCTGATGTGCCGTTAAGAACCTAGTCTCTCTTTCTGGGATTTACTCAAGTGTGTGAAAACAATAACATCGCTGGCCCGCCTTTTGTTCGACTTTGGCGTCGACACAACGGACGACGATTGTGAACAACAGGCCCGAGCGTCGCACTCCGTTCACAGCAGTTGACAACACCGGTGGAGAGACGACGGTCGAGCTCGGTTTACAACAGCTGTGGTCTGACGCCAAGTCGATCGAACTAGGAGGTGGTATTAACATTTGCATACATTTTGCACTTTAAACCCGAATATCTGCCTAGGGGAGCATCAGGGGGAGGATCTGAATGCGGCAACAGAATCAGCGCTGTCAACTTCTTTATAGCGTTTCATGGTAACTATGGGTCTATTGCTTTGTTTTCGAGATATGACCACGGGAGGGGCAACGGACGACGGACCGACACGGTAACCAACGCATATCTGGCCTGTAAAACGGGCCAGCAAAAATTCTCAAAATAAGGACACAGGCAACAACATCAATTTCATCGACGACTAAAACAATTTAGTTCAACAATCGAATATTTTTTATCAATAATTCGATAACTTCAAAGAATTTATCAAAAAAAACGTCATTTTAATTATTTTTTTTCGTTTACTGCTTTGCAAGAAGTCCCGTCGTCGATATCGTCCAACGCATTCACGACATTAAGTTAAAAGGCAAAACGTAAACACAAGACAGGAGCTTTAGAAAAAACATTTTTCTTTACCAAACTTACACATAAGCAGACAAAAAATATTCTGTAAAATAAGTTATCGAATATTTGGTCGAATAGAATGTTTTAGTAGATCACAAGTTAGAAGGTTAATGAGTAACTGGTAACCGCAAACTTCGCAACTGTTTTAACCCTTTGTAGTCAGTGACAATGACGTTCATCCGAATGTGTTGCCGGCGTCATAACATTATATAGGGTGCCTTTATTTTCCTCTCTCCGCTGTACCGTCTCACTACCGAACCACCTTAACTCCTCGCCTCCCGATCACTCGCCAGGCGGCGACACTGACAGCCACCTCCTCCGTCTTTCATCGCAGAGTGAAAACATTCTATTACCGAAATCCTTTCCATCATTCATCCACATCTTCTGTCAATCGTACTGCCATAGTGATTTCAATGTCGAAACCTCCTCATCGTTGCTCTTGCTTTTAATTTTATGCATTATATTCTGCACTTTTAGCTGTGCCGTAAACCAAGCTTTTGAGCGCATAATAATATTATGCACAGAAACAGGGCCGCCCCCCCAAACCCAAGGAAACAAACATTTCCCGATTTCCGCTCTCTCCCTCCCCTTTCCTAATTCCTCCTTTCCCCACCCCATACTTCGCCATTCTCCTCCCCTAGCCTGGTGTGAATTTCCCATGGGGCGCCAAACCAGTAATTGCGCGTCTCTGACCTACCTATTAAAGTTTATTTGTTTAGTATTATGACATTGAATGATACTATGTAGACATTTAACCCTCATATTGCAAATGGGAGTAAATAACCTTCAGACAACTTTAGTCTCAAAAACATAGGAACCACAAAAAAAACGGAGTTTGGCCGCCAGGATCGGCCGACACGGTATGTCCCCGCCGGGCTGTAATGACACAAGTACAGCATTGGGCCAAGACGGCTCAGACTGATTACGTGACCTTGCAACCTTGACCTTTGACCTTGGAGGTCATGGCGCCTGTGGCTGATGCGGGTCGTCGTCCTCCATCCGTGTACCAAGTTTGAAGTTCGTAGGGCTTGCCGTTCGGAAGATATGGCGCACGATGTGTGTGAGCATTAATGGGCCTTGTGACCTTGACCTTTTGACCTTGAAACTGGTGTGCTAGTCGCATCAAAGGTGGGGAACCTTCCTTCCAAATTTGGGCACCCTAGGCCTTTGGGTTCTTGAATTATTCGCTATGTACGTGACGGATGGACAGACGGACGACGAACGGACAAAAGCAACGCTTATTGCCCCTTCCCTACGGGCGGGGCATAATAAAGTGATAGATAGATTTCTAAGCCCAAAATAGCGACAGTAAGGCAGACCGAAATATCGTGAGAATAAAAGTCATTAACCAATGGTCATTGTATTCATCAGTTATTACCACCATCCAAAGTTTTACCTATAAAGTTGCGTTCCTCACAGTGTGTCTCTGCCCCGCCACACTGTGATTATAATTTCCGAGGCGTGACCACTAGCAGTGAGTTGCGCATCAAAACAAAGATTGACGTGCTGCTGTCATGTGTCTTTTATCGACTGCTGTATGCGGCTGAATCTTGGACTATGAAAGCAGCAGATACCTGGAAACTTCTGGCGTTTGAGATAATAATAATAATAACAGTGAATTTATATAGCGCGTTTTTTGTAAAAGAACCCCAAACGCAATGCGTGTGCTAGCCTGGTAGAAAGAGAAGAGAAAGGTTTTGAGGTGGTGCTTAAAAGATGAAAGAGAAAAACTACTGTCTCTAAGGTAAGCAGGAAGTGAGTTCCAATTCGAAGGTGAAAAAACGTTGATGATATGTATAACCTTTTAGACAGGATACCGAATACCGGGGTGTGACAGACAGACAGAGGATAGACAGACATCTTTCCATGGCATAGTCCGCGCTACGCATACGCGTCGCGCGGTAAAAACAAGAAGTCTGGCCGCCGGTATGCCCCCACCGGCCTCTAATCACAGAGGTACAGCATTAAGCCAAGACGGCTCAGACTGATCACGTGACCTTGCGACCTTGACCTTTGACCTTGGCGGTTATGGCGGATGTGGCTGATGCGGATCGTCGTCCTCCATCCTTCCACAAGTTTGAAGTTCGTAGGCCAATTGCCGTTCGGAAGATATGGCGCACGATGTGTGTCAGCATTAACAGGCTTGGTGACCTTGATCCTTGACCTTTTGACCCTGAAACTGGTTTGCGAGTCGCATCAAAGGTGGGGAACCTTCCTTCCAAATTTGGGCACGCTAGGCCTTCGGGTTATTCGGTATGTACGCGACGGACGGACGGACGGACGGACAGACAAGACGGACTGAAACGGACGGACGGACAAAAGCAACGCTCATTCACTGCCCGCTTCCCTGTGGGCGGGAGCATAATATCGAACTAACATGCTAAATTAACGACGCTTCGTATCCACTCGCAGTCGTACTTGTAAGCGCAAGACAACGGACGCGCTTAAGACTCCGAAGTCACATTGATCAAGATTTAATACTCAACTTGAATGAAAACGAACGGTACACTCTGGGAATAAACCGGCGCGTCTTGCTGATCGACACGACTCTTGCATAATTTAACATCTCTAGCGACGACACTAGAGATGCTAAAACTACTTAGCATCTAGACATTATATAGTGATGCTTCAAGTATTCACAATTTCCTGCCAACCATCAGCGGCCAGCTAACAAAACACTGCTGCATATACACCGTGTCCAGAAAAAAAGGTGCCACTGATTTTTTGCTGTAACTTTTACAAATATTGACGGATTTTCATAATTTTTCGTGCACAGCTTCACAAGAGAATGCCAAAATCATTGGCGTAAAAATTTCTTGCCATACATTTGTTATGTTGCTACCATACAGTGTGAAAGTCTCAGACACAAAAGTAACACATTTCACACAATATTAGCACTTTGCACATGTTTATATCGATCGCATTTAGGGCAACCAGTATCGACGAAACAAACAAAACACAGCAGAAAGTCAGAGTCTCAAAATTTATGTTCAAAGTGTCCACCATTCACGCGAACACATGCATTCAAACGACTATGCCACTGCGCAATCGCTGCCGCGATGACGGTGTGCATGGTCCAGCAGCCTCCACTCCCTCAGCAGTCGTTCTTTTAACTTTCAACGTTCTTTCAACTCACATCATGGATCCACGAGCGGTAGACCCTCTCTTGAAGCATACCCCAGATGCTGTAGTCTACCGGATTCAAATCTGGCGAATTAGGTGGCCACATCTCTGGAGGGATAACCTCTGGCGTCTCTCTCTGCAGCATGGTGACAGTGTCACGTGCACGATGTGCTTGTGCCCCATCTTGCTGAAAAACGTAGTAATCCCCAAAAACAGAGCGGATATCCAGCAGAAGCATATTTAGCCGAACTGTATTCCGGTAATAGTCACCGTTGACCTTAACCCCTGGTTCCAAGAAGTGCAGCAACATAACAAATGTGTGGTAATAAATTTTTACGCCAATGACTTTGGCATTCTCTAGCGAAGTTGTGCACAAAAAATTATGAAAATCCGTCAATATTTGTAAAAGTTACAGCAAAAAATCAGTGGCACCTTTTTTCTGGACACGGTGTACAACGTGTCCCAAAAAATGAGACTCGCGTAATCTTAAATATCTTGTACAGTTGTAAGTCTATTGCAATGAAATTTAGCGTGTGACATCCTGATGACCTTAGCTATTAATTTGCTACTTCACCTTAGTTATGTTTCTACAGTACCTGATATTACACAAAAACCGAAACACTGCATTGACGAGCTGAAGCAGAGGCTCATTGACACTTGGGACCGTATTCCTCAGGGCATCATCGACGAAGCCAGTGACAAACATGGCTGCATGCATGTGTAAAGGCAAAGGGACGTCACTTTGAACACCTACTGTGATTTAGCCACACAGCTCAGAGCCACTTCGACACACCAAAACTGGTTCTTTTCAGAGCCACTCACACCACTGAGAGGAAGACAACATAACTCTTCCGTTTTTGTGTAATGTCAGGTAGTGTAGAAACATAACTAAGGTGAGGTGGCAAGTCATGTATGTGTTTAATAGCTAAGGTCATCAGGATATCACGTGCTAAATTTCATTGCAATAGACTTACAACTGTACAAGATATTCAAGATTATATCCCTACCAAAAATAATTAGTAAACGTTGTGAATTGGCGAAGTTGGGTCATATGAATCTTAGCAGTCCGGTTTTTTTGAGACACACTGTATAATGTACAAAGTCAAATACAAGAGTCTAATATCATATGTCAGCAATTATTGCTACTGTCGTACTTCTTTCTTCTTTCAGAGCGTACAAATGCATTGAGGCGAGAGAGCAGGTACTCTGTCGTACTGGATCGCAAACACTGTCATATGGTGCTGTTTTTGTTGTTGGCGTATGCAGTGACGTGCTGTAGGAACTCAGCCAGTCCACGGACTCGTCAATCAGCAGTCTGTAGTTTCTTTAGTCCGCCATCTAATTTCGTCAGAGGACATGATTCCACTATGTGGGACATTGTCTGAGTGACACCACGCACACATAGGTCACTTTCAGTCAGGCCCAAAGCTTGCAGCAGGCGCCACAGTGTCCTTGGTTTGTTCTGAAGTGGTTTAGAGTACACCACTGTTTCGTTGGCAGACCGAATCCTTCAGGACGGATAGTAGGGTCCTAGACTAAGTCACAGTTGACCACAATAGCCGAAATCCAGTCATTGTGCCGTTGAGAAATGATGTCCACTGGCTCCATATCAGACCATAGAGGCATGCACGATGTTAGCCGATGCTGAGGTGGATGAAGGAGGTCACTATTGAGGGGCCATGCATGGTACACAGTTGCTTTGACCACCAGTCCGTTCACTGCTGCTTTGTGCCTCAAAACAGGTGGTTCAACATGGCTTAAAACAGGAAGCCATGGCAATGGCGTAGGTCGGAGAGTACCAGATATCAGCCACATGCTGTTGTTCAGCTGATCGACCAAATGCGTATAGGTGGACCAAGCCCACACTGGAGTACAGTACTCTGCTACTGAAGATCTACATTGGCTATCTGTTAGTCAGCGAGTAGTCTTCAAGACGGCCTTGATGGTCTGGAAGTGTGTTCATGGTGTCGCTCCAGCCTATCTCAGTAACCTCTGCGTACCCGCTACTGCCATCTCAGGTCGTCAGCATCTGAGATCTTCACCGACTGGTACTCTACTGGTTCCACGCGTCTGAACTGCAACTGGACAACGAAGTTTTGCAGTCAACGGACCAGCCACATGGAACCGTCTGCCACCAGCAGTGTGGTCATCAGACCTGTCGGAGAGCGCCTTCAAGTGGGCACTGAAGACGCACCTGTTCTCGATTGCCTGGCGCCATTGAAACAACGTTTTAATGTTTCTGGCGCCGGATATAAATACTTATTTACTTACTTACTTACTGAGTAGCAGAGAGCTATAGCAGTCTCACACAACATATTTGCATTCGCTCTTTATGTTGTTGCTGCCAGTTTTGCCAGAAGGTTATTCCGACTTTCCAGTTTTTTTGGCTGTTTTGGTTAGGTGTACTTTGTAGCTGATGGTTCGATCAAGTGTAACTGCAAGGTATACAGGAAAGGAATCATGATGTAGGTGTTGTCTGTCACGGTGCTGAGGTATAGGCATAATAGGGTTTAAAGTCCCACTCAACACATTATAGGTCGTTTCGGATAACACAAACTAGCTGTACTAGGTTACAACGATCTCAACCAATAACAAAACAACCTGGAATCCACTACTGAAAATAAATAAATAAATTGTAGCAAACAAGCTACATTATGAGTCTGACCACAGCACTATAGGCCAAATAACTAGGGCTGTAAAACTAACGCGTTAACGCATTCGTTAACACATTAATTTTACAGCCCTCGTTATTCTCCGTCATTGTCATTGTCAATAAGTTCAGTGATGTGCACTAATCAGTCGTCAGTACTAGCAGTAGACTAGCGTTCAACAGCAAATAGAACACAAACAAATTGACAAATGTAACAAATAAAATGTGCGTTAAAACCGAGATTAACGCACAATTAAAAAAATTAATCGCGCGATTAACGCAATTAAAGAAATTAATCGCTTAACAGCTCCACGAATAACATGAAGTTCGCACAACTCACCAACTTAGTGTAAAATATGTAGAAAGGATACAGGAAATCACTGCAAGCCTCTAATGACCACTTGTAGCTATTGAGGTGCAATAAAAATGAAGATAAGTTTACTAAAGCAAATAACAGCACAGTCATCGATGAAATGTGTGGATAACATGGCTTGAGAAAACTGACCTCGTTAAGCCCATTCATAAAGATGTAGTCTACAAGTCGCCATAACTCCTTGGGAACGTCAAGTGGCTGTAAACTCTGCCCAGAACTGCTGGACGACTTTGAATGCTGCATGAAAGATACCAGATCATGACAAAACTAGGAAGTTTTGTTATATTAGCATTTTAATTACAGCAAAAAACATTAGCAGTGATGTAGTCAAGGTCAACATCATAACATCATAAAGCCAAGGCCAGGCCTCAACCCTCAAGGATAAGGCCAAGGCCAGGCCTCAACCCTCAAGGATAAGGCCAAGGCCAGGCCTCAACCCTCAAGGATAAGGCCAAGGCCAAGCCACAACCCTCAAGGATAAGGCCAAGGCCAAGCCACAACCCTCAAGGATAAGGCCAAGGCCAAGGCCTCAACCCTCAAGGATAAGGCCAAGGCCAAGCCTCAACCCTCAAGGATAAGGCCAAGCCACAACCCTCAAGGATAAGGCCAAGGCCAAGCCTCAACCCTCAAGGATAAGGCCAAGCCACAACCCTCAAGGATAAGGCCAAGGCCAAGCCACAACCCTCAAGGATAGGGTCAAGGCCAGGCCACAACCCTCAAGGATAGGGTCAAGGCCAAGGCCTGGACCTTTGAGGCCAAGGCTGTAGGTCCCAAGGCCAAGGTCTTTGAGCCACAGCAGAAATGAACATACACAGTACATCTGACAGGATAAATAATGAACTAAATTTTGATTTTTTTTGCTTAGATTTTCATTTATTAGTAATTATGTGTAAATTATTATTAATTTATTATTATAACTATTATTAATTTATTTAAGTTTCAGTGTGATGCCAAACAAGAGGTCAAAGTAATTTGACAAAAAGCGCCTCACGGGGGGCCCATTCCCCGGTTAGGGGTCACCCCAGGGGGTCGAAATTTGTACCATTGAATTCCTGGGGTAGGGTTTCCTATTAGTGTTCCATAGTAACTATAGGCCTAGGATGCACCGTTTGGCCACAGTGCACGCGCGTGACAACCAACCGACCAACCAACGACCAACGACCACCGACGTCACGACACAGCCTATCTCAATAAGCGCCTCTTTTACTAACGTAAAGTGAGGCGCTTAAAAATGTGAATGCAGCTCTCAAGGCCAAGGCCTGGACCTTTGAGGCTAAAACCAAGGCCAAGGCCACAGGTCCTGAGGCAAGGCCAAGGCCATAGCCATAAAACTTGGCCTCGAGGCACCTCAAAGCCAAGGCCTGGCCTCAAGGACTACATCACAGAACATCAGTAATAACAAATGTCATGATCATCAAGTACTCATCACAGACTGAAGCCATGTGGTTTTCATCGCGCGTCACCATGATACTGATATAAGAATTCTGTCCATCCGTCCGTCTGTCCGTCACGTTCCAGTATTGTATCGAAACAGTTTAACAATGTCACAATTTCTTCACTACACAGTAGCCCAATCATTCTAGTTTTATGAATATTAAACATCTTTGCAAAATTCTGACGGCATCACCCCTGCAGGGCACTGAATACAGGTGCAGTATAAACATTTTGTGATTTTTTTTACCAATAACTCGTTATCTGGCAAACAATACAAGATAGTGCCACAGTTACTATGGAATGCCAATAGGAACTCGTATGCAATCTATCGAATGGTGCCATTTGCAATCACCTTGAGTGATCCCTAACGTAGATTTCAGGGTCACAGAGTTACTTACTATAAGGTGGGTAAGACCACCCCAACCTGCAGCATGCAGTAGTCGTAGCAATAGCAACAGTAACAGTAACAGTAGTAGTACCCCCTCGCATCAAAAAACGCTAAGTAGTGACATATTTCTGATATATGATTCCAGTTCTGGGGGCTTTATCCCCCAAAAGCACACCCCACAAACGTTGCTGAATATGTTAGACTACCCTCATTTGTCTCCTTCAACACTAAAGATATTGGTGAAAATAACTGAGAAGTCAACGGTTGTCCGTACCTCCTTCAACACTAAAGATATT
>Ga0209149_1001872_pt1 | contig 11250 bp, 5 predicted proteins | sample WorMetTyACAVOLI2_FD_187423 | JGI IMG/M metagenome (GOLD analysis project Ga0209149, IMG submission 187423) | Marine gutless worms symbiont microbial communities from Max Planck institute for Marine Microbiology, Germany - Olavius algarvensis... ...
AACATATTGCGTGATAGTCGCAGGGGCGTCTCCAGGGGAAACAAAAATGTGGGCGGCGGTACGTGAAAATGGCGTTTTTTGCACTTGCGGTTCGAATATCTGGGCAACTGTTGAAGATACATGGGTACATGCTGTGAGACAATTTGTAAGCATCGAATTCTCTTTCTATCCATACAACATTTAGCGTGATTGCTCCAGGGGCGTCCCCAGGGGAAACAAAAATGTGGTCTGCGGTACGTAAAAACGGCGATTTTTAACTGTTGTAAATTACACAACTTTATAACTTGTAAATTACACAATTTTTGCTGCCATAATAGATTCATTCATGTCTAATTAACCGTCTGTAGCATATGTACGAGAACTTCTTGTCTACGTATTCCGACAAAAAGTCCTGCCATACCTCAACAACTACAAACCAGCATCGTGCGGTTTGTCAGCGATAGCTGAGCTTCTTGTTAGCATTATCGTTGACACTTGTATTGCCGGGCCGGTCTGGTCTGTTGTAGGCCTGGCACTAAACACTTAATTTAATGTAATGTAATGTAAAAGTCAAATGTACTGTAATATTTACTTCCTGACAGCTTAGGAAAAATATCATCTGGTGACATCATTGGCTCAGGGTCAAATGCCGTGATTTTATTTAACTCCTTGAAATTTATGCACACCCTGTAGGTGTTATCTGGTTTCTTCACCAATACCAATGGCGATGCATATGGCGCCTCAGAACGCTCTGTCACTCCCATTGCCAACATGTCATCAATCTCTTTATCAATGTCTTTCTGCATTTTGTATGGAATGGGATATGACTTATGCTCTGCGCTCGCCATAAATGTCTCCACCTGTGCAGTCCAAAATTTTCCTTAGAATAAGCCCTGGTGACATGGATGACTAACTTCCGACCGCTCCTATGTGTACGCCATTGGGTCTGGCCGCACCAAACTCACGGGCATACTCTATACATGTGGGAAGTCCTATCCTCAGGCTGCATCATGATTCTACCAGCCAGTGTTTGAGCATCTAGTATGATCTGGAAGAAGGGTTTCCCATCCTTAGCAGAAAAATACAATTGCGATTACGGTCCTTGTGGGTTCATGTGAGAGAGCCGAAGCTCCGTCACCTTCGATATGACTTTAGTAACTTTTTACTGTATGGATCTTAAGAATGACGAGGTCAAACTTGCAGTCACCATTTTTGGTTGCTCACAAGTGACACTTGGAGCTATGAGCCTCTACAGTTAGTGGGTGCCGGTGCTGCCCCAGCCACATCCATTGTCCCGAACCCTTAACTACACCGTAGCCGGAGCCACGAGGGAGGAATGTTCTACACATCTTTGAGGTTTCCCATAGAACCACTGTGATACCAGTGGTCTGGAGGTGAACACAGGTAAGGGGCGCCGAGGACTGTACGTAAACCATTTAAAAACGAATCGATCTGACAGGAGCGCTGTAAACCCGCTCATAGTTTATACTAATACATGTCATCAAAGGCCTAAGGCAGCAGCAGAGAGTTGCTGATACCACCCCATCTGTTAAAATATGATAGAAGCAGCAGCTATAGACCATATTACCATATAGCAGAACAGGACAGAAATGGAATAAAATCTTGATTAACGATGTCATTCTGCACTTTTCCTTTCCACAAAATACCCGTCCATTCCACATCTTTTTTCACATTTTTGATTCCGTGTATTGCACATTGTCAATATGCCACATTCCGCATTCCATGTTTTACTTTAGCCCATACAAAAACATTGGAGCACTGCAGGCAATTTCCTCATCACATTTTTTGAATCGAAACAGTTTGGGTCAGGCCACAAAATTGGCCCACATGTTAAATCACTCAGAGCACTCAGATAAATTAGATAATGTTTCTGGACCCATTGTTGTCGAGAATTCTGTTTGAATTATCAGAAAGTAACTCAGCAGTTGAAGTCGTGTGGCTGTGATCAAAGTCCAGTATGTGTATTACATTTCTTGATTCAGTCGAGACGTAACACATTTGGTGGCAAGCTTTGACCTACAAGTTGCACTCATACAGGTTGCTCAAGAAGATTACACAAACACGGTGTCAGCAGTTCAAAAACTGTATGTTAGAAATTATTATTTTGTTAGTGGTTGCATTGCATTTTACTGTCGTTTGTTGTTATTTATTGTAGGTTGTGGTTCCATCATGAGCTTCATTTCCAGGCTTCCTGGTGTATCGCTGGCACTTATGTTTGCTGTTGGTTTTGTCTCTGCTTGTCACAACGATCAAACAGAACATTATTTTAAAGACGGAACTGTAAAGTGTCTGCAGGCTGTCCTTTGCAACAAAGGTAGGTGATGCTCAAATTTCTTGTCATGCAATCCTGTGCATAAGTGCAGCATATGCCTTGGTGCAGTGGCTGGCTGTCTATCTGTCCATCCGTCACATTCATTTATTGTATGGAAAGGAAACAGCAAAACATATCCTCAAACTTTCTACACCTTCTCGTAGCTCACCATTCTAGTTTTTCCGTACAAAATATTGTGGCAAAATTCCAATCTGGTCCCATTAACGGGGATGTCGAATGCAAGTTGGCTATAAATATCACACTTTTTGACCTCAGAAACTGTACAACATAGGGCCATAGTTACCGTGGAACACCAGTGGGAACTTGTATGTATGCAATCTGTCGATTGGTGCCATGTGCAGTGACCCTCAGCTAGATTTCAAGGTCATGTTATTCTTCAACATCAAATAACTTGAAAATTGTACAAGATAGAGCTATGCTTAAAAACAGTGGCAGTTGGTGAAGTTAGTTACTAGCCTAGTGACTGACATTGCCCACTATGTTGCACTGATGTTTGTCATTAAGTTAAGCATTTAGTTGCACTTCATTTAGAGAGCACTAAGTCAACAAATTTGAAATGATATGATAAACGAGTCTGTTTGTGTGAAGGTCTTCCAAATTAATTTGAAAATTCTTTAGTATAAAAAGATAACAATTTCTTCGACTCTTTAATTATGTGGCAAGATTTCAGCGGCGTTTTTTGTCAATTTTTAAACAGGTACTGAACCGGTGTGGAATGGTTCACATCTGTATTGCAAGCGATGTGACAATGGTTTCTTTATGCCAGATAGTCATATGTCCAATGAAATGTTGATGTGCGAGAGGCGTCGTGATTGCCCACATCCAGGTATATGATATTCTTTGTCAATAGATTTTTCGTGAATTCTAAACATTTGCCATATTTATGTGTGGTTGCACTGTACCGGTAGGTCATTTTGTGCTTCTTTCTTAAGTTTGTGTTGACTATTTAGATGAAATCAGTTGCTATTGCTGTTGGACCAACCTGTTTTCTGGGTTCCACGTACGTCACCATATGGGGAGGGTCCGCCAATTTATATATCGGCCATTTTAGTTGAGATTAAAATGAAATGATGTGACTTAAATCACAGCGGCCTGTTTAGTTCGATCCTTGTCATACACAAAATATGAAGCACATGTACTGCTTGAAATTGTTCCAGTGTTCATTTATTCATTGCATCTTTATTTGTATGAGATACCACCTTGGTTGGTTCCGTGGCTCAGCAGTAGAACGTTGGTCTTTGACCAGCGAGCTTTTGCTGTCCTGCGCTCGACCTGCAGCTGACGGGTGACCACTTATGTGGGTAAACCGTCCGCTGTAAGTCAGCCAACTGGGCCAACTCAGCTTTTCATCCTTTTGGGGTCGATAAATGAGTAGTAAACTTCAACTAGATGTTGTCACCACAGTCCGTGGCAGCGCCATCTGGTGAACGCGAACAAAGGCTAAAGGCAGGCATGGTGTTGTTTGCAGGTTAAACTGTGTGATCCATGTCTGAGCGCCTTGAGGATGAGACACTTATCATCTAGGGAGCTATATAAATCCACGTACCTTTACCTTGAACATACAAAAACAGTGTCAGTCTCTTAGTCAGAGTCATGCAGTCAAATCACATTACTGCACACATAGTGCATGCCAAGATTTACACATTTGCTGACTGATTTTAGTTTTCACTGGTTCAGCGACTTATACCAGAAGACATGTAACAGTTTGCTATTGATTTGTACAATTACAGATACTACTCCAGTGGTTTAACACTTGATTTGTAAGTATTTGTAAGTAGAGTTACTGTTTGCATGTCGTTTGTGCGTGGCACTTCTCTGTTGCAGTATATTTTTGTTTTCTCTGTGTTTAGATATTGTGCCAGTGATCAGTGCATATCTGTTTTTTTTTTTAAATTTGTTATGTGACTTGTTCATCAGTGAAGCTTTTTTATGTCTTTGTTTGGGCATGGCCAAAAGTGGTACTTTAATTACAAGATAATTCGTTGAAGATTTGACGAATAAAATTTTACTATCGGTTAACTGCACATCACTGGTGCCACTCTTTCCTCTGGTGGCATGCTGAGTGTTTTCTTTGATCAACTAGTGCTTAGAGTCTTTTCTGTATTCCTATAAATCTATTCTGTGTGAGAGACTCATTACGGTCGAATTTATAACTTTTAATTGTCACCTCTTATAAAAATGCTATAAATATAAATTTAGATTATCAGAAATATGTGTGTTATTTTGTTACAGAGCTGACAGCTATAGTGGGGACGACAGAAAATGACAGTGTCTGCATTTGTAACAAGGAAGAAGGTTACACGCTTGTAAGCGAGGCGAAGCTGCACGATATGCTCCGTAAGGAGGACTGCCATTTGTCTACTTACAATCAGACAGGTTTATGTTCTTCTATTTTAAATCAGTTGCAGTAACAATTAACCACTGTTGTTACAGCTGTCTGTCTATAAACGTGCCGGTTAGTGTGGTATGAACTGTGGATGGTGCATTATAGTCGGGCTACCCTTGGCGACCGCGCCTTTCCGGTTGCTGCAGTGTGGGCATGGAACACTGCCACCAGAGACTCGGGCCTGCTCCTCACTTTTGGAGACCAAGTCTCACCTTTTTCGTCAGTCATATGGCTGACTTGGTACTGTCTACTCTGACGGTCAGCAGACGTCTGCATTGAGCTGTGCAACAGTTTAGATGTAGATTTTGTAAAGTGCTCATGCAACTGTGTGATGGCAGCACTCTAATCCATGACATTTGTAGTACACTGTAGTAGTAATTGTAGTAGTATAGTGTTGCTGAAGCTGTGTGCAGCCAAAATGAGCATATTGCACCTGTACCATCCGTTGTTGACAAGTACCAGTCTTTGCAGAGGATTTATTTGCTGCAAAAAATTCATAAAATGATACCAGAGATTTTCATGGTCGTTTGTGCCAAACTGAAATACAGCTGATGAAACTGAAAAGAATAGGTTTTCAGCCAGTTTTCCTCTGAAAGTGGAGTTTGTCACAGGTGTTATAATGATGTTTGGGGCTAGCTAGATCACTGTTGTCTGCAGGACCACACACATTGCATGCTGTGATGTGAACATAAGAATGGCTATTGCTGTTTTATTTATCTTGATTTTATGCATGTATTGGTGTACATGACATGTATTGTGACATTATGTCTGCATGTATATGTACTGTTACTTTCTGATGTAGTAACTAGTCTTGCCACATTGTCAGATATTTTTTCCACTGGCTAATATTTGCATTGCTTAGTAGATATGTGAGTATTCTCTCATATACATATTGGTGAAATTCTCTTATGCGTCGTATGCCTGCTGTGGTGTGTGGCTGAGTGCATTTTTACAGTAATGATAGAAAATGTTAAAGGGGAATTCAACCTTGACATAATGTCGCAGTCAGGTTATTGGTCTTATATATCAGTTAACAATTTTCACCATCTCGTCGTCGCCTTTTGCTAATTAGTCAAGAAATTGTGAGATTTTTAAAAACACTTACTTATTTAGATAGTTTGAATAGGATTCGATTTCATTGCGATTGCATACTCTATGGTCTGGTGGGTGTGTTCACAGCCCCCGTACGGGCTAAAAAATGGCGTCCACTGCAGCCTATAATCTCTGAGATAACCACCGCTATTCGATCACGAACTTCAACTTCAACTTAACATTAATACGTTGCAGTAATTAAATTTTCTTTCGCGCAAACAGACGAAATATTGCCGAAAATTAACGCATTAAAACAATATTTACGTACGCAAGCAGGAACTTTTTACTTCCGCTTGTGTAGCTATGATGTGGCGTATTCCTCCGCCCAATAGCAGCCCGTCTTTCAACGTGTCCGCCATTTTTTGTCCCGTGAAAATTGAGGACATTTTCGTCTGCGCCGTTGATGCGGACTGTTAAGTCTAGAATTATATATTCTATTGTCTATGGGTGTGTCTCACTGAGTAGGAAGTTGTTTAAAATCATTAAATAAAGTAAAATAACTGAGTTATATGGCACATTTTCTACGCGGTTACGATTATGAACCAGAATGTACGGCCGAGGAAGTCGAAGCACGATCAAAAGCGGCTGTCAGACGGTCAAACCAATGATCAATGTCGTGGTTGTGCCGCAGTTCTCACGAGATCTCGCTCGGTGTGCAAATAAGAGTATTGGATACCATAGAGATGTTGGAAACGGCTGCACTCCGGAGTGCAGTGTCATAATTTTTATCGTCACACGTCTTCCTTGTTTCAGCTTAATTGTCACTTTCATGCAAAATATATGATTTTATTAAATATAAATCTTCCTTTTAAGGCATATATTTTTAAAGGTTGAATTCCCCTTTAAGATCAAAAGCTGGCGAGTAGTGAGTTTAGTCGTGGTAGCAGCAGCGTGTGTTATTGGTCAGTGATGGTAAGTCTCCAGACATTTCTTGGTCTCGAGCCTACTGTATTTCTTGGTCAGTTGGTCTCAGTATTGGTCTTGGTTCTAATACTTTCTTGCTATCATGCCTTATGACCAAGAGATTTTTAAGACATCATCTGCTGTTACGGTCAGTTGTCTGTAATAGAGGTGGGTTGATGTATCGAAAATATTGTGATATGTCGCCAGTATGTATTGTATCGGTATTGGTGCTTTAGATATCGGTTTTTTCAATATATTGACATCGTATGGATGACAGGTGAAATATAGTTAATTTCTCGACATTTTGACGTACTCTTTCCGGCTTACTGACAATTTTATGGGTAAAATTGAGAATTTCATTTGGTAATCTCTACGATTACAAAACGGAAGTTAAGGAATAACACTGACATCATTGACTACTTTACAGGTGAAAATAAATATGTCAGTAGGCCAACGAGTGCTACGGTAAAGGATATCACAGCGATATTGGCAAAGGCGATATTGACCCACGTCTAGTCTGTAATGTTTATTTCTTCAATGGAACTGACAAACTTTGACAGCCAAGCAGGTTTTGTGAAGCCACACTGGTGATTATTAACTTCATATTCATCACAGGGGCCATATTAGATCCATCCAGCGACTGTCTCAGTCTTGGTCTTGAAGGTCCCATCACTAGCATTAGCAGGGTTCGAGTCGGACGGGAACGCTGTGCCCGTTCTGTTTTTATACAACGGGAACGTTGTTTTTTTGTATACTCCAATTGTTAACTGTAATTTTCCATGGAAGTCCTTCGGTTATAAAGCTGATTCGCTTGCTTCCTGCGTTCATGCATGTAAACAATAATGACGTCATATTCACAGCAAGTTCGTGACGTGTGGCTGCATTGTCATTGTAATGAAAAGAAATATGCCTAAAACGAAGCAACAGAATGCACCAAAATGCACCATTGCCAGACAAAAAATCCAAAACATTTCTGGGGAGGGGGCACAGCCCCCTCTCCAGACCCCTCCTCCACTAGGGAGGGAGATACCCCCTCCCCAGACCCTATCCCCCCTCAGCGCCTCGATTCTCGCGCCGTTGGCGCTTGGCGTTCCCGTTCGTTTTCATTTACGACTCGAACACTGAGCATTAGTCATACAGTGCATTTAGACAGAGCTTGAGAATTGGTATTAATTTGCACTGTTATTTCACGACAGCATCACAGGACTTGTGTAATTACGACACTGATTTATCAGTCTTACAGCCAGTAGTGGTCTGTGAATGCAGTTAGTTGAATGAAAGTGATTTTTGTCAGCTGTGTGTTTTTTAATCTGTCACAGGACTGCAGAACAGCGCACAAACTACGGAGCACACCTCAGATTCGTGAGTTATTATAATGTTTACGTATACTCAATGTATACTAGTCACCCCTCCCCTCCAATAGACAATATCTGAGTAACACCGTTGACTGGGGCACATGTAAGTCTATTAGTATTCTGTTGTAACTATGTCTGTATCTCATACCATTTCTGAGACATTCATTGTCAAATGGGTGGCCTTGAAATCTGAGTTAGAGGTCAGTCAAGGTCATTGGAAATATATGTAGCACCATTCGACAGATCGCATACAAGTTTCTATTGGTGTTCCATAGTAACTATGGCCCTGTCCTGTATCATGTCCGACAAAAAGTGAAATATTAGTTTTAAAAAATTGCAAATTTTTCGTACCCCTGCATTAGATTGCCCCGTTAGGAGGGTCTCAGTTGGAACATTGTCATAGCGTTTGGTACGGAAAACTAGAATGGTGGAGCTGCCAGATGATGAAAAAAGTTTGAGAACGTGTTTAACCGTTTCAACACATTACCAGCATTTGACAGGCAGACAGACATCTTGCCAAGGCATAGTCCGTGCTTATGCAGTGCATTGTGCACTAACTATTATTGTACTGTTCTGTTAGCTTTCAACAGGGTGTTGTTTCTAGTTATCCAGTCATTAATTTACCCAAAAGAGTTAACGTTAGAGGCAACTTATCTTTCGTGTGTAGTACTTACGATCAACATACTTACCAACTTCGAAGTGTCTGGCTTGAAGTACACTGGACCATTTTGGCAGACATACTCACAGACAGAACCACTGAAGGACCCGACCCAGGTGTCAGACTGTCAGTGTCACATGTGTTGAGACCAAAAACAGTAGACGCCCACTGGTTATATCCAGGAATGGGTAACTACTGCATTGTGCATGGTAATAGGGAGAACAAGCAGCGAGACGGAAGGTGTATAGAAGTTGAGCTGTATGTTGCATGGTGGTGAAACAGGACAAGTGAATTGAAGAAATGGCAGTGGCACTACATCATCGAGAGATAAGAATGATTGATTAGATGGATGTGTCGTGAAATTGAAGGTTGAAGCTGTGTTATGTGGAATTGAGACAAAGGCTTGCTGCAGTGAAATACGTTACGATGGTATGATCGTGTTTTAAGAAAGAACGAGAGTGACTGAAATGTTGTATGGAACGTGAAGCGGCTGATGTTAAACGTAGACACAGGCCAAAGATAACATGAAGGTTGGCAGCTGATAAAGATTTGAGAAGTGACCATTTAAACAAGGAAGATGCAGTATATTATAATAAGTAGAGAAGATTATAAATGGTAAGCTGAGTGGTAGTGATGACAGTGACTTTAATTAATCTGGTACAAGGTCGGCACGTTTGTCCTGTAACAAGGGTGTAAAGCTATAACAAATGCACACCTATTTTTTCATTATATTAACATAACGTTACAGCTGGCATAGTTAGGCCATATAATGTTGTGAGTAGCTCCTTAAATGCTGGCACTAATAAGAGGCCTCATATATGCATGCTAGCATTGCGTTAAAGGACAATAATATGTGATTGACCATCCGTTCATCACTGATGTACTGAATGAAGGACATGTAACGACTCCTTCGTGATCGTGACAGATGTTTGGCCAATCAGCATAGGAATGTTGACTGATGACGTCGTAGCGTCAACCAGTGAGAGAGGAAGATAGAACATTAATCTTAGTATTGAGAACGTTTGGTGATAAAGTCACTTTTTGTGAAGTTAAGACTCGAACTCGGTAACAACAGTTGTGGTAGTTATACCAGACTGGTAGAATGACGGAGAAGTGTGAAATCGTGCTGATCCGGGCTTGAACGTGAAGCTTCCAGTGAATCAGATGAGTTATGCTCATCCATCTACGGTTGAAGATTATACAGCCGTTCTGCAACTTTCGTCCACGTGAAGGACCGCCTTTGGGTAATGAACTGTGGGCCTAGGAAGGTCAACGACGACCGTGATATCGTCTCGAAGTTTGTGTGGATCAACAACGCGAACACATCCTTCGTGAGACGAGCCAATTGCTTGCCTGCCGAAATAATCCGCTTGCTTGCTTAGAAAAGCTCGAGCTATAGTGCCAACCTCGCTGTTCTAACACATTTATTCTTATTATTGTTTGTTGTAATATTTGTATAAAACATTTGATAACATGCCAATACGCTATAAACTAGCTCTCAGTTTGAATGAGTATCGAGTCTGACATCATCCTACTTCTGATGGTTCGAGTCTATCAGAGTCGATTAAGGTTGTAATTTCAGTCGGTTAGAGATTCGCACAGATACCTCTACAAATAGCCTTAAAACATATTTGTTGTACAGAGCAGTAACTTGTGCAGAAACAAATGCAGATAATGTGCTACTAAGCACAGTTATAATTTATGGCTGTACTTTTACTGGGTTTATTGTGTTTTATTTCAGAAACACTACCGTTGAAATAACAACAATTGTTGCCATTGTTGCTGTTGCTACTGTTGTCATTGCAATAATTGGGCTAGTTTGCCTTTGTTGTTACAAGAAAAAATGTGCACAGTACAGTTTAACTAAGTCTAGTGATTCGACTGACAGGTGATATATCCCGGAGCTGTTTCATCTGCTGTTTTCCAGTCAGTATGCCTTGTATGGTGTCTTCTTCCAAGCTGCTGTGTCTCCTTGTGTGTTGCCATGTTTTATTTTCTAGCAAGTTCTGTTATATTTTTGGAGTCAATTTTGCAGGACTCCAGCCAGCCATAAGTAAACTACATACATGCAAAAAATCCAGTATGGCATAACTGTTGACGTCACTTGAAAGTAAGCTATCTAGTGTTTTTAGATTATTATCTGATAATTTTAATGAAACAAGTGAAATGCTGTATGTAAAATGAGTAAGATTTTTTAATGACAAAATGCACAAATGGGTAGTGATAGCCGAGTGGTTAGCGTCGCCGAGTTGTGAGAAAGAGGTCGTGGGTTCAAATCCTAGCAGAGCCAAAAAGTGATGGGGAGTGATGGAATTTGTAAATATTTATCACATCTAAGTTAATCCGGTATTTTTTGCATGTGTTTGTTGTGTCAGTTTGTATGACTTCAGTTACATGACATTGTGGTAAACCTGGCACTTAGTAGCAGCCTAATGCCTGTCCTACAGGTATGTGTTATGTTTGGTGGTACCTGAAGGCCTGCGTGCCAAAACTGTGTTCTATTACATTTGCTGCTTTCTGCGAA
>Ga0209149_1001873_pt1 | contig 11249 bp, 9 predicted proteins | sample WorMetTyACAVOLI2_FD_187423 | JGI IMG/M metagenome (GOLD analysis project Ga0209149, IMG submission 187423) | Marine gutless worms symbiont microbial communities from Max Planck institute for Marine Microbiology, Germany - Olavius algarvensis... ...
AACTGACAACACAATATAATTTACCAACCTGTTAAAAATTCTAGAGGCAATCGTTTTGGAGCATATGCCTTTGGAAATTGACTAGCAACGTCCTCATATATTCTTAAACGTTCTTCAGTAGTTGCTACCACATTAGTAAACATCAACAGTAAGCAAAACATTGACACTATCGACTGTGATGTCTACATACGAAATGTCTGTTTTACAATGCACCAGTTACAGCAGCAAATTTGACTACAGTGAGAATTACACAAACAAAACAACTAGCTCTGCTTTCACAGAGAGACCGCACGATGCTTTGTGTCTGCCAGTAGTTAGCTTCAACAGTACAGTATCTCGACCGCAGTCTTTTATTATTACTTACTGCGGCTTCAGATTTATGTGTACCACTGCAGACAATTATATGCTGTTCTGTTGTCTTTGCATAATGTTGAGGATTCTTCTTGTTGACACTTCGTTGTCATCTCCCGTAAACAACAAACGACGCCGCTTACCAGCGACGAGCATTACCAACTTGCCACGGTCTGGCACAGATATGTGTATAGCACTTGGCTGTCAAACATCCGCAACACACGACGAAGTCAGATACTGGTCGAGAATCTCGATTTTTTCCTTGCTCACATGCATTCGATGCCCCTGTTCGGCACCTCTGATTCAGTATCACTAGTGAATGTGCACACATTATAATAAATGCATGTATAATAATAATAATAATAATATCGCCATAATGTTTGGTATGGAATATCGTAACTAGAACGGTGTGGCTACCAGACGGTGAAAAATTCTGACATGTTTACTCCTTTCGATAGAATACACAAACGTGATGGACAGCCGGATAGACGGACACCGCATGACGGCATAGACAGCAATTATGCAAAGCACTGCACGACAAAAACTACAATTAGTCAACACACACCGTACGGTGACATATTCCATATATCCTACAACTGCACACACGTCAACTGTACAAGTGTGACATTACTCACATGGCTCTGTTGCTTTCTCCAGACCATAGAAGTACGCAGAGTTCTCTGGGTTGCGATCCAGCAGCTGACGATAGACCAATGCAGCCTGGTTCTTGTCAGTTTTCAACAGCAATGTTGCTGAGTGGACACAGCAAAAAAGATCAGTGAACCAGCACGTCCAGTCAAATCAAGTCCATATAACATCAGTGAACGTTGACACGGTAATATACTGTATCACCTAGTTATCAACAGCCTTGATAATCACGCCAATACTGCTGCATGGTGAAGAACGGAAATATTCTGCTGTCTGTCTTACAACCCTACTACAGTGCTTAATGATATAGTTTAGAACTAACTTGCAAAGCTAAATATAAATACCTCTCATTTCCTGCACAGCGAGTTTGTCAAGAATTTGCCTATCATAGAAGGACAGATGCTGTAATGCATCTTGTTCAAGCCCAGCTTCAACCATTACCATGTTCTGATAGAGCAGCATTTCACTATGTTCATAGTCGAGATGCTTTACCTGGACACGTCACACACATCTCTGTTAGTGTTCAGTGCAGCGCGACACGACAACTACAACCATTCTAAACACTAGCAACATGTGTTCATATGTAACGCATGGTGGTGCAATGATCGAGGCAATCGACTAATGACTGACATTTGACTTCTAGCCATTTCATTGTCATCTAACGACACACACACACCCAGCAGTATAATTTGGTACTAGTCAAAGGATGGTAAAGCTCTGCGGGGCTAACTACGGGCCAGCTAGTGGCAGAAAGTGACAGCAGAAGAAATGCCAAGCTTGTGACCGAGTCACCAGCAGGCTGACTGACTATAGCATAGCATCAGCTCCATCCTCAATGCTCGTATCAATACCATTACCTTATCAAATGTATTCTATAAACTATTTATACCAGTTTGTTTACAATCAGTTAGTTAAGCCATCACTATTTTCACATCTCATTCTAGTTCAGTGAGCTACTGTCATCATCTGATTCCTGCTTCTGTCTTGTGACATCAGTGTCTGGCCAATCAACATACACATCTTTTACTTGTACCTTGTACCTTCAGCCGTCCTCGATCCAAGGATTGGCTGCTTCGTGGATAATCTTCCTCCACTGTCTTGACTGACATGCGGGATCTCAAGCAAAACTGTCAAAACTCTGTGGAACTGTACATATAAGTGTGTACATAAATGTCACTGATCACTAGAACATACCATCTGAGTTTTTCGATATTCTTCTAAAATCTTGAGTGCCATATCATAATCTTTAAGCAAATGATATGCCATTGCATAGCCAATCCATGACGCTTTCTGTGCCGGCCGGAGCACCAGCAGCTGATACCGAGTTTCCTAGCAGTTTGTAACAGTTAACACAACTGATAATAAAACTGCACAATTTAGTTTACAAGTAGCTCTGCTGTCGCAAAGAGGCTGCACAATGCTTCATGTCTGTCAGAAGTTAGCTTCAATAGAACGTCAAGTGCAATCATCTATTATTAGTTATACTCTCGTGTTAGATTTACCGCTGCATAAATTAAATTATGTTCTCTTCTCTTCTCTTTGGCGTATTCACTGGTGCGTGGCTTTCTGTGCCATAAACAGACTTGCACTGTGACTGTGATACACCACTGCTGTGATACACCACTGCCATTTTCTGCTGGTACACTGCATGACGAATGTCAGTTGATAGCACTAGCACCAGCAGGCATCGATCGATAGCTAGATATCGGCCGACAATAGTGTTGATAGCAGCTGGCCGTCGCAGCGTTCACAGCATGCGATGAAGCCAGATATTGGCTGAGAATCCCGATTTCTGCCTAACCCACCTGCATTCAATGCCCCCATCAGGGGAGTTCCCGTCATTTGGTATAGACAAGAAGCTCAGCTATTGCTGACAAACCGCGCGATGCTGTTTTGTAAAGTTGTTGAGGTATTGCAGGACGTTTTGTCAGACTAGAATGGTGTGGCTACCCGATGGTGAAAAAATTTCCAAGATATTTTTGACATGATCCACGAACGTGACAGACGGACGGACAGACAGGCAGACGGACGAACACAGACACCGCATGACAGCATAGCATCGCGCAGTAAAAACGCCTGGCAGCATGTACCCGTCTATCTACAACAGTTTCCCAGTTATTTGAACAACAATTGCAAAAAAATCACCATTTTTACGTACCCCGGCCTTCATTTTTTGTTTGCCCTAAGGACGCCCCTGTGGCAATCACGCAAAACGTTGCATGAATGAAAAGACAATTCAGTGCTTGCCAAAAAACTCGCAGCATGTACCCACTTACCTTCAACACTTTCCCAGTTATTCGAACCGCAAGTGCAAAAAATCGCTGTTTTCATGTACCGCAGCCCACATTTTTGTTTCCCCAGTTATATTCTGTGACAACAGTTTTTGCCATGCGATGCTATGCATAAGCGCGGTTTATGCCGTCATGCAGTGTCTGTCACATTCATGTATTCTGTCGAAATAAATAAATATATCTTCAAAAAATGTTCACAGTCGGGTAACCACACCCTGCTAGTTCTTCCACATCAAATGTTTTGGCAATATTCCAACGGGAAACCCCTAACGGGCGCGTCAAATGCCGATGGGGTAAAAAAAATTTGCGATTCTCAGCCAATATCTGGCTCCGTCGCATGCCGTGAACGGTTTGACCACCAAGTGCAATACACACAGCTGCGCTATACCGTGGCAAGCTGTTAACACTAGTCGCTGGTAAATGGCATCATTTCTGTTTCACGAGAGATGACAACGAAGCGTTTATGACAAGAAGCCTCAACGTTACGCCGACGACATCACGGCAGCATTTAATTATACGCAGTGGTAAATCTGAACCCAAAGTGACTAATAATAAAAGACTGTGCTTGAGGTGTTGTACTGTTGAAGCTAACTACTGACGGACACAAAGCATCGCGCAGACTCTCTGCAACAGCAGAGATACTTCTAGTAACAGCTGAAACTTCTAGTAACAGTTGAAACAAGAAGTGTGGCCAGCGGGTTTGGCCAACACGGTATGCCCCCGCCCGCCTGTAATGACACAGGTACAGCATTTTGTTTCCCGAATAAAGAAGAGACAGAGACGAGACGTACAGACGATGTGAGCTTGTGACCTTGACCTTTGATGTTGAAACTGGTGCGCAATGTTGCACGTGTCGTGGAGTACCCTCCTGCCAGTTTTGGCGATAAGCTATTACGACTATTCATTTACGATTTATGGGCTATTGGGCGTTGTGTGTGTCAACCGCTTGTCAGTGGGCGGAGTGAGGAGTCATTGCTATCAATTGAACGGCCAACAGCAAAGTGCTGCTGCTTAGATGGCCAAAACTGACAAATAACATGTTTTTTTTGGCAACAAAATTTTAGATTTAGAAAGCGATTTTCAAAAATCTAGGTTCAGTTACAATGTTGCGGTTACTCATTAGAATATGGCATGTGAGTTTGGTGTGAATTGATATGGAAATGGCCAAGAAATACGCCAAACAACAACAACCAGCTGTATGCGGTAAGTTCGGATTGGAAGATATGCTGCAGGATGTGTCAGCATTAATGGGCCTGGTGACCTTAACCTTTGACCTTTTGCACTTGAAACTTGTACGCTAGTCGCACCAAAGGTGGGGAACCTTCATTCCGAATTTGGGCATGCTAGTCCCTTGGGTTCTCGAGTTAATCACTATGTACACGACGGATGGACGGACGGACAGACAGACAGACAGACGGACGGACGGAAGGACAAAAGCAAAGCTTACTGCCCCCTTCCCTATGAGCGCCGAGCGGGGCATAATAATAATTATACAACATTAAGTCATAAAAGTTTCATTATGATAGATAATAAATCAATTAAATTTGAACTGGCACAAATTATTTAAATTAAAGATACTAGTCCAAAAATTAAACTAATAAACTCAAACAAAACAATGGCATGGTGCATGTTACTGATAGAGTACTGAGTACTGACCCTGTAGCCATCCAGATCACGCATCTGTATCTGCAGTAAAGACAAATCTCGCAGAATCTGCAGATTGTCCTGCAAAGTACACATGATGTACTCACTCCACAGTCCAGTACAACACAGTACAGTGAAACGAAGCAGACAAATCACAACAACTTTCCTCAGATAACTGACAATTCAACTAAATAGCTATGACTAATGTACAGACGATGCAGTGCTGGTATAATAGTCTAAGACCAGGGCTCCAGGCTCATTGTCCAGTGGTTAAAAGCTGTAAACTAATACATGTGCACCAGCACTATAGTGAAGAGCTACCATCCTACTGCACGTGCTGTCTCGCATCTCACGCATCTTGCCTGGGAGAACGTGATGACAAGCGTTACATGCGGTGCTCGGGTGTGTTCCAGGCCACTCACATCATACACTGTGTGTGGGCAATTAGCCGCCGTACAGCGGACTAGACGACAATGCGTGCTACCTTGGCAGGCCAAACAGACGACAAAATTTATGGCGTTACAATCGCCAGGCACCAAAACCGTACGTTCCCACACACAGTGCCATCCACATTGCCTGCCTGGCATAGGCCTACATCAGTCAATCAATCAAGCAAGCAAAACAAACATATATAGCGCCATATTTCGCAAGCGATTCAGACGCTAGCCATTGTGCACAGAAACCACCCACTGCCAGCGTATCGCATGCCGTGACTGACTGACTATCTGCTGTCAATTCAATCATAAGTTATAAAATTCAAAGATCAGTGAGTTGCACACACCCCTGTTGAACTACAAGTACCAAATACTAAGTACTAGACTGGAAATCTGTAAGTAATATCTTTAAATTAATGTCAAATTGTGTCCATGCTTGCATCTGCCATCGTCTGTGCAGTGAAATTTGTGAATCCATTTGCTAGGCATCAGCACCATTTGACATCGCTGCAAAACAGACTGATGTCGATTAAAATTTTCTCTTGTATCCTGCTCTCTTCTTCCTGTTCCAATTTTGGCCCAAATGCAACATTTAATGTTTGTGCTAGTGACTACCACCCACAAATTTTATCAAAATCTATTCACTGTTCTTGCAAAGCGAAAAAATATATTTGACACGGGACAGAAAATGGGACGAACAAAGTAAAAACATAATGCCTCCGACACAGCATAAGCTGCAGAGGCAAAAATAAGTCACAGTCTGACAGGACCAGCAGTATTTCCATTCGATAGCATAGACAATTTCACTGACGGTAGATTCACCTAACTGGCAATAATCACTATAAACTTCTAAACTAGAACGATGAAATGAAGACGTACTGAATTTCACGACAACAAACCTTTTCCCACTTCAGAGCATTGCGATAGCACTTGATTGCTTCATCGTACTTCCTGTCAGCCCGCTGCAGCAAGCCGTAGGCGTGCCAACCTGAGAAATGCACTAATTAAGAGAAAATGCATCTAAATAACTTATTATGACGTGACTTATTTAAAACATTTTCTTCTTGACGATGCCATGGTGCTAGGGATGCCTGATGAGTGTAAGCATCATCAGGTGATGATGCTTACACTCATCAGTACTCGACCGGAAACGAAAATTAATACCCTACCTCACCCGACCCACAGGTATACCCGTACCAGGATTTTAAAAACCAGGGTTTTTTTTTAAACCCAATCCAGTGGGTTTTTTGCAGGGGTTTTTGTTTCAATGTGCAGTGTTAGTTGCTATTCACATCAAGCGAATGTGTAAGGGAAAACAACTAACTGTGCAGTTAGAACCTACTTTAAGAGAAATTATAATAAAAGTGCACACTTTTATTATAATTTCTCTAAAGTAGGTTCTACTTTGCAAACTTACTACTCGTGGAATTAAAAGCTTAAAACATAATAAAATCTTTAGTTATTAGCATCACGAGAAACGAAAATGGATTAAATTTGGGGTGGGTTTATTTGCTGGGTTTACCCAGAGGGTTTTTTTTCGGTATCTACCTGGGTTTCTGAACCGTGACCCATACCCATAGTTTACCCTGTCTGCTGCACCTGCTCATGACAAACAACAATAGCAAGCTGCACTCATCTGTCAGTTCTGCTTCATTTAACGCAAGATTACTGCCTATTGATGATGTATGGAGGCTAATCAACCAACACAAACTCACTGCAATAATCCAGTCGCGCCGACTTACTCCGTTTGGGCATATTATGCACATGGATGACAACGCAGATGCCAAGAGGATCCTGTTAGCCTCCCCTCCGGTGGACTGGAGAAGACAACCAGGTCATCCCCACATCACGTGGCTCAGCACCGTCCAACAGGATCTGAAACACCACCTTATGCTCCCCGAAGCAGCAGATTTGGTTCAGAACCACCCTCTGTGGAGGATGATGTCGATTTATGGCACTACGCATCTTAGAGTTGCATGCCAGAAATGACGACGACGATGCCTATGTTCAAAACGACAGTCCAAAGTATCTATAATTCTAAGTTTACCGAAAAGCAAATATTACCCTCGTTCAAACGTCAGATCAATCACTTATTCGTAGCTTTAGCCTTAGTTTACTAGGTGTGAAATGCGACTGTCAACTTAAGTACAGTAGTCCACAACTTCAAACTTCTAAGATGTCATTACAAAGCAAAATGTGTTTGCACGTCAGATTTTGTTTCGTGATGAGATCTCACAACCGACAGCTCGTCCAGATGCTCCAGATGAAGCATCGAGTAATCATGTGGTTCGCTGCACTGAAGTCAATAGCTTAGCAACTGGTTTCAACCTGGAGGCTTACCTAGCATCAGTTCTGGAACTAGATACAACTACAATGGCATTAACATTTATAAAGTAAATGTACTACAAAACACCAGCAATCATAACACTCTGTAGTCTGTACAGACGTCATACAAAAGATACAGACATGACTTTTCAGGTTATTTCGTAAACCTCGTCGAACAAATTCGTAAGCTTCTTCTTTGCGACCAAGACAGTTAAGTGTTAGTCCCTTCATCGCCAATGTCTCTGCAAACGTTCACACACAGTAGTGGCCACATTATTACCAACATCAGCATTACAGTGTACAATAATATTAAATCCATCAGGCCTAAGATGTGGCCTTACTCTGTCTGTCTGTCCATTTCCAAGTGCAAGTGCTTCGCTAGTCAGAATTACATGAATAGACCCACAAGCCGTCTGGCTGACAATTTCACGGCCAACTTAGCACACATTGCAGCTTAATTTCAGCTAGCCACAATTTTTGCAGCCGGCTGACAGCTTAATGTTTTTGCGGCTTAAACTGTCGCTTATTGTTCATTCACAAACGACGTCTGAAAAGTGCCATTTTCAACCCTCCCCTCCCTGTCCACATCTGATCAGATCCCCTCCCCCCTTTGCACATATCCGCAGACCACTTGCGTAACCAACCTAAATTTTTTAAATGCTGTGTCCAATACTGACTGACTGATTACACGTAATGGACTGCAACTGTTTGGTTTGCTAACTGCTAGTCAAAGGAATGCATGGATAAAGAAAGCTGTTGGGTAAAGCAGCATTGGGTAGATAAACAAACAAGACTGTGGGTCAAGGATCAAGGATTCAAGGTCTAATTAGGATAATACTATCACATACTTATATATACTACACTGTAAGCACATAAAACTCAGAACAATTCTAATCTAAGGCATCAAAAACTTTGAACTACTTTGATCTCTGTCATGATGTAATGCAACATGTGTTAGTTTCAGTGTCAGAAATTAGACGTAAAGTTCAAGTACAAAACTGCACAACAAATAAAGAACAACTAAATATGCTTGTCTGTCCATTTCTGAGTCCTATGCATGCTCTTTGCTAGCCAAACAGACATAAATACAAATAATAGATTTCACATTATCTCAAAAGCTGGCGCAAGCCAAGCATTGTCTTCTCAGATACATACATGAACCTTTAGCTCAACAATCAACATCAACACCACATTGTCCTGCAACACACTGCACCAACTAGTTTCTGACAACTAATACCATTAACCACTAACGTGTGTCTGGTCTAACTGCGAGGGTCGTTCTATAAATATTGATTCATTCTGTTAATTTTCAGACTATGAAAATTTCAAAATATCCTTTTTGTAGGGGATTTAATTCTGAGTACAACCTATGAGTTTTATTATGATGACGTCACTATGAAATCGTCCCACAAGGAACAGCCTTCTGTTATTCATTTTCTGTGGGCAAAAGGACTTAGCACAAATGCCATACAGTCTGAGGTGCATCCAGTGATGGTGACAAGTATTTTACAAGATTAGCAATACATATTTGGTGTAAAAAGTTTGCTCGTGGTCAAGAAAGTGTTGTTGATGAGGAATAACCTGGTCGCCGTGTTGTTTCGACAACTATGCAACGATCGCAGCGGTCGATTCCCTCATACGGTCGAACCGGCGTGTGATGGGATCTTTACATGAATTTGGACAATACGTTGAAAAATGAAACACTAATGTTTGACGTTTAGACACATTTGCTTGTTTAACTTGTTCACTTTTCATTTAAAGTTTTTTAAATCACAATAACTTGCGAGTTGCAAAAGAAAACTACTGGCAAAACACTGCACTGACTGACTGCGTTCTAAGTGCAAGTGACGTCACAGTATTGACATCGTCATAAAAATTTCAGTATATGTCCCCAATTAAATTCCCTACAAAACGTATATTTCCAAATTTTCATATTTTGAAAATTAACAGAATAATGTCGTTTCGTAACTTATTTATGGAACGACCCTCGTAGTACTTAGCCTGTATCCCTTTAGCAAATTGCAAAGTTAGTAATGTTAGTGATACTGGAGACTAAGGGCTTAAGACTAAAGTCTTAGCCAATAGTTTTAACCCAGTGAACACTTAAATCTAGACTTAAGCATTCAGTTTATACTTCAGTCTTAGACTTTTGGCCAAGACTTTAGTCTTAGCTCAACTTGACTTCATCCAATGCAAATTTAAAACCAATATGTGCACCAACCGCCATGTTCAGCAAACTTAGGATTTGACAAAATCTGTTTGGCAAACTTTAGTCCATTTCTGTACTGTTTCTGCTCATAACATTTCTGTCAAAACATCCAAAATACACAACATACAGCATACTGCATTCAGATGAACCAGAACAGAACTGAACTGCAGATTAACACGCCAAGTGATGTGAGTGACCAGAAGTTGTTGGAATAAAACAGTTACGCCAATGACACACGTACTCTGCAGAAACTGGCATTCAAAACCCACGGGTATCAGAAAACCACGACTGGTTTCCGGCACGTCCGACATGCAATTTGGCACCAAATTTTTCTGGTAGACCCTACCAGTTTTTGGTAATAAATATGACAATGCTCTACTTTTGTGCCAGTTTATGGTGCCAGTCTTCTGGTACGGGTTTTTGGCACATATTTCTGGTATGTGTGTCATTGGCTTAACTCCTATTCCTAATGTATTTTATGCCGATGATACATGTACCAGAAATCCGAACCAAAAACCCGTGCCAGAAAACTGGTATCATGAACTGGCACAAAACTAGAGCATGTCCTGTTTGTTACCTACCAGAAAAATGTGGTATCAAATTGCATGTCAGATGCGTGCGGCAGGTTTTCTGGTACTAATATTTGATGCCAATTTCTGCTGTGTCATGGGCATAAGTCTCAAACTGAAAAATATAATCTACATCCATCCACACTAACCAGCCATATAATAATTCATTTACTTTACTGCCAACATCAATTTTTCAATTGATGTTTCTTTACACATATTATTTACACACCCGGTCACTTGTGACATCACAAGTGACCAGGTTTGGTCACTTGTGACATCACAAGTGACCGGGTTACAATTGTGCTCGGCAGATGGTGCCACTGCACATGACGAGTATTTTTATTTCATTTATGAGGTCAAAACAAAACAGATCGCATTTGTGAATCGTAATTGTGCAACACTAACTCCATTATGTATTTTTTGGCGGATGTGACAGTATCGCTTCAATCAGTGGTAAAACAAACTCAGGTTCTACAGCTCTGATTCCACGACAACATGAATGAGCTAGCTCATCATCAAAATAATCATTCTTTGTCAAAACAAATGTGGCTTGTTTGCACCACAAGTAAGCTCCCACTGCAAGCACAAATTTCACGGGGGGGGGGACCCGGGGAGTTCACATCTGTGACACCCTTGGTGGCAGCCACTGCATGACATTTAAACACATTAAAACACCTCACACAAAAATTAGTCCCGTGCGGGACTGACGGTCGACTTCTCTTGAATGCATAGGCGTAGGAGGCGGGGAGGCTATAATTTGGGACCGCCGTTTACAGGT
>Ga0209149_1001874_pt1 | contig 11249 bp, 4 predicted proteins | sample WorMetTyACAVOLI2_FD_187423 | JGI IMG/M metagenome (GOLD analysis project Ga0209149, IMG submission 187423) | Marine gutless worms symbiont microbial communities from Max Planck institute for Marine Microbiology, Germany - Olavius algarvensis... ...
CCCGCCGGGTCGTCCATGGAGAAATTGGCTGCAGCAATTGGAAGAAGACACTGGCCTATCTGTTGGTGCTGCCTGGATCGCGGGCCAGGATCGTTCGATGTGGAGGACGCTACGACCCTCAGCTGGTTAAGCGCAGCAGTGAGTGAGTGAGTGATGAGCACGTCATAAAATACTAATGTAGAAGTAATGGCACGAAAACCTGATTAACGGCTACTGGGACTTAGACTGTTCTATTTTGGCCCTGACCATTTCGACGTTAGGATGTTTCCGACATTTTTCGCAACTTCCACAAGTCAATTATACAAGAAATAAAAAAAATAAAAATTAATATAAACAAATGTAAATTTTACTAGAAAAATTAACGACGTAATTAATAACTGAATTGCGGGCGTTGCCCCAATCCAATTACTGGGGCACGTGCCCCACGCTCTCCGACCTTTAGGCCTATGATGGCGCACCAGCTGCAAAATTGCCAACGTGAACAATTTCATTGTTTATTACGCCAGAAGGCAGCATAATATCACATAAGAACACAAAAATAGATTGCCTATTATTAATTACTGCTATTTACTTCCATTATAACTACAGGACCTGCGAAGATTCGAGATTCGATTCGAATTCGAATCGGACGTCCCGATTCGATTCGATTCGATTCGAAAGTGACGGGCCAATTCGAAAATTTCGAATCGCCGCGCCTGCCACGTTTGCCGTCGTACCATAAACAACACTGACTGTTCAACGACAAATTTCAATCGTTTCAGCATTGCTACTGGGATTTATATTGAGTTTAATTAATGCATGTACTTGTAGTTAGAGCATGCACAATAGTAGCCTAGTAGCGATCGCGCAATGTTTTCGACGAATCCGCACATCTGTCCTATATGGCAATCAACAAAAATTTAACATTGAAGCTGTAAACGACTATCCGCCGATTCGATTCGAAATTCGATTCGAACGGAAATTTCCGATTCGCAGGTCTCTAATTATAACAAAAACCATGAAACAGTGTTTACATACAACACTTCGGCTGTTATTTATTCGATCTCTTCTACAATTCGGCCTATCTTAAGTTAACGAACGCTCCTAGTAAGAGTTCCAGCCGCAACAACATCCTCTGCTTCGCTGTGTCTCAGATGCTTGATATTTTATCAGCGTGTTTCTCGGTGAAATGGCGCCGAGCACTCGTGTTATCTGGAGCGAGCCAAGCACAGACGCGAACAGCCAATAACAACCAACCACGGCTGTTTGTCCACTGTTAAACTATAGACGCCGGCTCAGGCTCAGCTGCGGTTTAGACTAATGCAGATAAGGACGCCGGAATCTCGAACGTTCTTTATATGTAGCGGACGTGTGGACAAAAGGGCAAGTCTATATGCAGTATTGTACAGATACGACAGACTGAAGTGCCTATATACGTACAGCATGTGAGGCCAGCTATACGACACGTAGAGCCGAAAGTCTGGCCAGCGTCAAATCTTTGTACGGTGCACAGTCCACTGTCGACTAGTTGTTTGCCATGCTGTCCAATACACCACCCTAGAAGAGACGTCTGGTATAGCAAAGTCGGCAGCCACTCAGTGACATAGACGCCGTTCTCACATAGTACTATCGAGTCGACACTTTTAACCCTTTAATGGGCACATTAAAACCGCACAGCAGCTTCAGCAACGGACCGTTGATTGGTACACTGGCCGTTGATGGGTGGGATACATTTGGTACAGCGAGGAGGGGGCGCCGCCCAGTTCTCTCCTCGCTGTACCAAATGGAACAGCCCCCCATCAACGGCCAGTGTACCAATTTTACATTATTCGAGGTGGCACTATAACTTCACATTATGGACAGTGCAGTTTCCGCTCATCGGCGCCTACCGTCCGAAGTAAAGTCTTAACTGAGGGACAATGACACTAGTACTATAGATCGCAGTTCAAGGCTGCTCTCAACGCATGCTATGCATAAGCGCAGCCTATACCGTCGTGCGGTGTCCGAATGTCTGTCTGTCTGTGACGTTCGTCTATATTCTGTCAAAATGAATAAACATATAATTCAAATCTTTTTCACCGTGCACGGGTAGCCACACAATTCTGTTTTTTTTCCACACCAACGTTGTAGCAATATTCCGACTAGAACTCTATCCTACGGGGGACGTCGAATGCAGGTGAGGTAGGCAAAAATTGCGATTCTCGACCAATATCTGGCTTTGGCATCGATGACTGGTGGAGTGTAATCAACAATTTCGACCGCGGAGTAATTTATAGCACTAAGCGTGGATGTCCGTTTATCGCACAGGCAGATCAGTGAATCTTGTTTATGACAGGCATCGACGAGTACGCCGAAGAGAACAGAGCATTATTGGACCCCTAAAATCCAAGATGGCTGAGATCCGCCATCTTGAAAATCGACATGACGTCATTTTTTCGGCAGTAACATATCACTGGCCGACGGTGGTCCGATAATATTTCGGAGACTGGTGCAGCATGACATGCCGACGGCGGTGATGTGGTCGAAATCGAAACCAGATGTAGAATCGCAATATGGCGGACGTTTGGGCGAATTCAATGGCATGTCATCGCTAAGCCACGTATCACATTGCAGGGTGCTGCCACTTGGTGAATTCACTGTCACGATTCCAGAGCCACATGCCACATTGCAGGGTGTAAGAATTCCATCCGCAATATTGAAAATCGTTTTTCGCCATATTTTATTTTATTTTTGTTTTTAATGCAGTTTAGGCTTTGAAGAGCGGCGGCTTTCGTATCGTCTCCGATACACTTGTTTGGTATATGCAGTCAGTTACTCTTGAAGGTGGGATAAATCTTACGCGACTGGAGCAACCTATACGTCGTGAGGTCACAAACTAGAAAAGCTACTCGATCTAAGAGGTCGAGAATCATGCCTCCGACAGGCTCAAGTCTATATCTGACCTCGTGTGACCTTGATCTTTGACCGTTTGACCTCCAAAGTTGACCGTTTCATGTCCTTGCCCCGTGGACCACTTTTGCCAATTTGCATCAAAATCGGTTCATTCGTTTTCAACATACCGTGTTCACAAGTTTGGTGACAGACAAACGAATGGAAGAATAAACGGACACGATGGAACATTATGTCTCCGCCTGTAGTCCATGCAGTCTGGCCCGCCTGGTGGAGGCACAAAAGTGACGGCAGACAAAAAACGTGTATAGTCTGTCAATGTCATCGTGATCATGACACGTGCGGCAAGCAGATAGGCCTACGTCATCCATTCACGGCTAACATCGGTGGCCTTTTTATGCCGCTGAGCGCCGTTGTATGCATGGCTTTAATTTATGACAAATAGCTTCAACTGTCAGAGTTTCACGGTCGCGCCGTTTGCGCGGAATATTGGTACGCTATTGGTACGCTTCTCACTAATTCACCTCCGACAACGCAGGAGGTAAATATATAATCTTTATTTCACCATAATGCATGGTAGCACGAAAATACAATAATTAGTAAATACAAATAAAACAAGCAAAGAAAAAAATTACAACAGCACACAGATAAAACAAAATAGAACCGCTGTTTAGCTAATGTCTGGCGTCAATCAGACGGCATAAGTAGGCCTAATTGTCTGTCGCACAATACCTCTTCAAAAATTTGTCTCTGCGAACACCAATCACCTCTTCTAGTGGTTCTATGCCAAAATACTTACTGACTTCTGAATATGTGTCTTTTGACATGGCACCGAATATTTTCAATAATATTTTATTCATGGTGAACTGCAGTGACTGCCTATCGGCTGAGTTCATTGGACATACTTCAGTGCCGTATATACAAAACTGGCAAACACTTTGATTTTATTAATGAGAACAGAACGATTCCTCGCGATGTCTACCCCAGCGCTAGAATTACCAAATGCCGTCATATAAAACACAACGCATTCAAATCTTCCAAACGCAAATAAATATTGTACTTCTGCGACTCTCGTCCACCGGTGTTGTCCGGCAACGCCCCGGGTTACCTGGCCGACGACTGTCAGCTCGTCGCCGACGCCCGTGTCAGACAAATGCCGACACTCGAACACTCGTTGAGTCGTTGTCAGTCGGACGCGCAGCAGTTTTGGAGACAGGACCTTTGCTTTGCCGCCGCAGGACCACAAGTCTGGAACAGTCTGCCGCCCAATCTCAGACTATGTATGGCCAGTTCAGGCGATTACTGAAGACATTTTTATTCGGACAGTGAGGCCACGGCGAAGTGTGAACTGTTTTTTTTAACTACGCTGAATAGACATATTCTAACTTACTTATTACATGATGCGGTATGTTCGGACATGCTGTTGCAACTATACGTTATGTGAGAAATGTAAGTGAAGTCATGTAACAGTTCAAACTGTCAGTCTGCAAGCAACATACTGGCATAGTACATGTGGCCTTTAACGTTATCGAGGCACTTCAGACTGCTTTGAGTGGTTACAACAGACAAACTGATTTAGATCCAATCAAGCACATGTTAACGGCTCAAAATAAGTCCAATTATACATGTACATGTTTTAACCCTTTAATGGGCACATTACAACTACAGAGCAACGATGTCTGGTACACTGGCCGTTGATAGGTGGGCTGTTACATTTGGAACATTTGGTACAGCGAGTAGGGACCTGGGCGGGCTGTGGCTACGCCCAGTCACCTCTTCGCTGTACCAAATGTAACAGCCCACCCATCAACGGCCAGTATACCAACATCATATGTGGCACTATAATTGCCTTTGCACTCTATTGCTGCTCTCGTATTTCTTGTTGCTTTTTGCTGTTTTTTTTTCTGCTCATTGCTTTCTATCACGTTATATATACATCTTTATTCATCATAATGTGATAGAAATAACTCAACAAAAAGTACAACAGAAATCAACACAAAAAGAAGAAAAAATAGCAACAATGGAACAAGTTACGCAACTTTACATATAACATTTTCACATGATCGATATTTTGTAACAAACTTCTTACTACGTTTCTCAACAACAGTGCTAGGTAGATCAAATTCAAACTGTGCACGGCAGTAATTTACTATATCAATGTTATTTGTCTGAAACAATTTCATGAAAAAGCAATTCACAACAAAATCTAACGAACTGATATCGGATTTTCGCAGAGGACACGCTTCCAAACCATAAAGTAATGCAGGCAAACATTTACATGGTTAACGTTAACTCTGCTGACGTATTGTCATCGATGATTATTGTTACAGTAAATTTGCATTGTCAGTGATTTCATGAAATTCCTGGTATTTTTACTGGCATTTAGTGACAATTATTACACGAAATAACTGACCATAACCGTAACCCTAACCCTACACTTCACGAAATCACGATCTACGGTGGTTTAGTGTCCCCAACATAGCGTTGCGATATTGTACTTACATTGGGTTCGAGCGGTTCCAGCTGACTGGTGCCAGACTGATTGCCTCAGCGACATCATGACGTAAATTGACTAGAAGGCAAGTCATCACCATGACGACCGTCAACACTGACGTCATCGACCGCGTCATCGCCGTCGTCATCGTCACTGCTGATCGTTCTGTGACGTCACACGCGTGACGTCACCAGCCGCAACATGTCAACCCTGTATCCAACTCCGAGTCTATCGTGTTGTTCGACGATGTGGTCGAGTCGACGGTTAGAGCCGAAAGAACGAGTCTACGAGTTTATGATCGCAGTGTAACGGACTTAAGATGAAAGACGGCGTCATAACACAGACTAGCTAGTAGCTATACACAGCACTTCGCACGCGGCAATTAATGGCTTTACAACCGAGACCACAGTAACCGCTCTGTGGCACGCACACTGTCGTATTCCGCTAAACTGCTTGTTAACCCTTTAATAGACACATGTAATTATAGTGCCGTATCGAATAATATGAAGTTGGTACACTGGCCGTAGATGGGTGGGTTGTTACATTTGGTACAGCGATGAGGGGACTGGGCGGGGCCGCAGTCCGCCCAGGCCCCTCCTCGCTGTACCAAATGTATATAACAGCCCACCCATCAACGGCCAGTGTACCAATCACCGTTCTGCTGTATAATGGACTGCGTTTTAATGTGCCCATTAAAGGGTTAATAGGTCTGCTCCGTTCGTTCGGCTACGTGTAGACATTCATCGCATCATTCGCACGAGTTTTGCAGCTAACACTGCATCATACAGTCGAGATTGCGGCGGTGAGTGCCGCACGCGAGACGTTTCAACCAATCGCGCTGCATGCGGGCCGGATGTAGTAGACCGCCGAGTATCGGCTGTGAACTGACTGACTGACGCGAGGTGGTAGCAGCTGGCTCGGCACTTCCGCCGTCGAGCGACGAGGCCCACCCACCGACACGAGGTCGTCGCTGTCGTCTTTGTTCAGTACCTTCACATTTATTACCGCTATGACAACCACGTCCAGGGCTGCTGACGACGCCTTCATCTTCAAACAACTAAATTAAAACGCGATGTCGGTGTTCGAAGCCCGACTATCTGTGATTGTCACAGGTAGAGTGACGACACCGTCTTTCTGCAGGCTTCAGTGTTACACTCAGTAATGGAGCCTATGACAATTTCTTTAGAATTCTACATAGCTAACAGCGCAGTCGTAGTCAAAAGGTCAGTGCTATGACGTAGCCTAATGCCGTATGTCACCATGATGTTGACACTGTTATCGAGTGTTAACAGTCCTGATCGTACATGGTACGACCAAATATAGTAGATCGGACTTTGGTACGACAGAGGCGCACAGCGTATATTGTGACTGTGACGTCAAAGAAATACTTTATTCACTATAAATAACTAGGATAAACACCTAATTTTATTAATTTACGAAATTACTTTCATGTTCATAGTAATAAATTCGGCGTCGTGTAAGTAAATCTGCACTGCAGCTTGATTGTGATGGTTGATATAAAGCTACTCGACCAAGGCCTCCAAATCTATCTTCGGCCTCGTGTGCCCTTGATCTTTGACCTCCTGACGCCCAAAAGTTTACCGTTTCATCCCCTTGCCCCGTGGACTACTTGTGTTAATTTGCATCAAAATCGGTTTATTCGTTTTCAACATTTTCGTGTTGACAAGTTGGTAACAGACGAACGAACGAACCAACCAACGGACAAGCTGAGAACATTATGCCTCCTCCACGCCAATCTGGCCTGGCAGCGGTATAAAATGTTTTGAAGATTGGCACGGCAAGCGACGTTTATTTCAAATTCGGCTATCCTTAAACTCCTTTCATTTTCTGCTTTACTCACGGTCACGGGTACCTGCTATAGGAGGCCATGTGAAGCTTACGCGTGAAGTTTGTATGCTGTCCGTCGTCCGCAGTGATGTAGTCAAGGCCAAAATCTTAAGGCTAAGGCCAAGGCCTCAAGGCCAAGGCCGAGGTCTGTCTCAGCACGAGCGAAAGGTACACCGTGTTGACTACCATTCCCATTCATGGTTACCGGACGCTGCACACTACATAGGCTCTAAACGTCGCTGGTCTTACGAGGAGAAGGTCCTCTTGGCACGAGAGGAGGTACGTGACCGCACGTCTGTGTGGTTGGAGCATTTCTCAAATTCTCCAAGGCCTGGACATTCGAGGCCAACGCCTTTATGTTTATGTCTAGGCTAGAACAGAAATTAAGATACCTGACACGGTAGGTAATGAACTGGATTTTGATTGCTTTTGCCGAGGTATTCATTTAATAATATTAGTTACATATAAATTGTTATTAATTTATTCTAGCTATTGCATGAGTTTGACGGTGATGCTAAAAATTGTCAATGCTGTCCTCAGGCCAAGGCCACCCCGAGGCCAATACCAAGGCCATAAAATTTGGCCTAGAGGCACCTCGAGGCCTGGCCAAGGCATGGCCTCGAGCAATACATCACTGGTCGTCCATACATCCGGCTGTTGCGTACAGGATCTAATTCAAGAATGACAAGTCGTAGAAAGTTCAAATTTATTGGAAACGTTGCTCGTGGCACATTGACTGGCAATAGACGCTTTTGTGCCAGAAGGTCACAGTTCAAGATCACGGGAGTACACGAACAAAATGGCTAATTGGCTATTTGCCAACACACTTAGGACAAAGTGTGGTGCATAAGTTCCTTGCGGACATGCAAAATAATAACGATACAACTTTAGATCAAAGGTCAAAAATCAAGGTCACCAGATATAAAAAGATCAATCATAAAATTCACTATAAATGAAGAATAGGAGGCCGACCAATGTTGTTCATAAGGAGTGAGCACCAAAAACGCGTTTTCGGCCGGCACAGCGCCCAAGATCCCACTGGGGGAGCTGATGACGCTCCCCAGACTCCCTAGTCGGCCGGGGAGGGGAACACCCCTTCCCTATTCCTGTCTCCTCGGCCCTCGACGCCTCGCTTCACACCTGATTTGGACTCCCAGTCCCATTTCGTCTCCTAGATCCGATCCGCCCCTGCATACACTAATAAACTAAAAATAAACTTTTCATTTTCATATATGTGAGTTCAAGATTATTAAATTTGAGCTGCTGCAATCATTTCTAACTCTCGCGCATCTCGAAACATAGGCCTACAGCACACAGTGCGCCTATCACTGCTAAGATGAACTTAGGCCTACCGACGAACAGGACGTCACACCTGGGTCATTACTTTAACTGCTGTAATCGAGTTGAACGCCTGTACACGATCATTATTTTGTGTAACGTAAGCTCTCAAGTCAATTAACTATTTTGGATACGGTGAATTAGGAGACATGGTTACTACAGACCACTGATAGGCCTAGCTAGTGGCAGGCTATTCCACAAGTGTCGCCATCTGGTGAAGAAGAAATACTCAAAGTAGTCCATAAATTACTAACATGGCTGATTGCATCGAAATTCATGTATGTTTTTCATATACATGTATTTTTATGCTTCCGCAGGCAGCGGTGGCATAAAATTTTCACCCTGTCCCGTTATCCGTCTGTCTCGATGTATGTCCCATGGGGCCATGCCAACATCGCCTTGCCCGAACCCCGCAGATCTGTAGTAGGCCTATAGGCCTACAGGCTACATAAATTTCTCTTAAGAATAATGCTGAATTACAAGGGTTTCGAAGAGAATAATCAGAATTTAATCACTGCCTAAAATTATACAAGAAAAAAACATGTCTTACTACATTAAGTAAATTATTGTCAGCAGTCCTCAGTGAAAAATAGTAGCTAATTGCCAAGACGATTTGCCCCGCCGTTTCGGTGGGGAGTGAATCGGTTGCAGCTGCACTCTGACTTGGATCATTTTCCTTTAGACAAAGGGAGGGATCATGTTAAAATGCATGACGTTAAAATGTGTCTTTACCTCGTCCCGGTGATAGCTGTGAGGTATCTGTTTTAGGTCTCTTGTAGGGGCCTATGTGCTTGTACGGTGTTTGTTATCATTATACGCCTATACTATACATGTATACAACATCGCGTGAAAGCGCGGTTTAAACCTTTAGAATTCAGATGCAGTTATAGTGCCACATCGAATAATATGAAGTTGGTTATCACACGGTCACACGGAACTTTGTCCGCTAGGCAGCGTCTGAGGAGATCAGCAGCTCCCAGTTTTTATTTTGGGACGATGGGACCCCTCCATATGTCAGTAATAATGGAGCTAGGAAGTTGAAATTTGACACACTTGTATAGCCATTTACGCGTATTAGTACCCGGTATCAAAATTTGTCCGCTAGGGGGCGTCTGCGGAAATCAGGAGCTCCCACTTTTTGTTTTGGGACCCTCTCATATCTCCGACACTAATCGAGTTAGAAAGTTGAAATTTGGTACGCTGGTAGGCATTAGCAGGTACTATGGCTACGTGTAAAAATTTGTCCGCTAGGAGGCGTATTAGGAGATCAGCAGCTCCCAGTTTTTATTTTGGGACCCTTTTTATATCTCAGCAACTAATGGAGCTAGGAAGTTGAAATTTGGCACACTTGTAGGCATTTACGCGTACTAGCGCACTGTATAAAAATTTGTTCGCTAGAGGGCGTCTGGGGAAATCAGGAGCTCCCACTTTTTATTTCGGGACCCCCCTTATATCTCCGAAAGTAATTGAGCTAGAAAGTTGAAATTTGGTACGCTGGTAGGCATTTGCAGGTACTATGGCTACATGTAAAAATTTGTCCGCTAGGGGGCGTCTGGGGAAATCAGGAGCTCCCACCGTCAGAAGCGGTAGTACAATATATTATTGTTTAAATCTAAGTGTCTTCCTGTTATGTACTAGGCTATGGTCTTGAAGCTTGTCCTGTTAACAAATCACATTCACAGACGAAATCTTTTCAGTATGTCATGAACTGTTGCTTTGGTAAAATGTTGAATGTTAGATCGAAAGATGATATCGAATTATGTATGCAGATGTTCAGTTGTCCTTTGGTGGATCTTACAGTCGCTAAGCGTAAAGTAAAATTTTTAACGAAGTATTGTCATAATGGAAACTCGTTGTGTTCTGTATTTAGAAACAGAGCTCGCAGTGAACTAGATAAGATCGGTCTTAACGCTACTTCGTTAATTAATTAATTTCTTAGTTAAGTTTTCCTCTTATTATTTCTTTTATGTATAGCTACCGATTTTTATACGGTGAATAAAGTTTTGTGTGTCAGTTGATAGCACTAGCTTCAGCAGGCATCGATCGATAGCCGGGTATCGTCCGACAATGGTGTTGATAGCAGCTGGCCGTCGCAGCGTTCACAGCATACGATTAAGCCATACATTGGATCAGAATCCCAATTTCTGCCTACCTACGTGCATCCGACGCCCCCATTGGGTGGGGGTTTTCGTCAGAATATTGCTGTGACGTTTGGTGCGGAAAATTAGAATGGTGTGGCTACCGGAAGGTGAAAAAATTGAAGATATGTTTGTTCGTTTTGACAGAATGCATGTACGAATGTGACAGACACACAGGCAGACAGACGGACAGACACCGCATGACGGCTAACGCCGCGCCTGCATAGCATCGTGCACCAAAAAATGGTAATAAAACAGCAAAAATTAATGTTAAAAACTTCCGTGGAAGTTTAACTACTACAGTTGTAAGGGTTCAGCATGACACCTCTAAAACAGCAAATATCACTGATGTAAGAGAGCCCAAAACGATATAAACACTACCCCGAGTTCTATATAAACACCACCCCTTACTTTATACTTCGTAGTGTAAGATACCCCAAATCACTTATTTTTGCTATTATAATTACTAATATCATCGTTACACATCGTAACGCTCGCTAGCATAAGCTACGGCCAAGTTGCCGTCACCATTTTCATAGCACCAAAACATTTGCTACACCAAA
>Ga0209149_1001875_pt1 | contig 11247 bp, 9 predicted proteins | sample WorMetTyACAVOLI2_FD_187423 | JGI IMG/M metagenome (GOLD analysis project Ga0209149, IMG submission 187423) | Marine gutless worms symbiont microbial communities from Max Planck institute for Marine Microbiology, Germany - Olavius algarvensis... ...
TTCAAAGCCAAAGAATTCCTGGCAAGATTTAACAATTTCAATATTACTGGTGCTGAAAAGCTTCATAAAAAATCGGTTAATAGTAAAGTCCAGTGAGGCCAATCGGGCACTAATGACGGTGCGCTATACAAATCCACGTACTTCACTTGTTACTTTGTGCTTGCCAAGCGATGCGTTGACTATGCCCGTCAACAAAAAATGCCAGTGCCGTCGAGCGTTGTTACGCTTCTGTACATTGTGACGTTGGACATCGTGGCACAGCCGCTGACGTATATCGTCGGCTAAGGTGCCTAGGCCCACAACCGTACGGTAGGTGTTTTTTATAACAAAATGACATAAGTGCCGTGGGACTCGCGTTTACATTCCACACGTGTACGTGTACAATGCATTATAGCAGCGTTGAACGCCTTCGAATCACAGGCGTAATCCGTTCTTTTTTATGATGGTACGTGCATGCCAGTGCGGCGTACCCTCACCTTTAGCCGCCGGATATATTTTTTTCGTTTTTATCGCGCGTCAGCACACAGACGTTCCGGTATTAGATGAAAACGGCTTAACATATTGTCATAATTGTTTTCACCATACGGTAGCCCAATCATTCTAGTTTTATCAGCATTAAACAACTTCACGAAATTCCGACGGGGTCAGCCCATGCAGAGGCGACAAATACAGGTGGAGCATAAAAATTTCGCGATTTTTTACCAATAAGTCGCTATATCTCGCAGACGATACAATATAACGCCATAATTACTGTGGAAGGCGTATAGGAACTCGTATGCGATCTATCAAATGGTGCCATTTCCAATGACCCTGAACGAACCATAATTATTGCTGTTTTTAAGGTTGCACCACTCTGACTCTAAATATCACAAACGGCTACAGATACGGCAATAGTTACTATAAAAAGGCAAATAGGAAACCGTACTTAAGCTTTCGAATCGGTTTTAATGACTTTGAGTGACCTCTAAGCCAGATTTCATGGTCACGATATTATTCAATGTCAAAATGACTCGAAAACGGTACAAGATAGAGCTATTACTTACCATGGCGTACTAATAGATACATGGTCTGTCGAACCGCGCCATTTTCAATGACATTGAACGACCCCAAACCCAGAGTTCAAAGTCAGGCCATTCTTTGACGTTAAATATCTTCGAAATGACTAAAGATGCGGCCATAGTTACTATGGAAGGCGAATAGGAAACCTCTTGCCAGGAATAGGATTCGCTATTCTATGTCGGATTCGCTATTCTATGTTTGTGGTGTAAACAAAACTTCATCGGAACTTAGCTTGACAAAAACTAAAATAAACGAGTATATAAATGAAATATTGAACACAGAACAGTAAATTTATTATATTTTGTCAACTTATATCGATATTACACAATGAACACTGTAACACGTTCATCTATGAAGAAAACGGACTCTGTTTCGAACGAGGAAGGGGGCGTTGTCCCGCCACTTCCGGGCATGGGCGATATTGAAGCCATCATATCCAAAGCGATTGAGGCAGCAATGAAGGTTATAAGGTCTGAGTTCTGTAACCTGATTCAAGAAATGAAAGATTACGTCGGTGTTCTCGAGGGTCGAATTAACGATTTGGAGACGGCGACGGAACTAAAAGCCACGATGAACAACTCGTCTGAACTCAACTCGACGGTGGCCGCCTTGAAAGAAGAAAACCGGCAGACACGTATTGCAGCAAACGACGCTGAACAATATGGAAGGAGGAACAACTTGCGTTTTTTGGGAATCTGCATTGAGAAAGAACAAGACTGTCGAAAGGTTGTAGTTCGATTCGTTAATGATAAACTTAACGTTTCCATTAGTGACGAGGACATTGAAATTGCGCACCCGATCCCAACTAAGAAAGCTGTGCAACAGTCAGGTAATGGACGATCTTCTGGTCAGCATATCGTGATTGCACGCTTCCGTGATAGAAACGTTCGCGACTCCATAATCCGAGAACGAAGAAAGTTAAAGAAAACTGGTTTTACTATTGTTGACGACCTTACCAATCTGAATGTGGAACTGCTAAATAGACTGCGTAACAGCAAAGACATCGCTAAATGTTGGTCTTGGAATGGCCGTGTCTATGCGGTGCTCAACAATAAGCCGAACGAGAAATTCTGTGTTAAACCATTCCAGCCAATCCATACTATTGGTCTCGATAACGACTAAATGTTCCGATGACACCCATTTGTTATGACTGCTTTGAGCGAATGTTTGAATCGCTTTTTTTGTGCTTTTTTGTCTGCTTTATTTTTTGTCCATGCTATTAATTGTACGTGTATTGAGACTAATTTCTTGATGTGGACAGTTTCTGAAATGTTGAGGAATGTTGATACGTGGTTTTGGAGCAATTCTGTAGTATTAAGACTAACTACATTGTCAGTATTGGCTCAACGCAATGTCTTTATTATTTTGTAAAGAAATGCCATTTTACTGTATGTCGGATTTTGAAATCAGTGAAATGTATTCACATAGTAAATGGGATTTATTAGAGAATGAAAGTTTTGTTGAATATATTTCTGGTGCTGGTGCAGATAGATACTCACAAATACGCAAGTTTGATTTTAAGTATTTTACTGAAGACGAGTTTAATCAGAAGTTTCTTAGAGTTGACGATTGTTTTTTCAGCGTATTTCATCTTAATATTAGAAGTCTGAACTCTAATGTGAGAAGTCTGTGCCAGTTTCTTCAACTGATTACACTAAAGTTTGATGTAATTGTCTTAACAGAAATTTGTGCATACAACATTACGTATTATAATAACATTCTTCCAGGATATCGACTATTTTACAGATTGCCACTTAATTCTAAAGTTGGAGGTGTTGGGATGTTTATAAAAAGCTGCTACGATGTACAGGAGGTTCCACAGTTCAATATTGCAGCATCAGATAACAACAAAGTAGAAAATATGTGGCTGGAAGTAACTGATGCAAATGCTAATAGTAAAATAATTATTGGTGGTGTCTATCGACATCCCAACCAGAATTTTACGGCATTTAGGGATAATCTTGAAAGTACTTTAGATAAATTATCTAGCCAGTCTGTACCATGTATTATTGCCGGAGACATGAATATTGATCTTGTGAAATCTGATTCTCATAGTGGTACCTCACACTATGTTGATAATTTACTGATAAATAACTTTATGCCCACCATTCTGATGCCTACTCGTATTACAAAAGTAACAGCAACACTCATAGATCATATTTATTATTATGATGGTGATAAAGGTAGGAGTAATATATCTGTTAAAAGTGGTAATTTGCTAACTGATATCTCTGATCATTTGCCTAATTTTACAATATTAAATAAGGCCCCAAAGAAAGTATTAGATACCAGGCCCAAGGTGAGGATCTTCTCAAAAAGAAATATTACTAAATTTCAAAATACCCTTGAAGAAACAAATTGGAATATGGTTTACGGGGAGAATGATATTGATGTAGCTTATAATTCATTTCATGGTATAATAACTAAAGCATTTAACACGTCTTTCCCATTTAAAACAGTTTCGAGGAAAAGAGCTAAAGACAAGCCATGGATTACTAGTGCACTTAAAATAAGTAGTAGGATAAAAAATTCTTTATATAGACAATGGCTTAAAAGTAAAAATCCTGTAGCTGAGATTAAATACAAAAACTACAGAAATACATTTAAGAAAATTGCATTAGAAGCTGAAAATCTCTATTATAAAGAATTATTTGATACCAAAACAAATTCTATTAAAAAACTTTGGGAAAATCTTAACATGATCAGTTCCTTGAAGACTAAACAGAAATCTGCAAATAGTATATCTAAACTACGAATAAACAATATGGAAATAAAACAAACTGCAGATATATGTAATGCATTCAATAAGTACTTTTCTTCTGTAGGCCAGGAACTGGTTGCAAATATGGTTCATACTAGCTCCTCAATAACTGCAACGCCAGATTTTATCAATTATTGTGGAAAGCCTTTAAAAAACAGTATGTACTGTGATCCAGTTACTAATGATGAGTTATTAAAGCTAATAAACATGTTGAAAAATGGCAAATCCCCAGGACCGGATAATATTGGTCCTAAGTTGCTTAAGCAAGTGTCGCATGTTTTAGTGAATCCGTTGGTATATATGTACAATCTATCGATAGAGACTGGGATTGTACCTGAAAAATTAAAAATTGCGAAGATTGTACCTATCTATAAGAGTGGTGACTCATCGTTGCCCTGTAACTATAGGCCTATCTCTCTATTAAGTTTATTTGATAAGCTCTTAGAAAAGATCATGGCAACTAGGTTAACTAAATATCTGGATGCACATAATGTCTTGTATAAATATCAATTTGGATTTCGTAAAAATTATTCTACGGTACTGGCTGTGATTGATGTGGTGGAAGAAATTTTAGAGCATCTTGATAAACAAGATATAGGTATAGGTATATACCTAGACTTGAAAAAGGCTTTTGATACTGTTGATCATACTATACTTTTGTATAAGATGTATAACTACGGCATCAGAGGAGTTGTTTATGACTGGTTCAGTAGCTATCTTTATAATAGACAACAATATACATCAATTCAAAACTATGTTTCAGATAATGATACTGTATCTTGCGGCGTACCACAAGGTTCTGTTTTAGGACCGTTACTATTTTTAATCTATATGAATGATATTGGTACAGCCGTTCCTGATGAAAAAATTAAGCTGTTCGCTGACGATACGAATTTGTTTATATATGATAAAGATAGCAAAGCTTTGTGTTTAAAGGTAACTGATTGTATAAGCAGACTGAACCAATGGTTTTTTGCCAATAAGTTAACATTAAATTTAACAAAGACTTGTTATATGGTTTTTTCATGCAAAAAAGTTGAAGATATAAGATTATTTACTAATAATATTGAAATTACTAAAGTCCATTCCTGCAAATATCTAGGTATCTACATAGATGATGAATTAAACTGGAAGGTACATATTGATCATATTATTAATAAACTAATAAAATTCACTGGAATATTTTATAAACTAAGAAGTAAGTTAACTGCTGAGTGGTTAAAAAATATCTACTATGCTTTTGTTCACCCTTACATCTTATACGGCATTGAAATTTATGCCAATACTTTTGGTACATATTTAGATAGATTGAAAAAACTTAATAATAAAATTTTAAGAATAACTCAGTGTCAGCCCCGACGTTCTCATGTTCTTGATTTATATAAAAGGTATAATCTGTTGCCATTAGACCATTTGTATTCTCAACAACTCCTTGTTTTTGTGTTTAAATGTTTGTATTATAATCAGATGGTTCCATTTGTGTTTCATGAATATTTTACATTTAATAGACAAGTTCATGCTTATGGTACAAGAGCACAAAATGATTTGCATATTTTTGCCCCTAATACCTCATTTAAGAAAAGAACTGTCAAATACCAATGTAGTGTACTTTGGAATAGTTTACCTGAACATATGAAAGTTTGTTCTTCTGTTAAAGTGTTTAAAAAGACTAGCAAGCAATATCTTATTTCTCTGTGCAGTGATGATTGATTGTAGATCCGACAGGATGATATGCTCCTTGCCTTGTTTGTAGTAATTCTGTTTTGTCCACAATAACTAGTGTTATGTGTTTAGTATAGTTAAGTGTTTTATTGTACTTATTGTATGTTTTATTTTTATATATTTTTTCTTTTTTATTTTTTTTTATTTTTTTTTAGGCAGCCAGCATTTGATGGGCTTTGCCTCTCTGGTAGCCTGCCGTCTATTCATGTTAACACTGATGTGTCCAATTTTACTTTACGGCAAATAAATTTGTGTGTGTGTGTGTGTGCGGCTAGGTGGCCGCCACAATATGCCCCCGCCCCACCTTGACCGCAGATCACATCCCGTTCAACACCAAAAAATTAATCACGTCCACATGGTCAGCCCTTGCCCGAGCCTAGCATGTTTCGTCGACGTACGTAAACGCGTTCGTGAGTTATCCTGCTCATAGGCAGAACGACTGACAAACATCAACGATCGCATGACTCCGCCTTGACCGAGTAATAATCTGTCGCATGTAGTCACGACTGGCAGAACCCCACGCAGCCCTAGCCGATCACTGATAAACTGAGGGTGCCTGTTGCATGAGTAGGCGCAAAAAAACTTACCGTATTCGTGCCATAATCTATACCGTGAAATACTCTATACCGCAAATTTAGCAAACGGAAAAAAATGAAAGTAAACTTAGTTGAAATTTGACCGGCTTATCCGTATGTAATTGGTTCAGATTGCATAAAATATACCACTGTGCATGTGTACAGTGGTTATTACATACGGATACAGTGTGTCCCCAAAAAAGTGAGGAAATACGTGTATTGTTTGATAGCTCCAATGGTGCTTTACACCAAAAACATAATTAACTAAGAAGAATACGGAGACCAGTTTTACTCGTTTTAGTTAAGAGAAATCAGGCATATTGGTTAGACGTTCTGAGGATGCGAGCAATCACAATCGGCCTGACTTTCTGGGCCACCCTGTGTATGTATGTATTGCACGTTTTTGCGAGCTCACTCGACAATCTAAGAACAGATCTATCGCAAAATTTAGTAAACGGGAAAATGAAAGTAAACTAAATTGAAATTTGACCGGCTGGTGCTCACAAACGACAGGTTATCGATACAGGTAAACACACCTGACGATGATGTGACGTCACTCGACTCAGTGCTGCAGATCGGGCTTCGTCGTCGCCGCCGAAGGACATTTTCTCGGTGCTTTGACGATCGCAAAGAAGTCTACAAAATTATCACATACACCACTTCACCGTTAAACTTAATCCAAGGAATTCAAGGGGTATATAATTTCCTACTGGGGTAGCGGGTTGTGAGGTTCCATCTCTGACGCGGCTTCGTTTCAAGTTTCAAGTTTTTCATTTTGTCGTTCAAATTTTGTGGCATATTTTAAAAATTTTGACGAATTCTACGAATTAAAATTCAGTTATTCGCAGCGTTTCCAACCAGGGTATCGTCCTGTTGGGTCGACATGGTAAGCACCCGTCGCCATCAGTAGACTGATGGCGTAGCACGCCGTCGCTCCAAATAGCAAAGTTTTAAGAGAAAACCTACAAACGGCAATGTGACCTTGAAATCACCGCTCAAGGTCATCCTACGGGTGCAAGAATGGGTTCTTTGAGAAGCCATGTTGGTCTTCATGGTCGTCAGTAGAGACCACAGCTCTAAAATTATTTAGTTTCTTTTTAGAAAACCTCGTTATTGTATATACGTTTCAGTTGACACACGAACAAACAAACGAACATACAAACAGAAGATCGCCATCGCCTAACGCCCCGGTTTGCACTTCGTGTGGCTGTGGCTCAATGTCTTTCAGTTCTGTCGTGACCACCAACTGAGAAGATTCTGCTACCTTGCCGCGCGATGCACAAGCGCGGTCCATACCGTCGTGCGGTGTCTGTCTGTCTGTCGGTCCGTCCGTCCGGTGTCCGTCATGTTCGTCTATTGTATCAAAATGGGTAAGCATATCCTCAAACTTTTTGGATCGTCGGGTAGCCATACCATTCTATTTTTCCGCACCACACCTTATGGCAATATTCCGATGCTAACGGGGGCGTCGAATGCAGGTGGACCAATATCTCGCTTTATCTCGAAAATGATACCATATAGGGACATAGTTACTATGAAACGCCAATAGAAACTTGTATGCGATCTACCGAACGGTGCCACTTCCAATATTCAATGACACGAAGCACCGAGCGGCCTGTTGGCGACAGCTGAGCTTCTTGTCAGTAAGGTGCGTGGGACAGATGCATCGCGCACAAACAGTTTATACCAAAGCGACAGAGGCACGAGTTCACCGTCGACAACTTGCCCAATGTCGTTACGCTGCAATGCACCAACTGCTGGAAATCGAACCCTCAGACTGGTAGACTTTGCGTTAATGCGGTCGCTGCCATAACTTCTTAGCGGCGAGTCCGTTATCACGTTAACACCGTTAGAGGTAAGTGTATTTATATAGCGCCTTTATTGTAGTACCTCACAGTCAAGGTGCTCAGGTACGGATCACAGTTTTACCTTCAAAATTACACCATACCTGCCTCTACCTCGTAAGCGTTCACCAGATGACGCCACCACTGATTGTCGTAGCAGACATCTAATTGCAGCTTACTGCTCATTTATCGACCGCGAAAGGAAAGGATGAAAGGCTGAGTCGGCCTGGTTGGCGGACATACAGCGGACGGTTTACCCACATAAGTGGTCACCCGTCAGCTGCAGGTCGTGCGCAGGAAAGATCGCCGATCAAAGACCCACGTTCTAGCTACCACTCTGCCACGCAACCACCTTCAGGATGAACTGCAATGACCGGAAGCACTATATGACGCACACATACAGGTCGAACTTATTAGCTGGTCAGAACGGCATGGACGTGGCACGGTGGCAGGCCGCGGGCTACGGGCACCTGCTCGTACCTGAATTAGCCTGTCACGAGTACGTCACACCCGCTGGCCTGGAGGCGCGCACACGCATCGCCTCCAACGCAGTGTTTTCTTACTTCTGCACATCGCTATTTGGACACACGATAACAAGTGGTGACAGACACGACAAGCACGGTGCTGCCAAGTGACAAATTCAACAGCATGATCGCATAGCCATTGGCCATGTATTCCGTGTTATCATAATAACTCAGCAAGATCGATAATATAAGAAAAGTAATAACAGAACAGTGCAACGATCTGCCCGTGAAATCTACTATACGGCACACTTTTTAAGAATGTAACTTTCAAGTTTTAACTTCTTACTTCGTTTGATTCATGCTTTTCGCACATTTGTTAGGGTTTCGCAGTAGTCGTCGCCGACTGAAAAAAACACTGCATACACACGCACGCACATGCCAGCCGTGACGTCACGGCCGACGAGTGCTACTCCATTGCTCAGTCGCAGCGGCCGACCACAACATGGCGTGGGAAAACCGCAACGAGACGCGCGACCCTCGAGCTATGTCACGCGCACCTCCGAAGTTTTTGCCGCGTGACGCTGTGCGTAAGTGCAGCCTTTGCCGTTTGGCTCGGCGGCTGGCTGTCACGTTCGTGTAATGTGCCGAAACAGCTACGGCCATAGTTAATACGTAATGCAAATAGGAAACCGTACCAAACCGTGACTGTTAAATAACCCTAACGTAGATTTCCAGATCACGACAATATTCGACCCTGAATATGCCTTTAATGGTACAAAATAGACACATACATAGGGGCCTACAATGGATAACTACGGTACTAGCCACACATTTTAGCAAAACGTCTTTTATCAGCCGAAGTTCGAGTTTCTAACTGGATTTGGATTAGTTCACACGAAAACCACACCTATAAATTCTGTTCAAAAAAAGCGTTAATCTGTCCAACTTGTTGACGACTGAGAAAACCACTCTGTTGAATTTGGCACTTGGCAGCACCGTGCAATGGGGGCGTAGGGCGAGGCTTGTCGTGTCTGTCACCAAGCTGGCAAGGCACAGCGTAACCGGGATACAATCAGTGACAGAAATACAGCTGTCTACCGGACAAACCGCGTGAACTCACGGCGAACTTTCAACAAATAGACCCACTGACTACACATTTTAAAGTACATTACAAACTTGTGCGACAAAACAAACATTACTATAGAGAGAAGGTTAGCTAGGTTAACAACACCAACCTGTTCAAAATTATTGACAGGCGGAGGGTTCATAAAATGCCTTAGACCAGGTCGCCTGAAAACAATATCTTCTGTCTTACTGAGACTGAACATCTTTATTCACCACAAGTGGTAGCAAGGAAAAATTGTTGATAATCATCTTATTAGCTGTAGCCCAGTTTTTAATATTGATAAACTCTTTATTAAGACCAATATCAGAATTACCTGAAACAATATATAAGGTTGGTATCGTCGGCATATTTACAGAACAGACTGCAACACGAAAGTGTTTTCAGGTCTCTTTCTAGCCCCAACACTGTACGTAATGTACACTGTTGGGGCTACTTCAGAACCCTGAATTATTGAGCGGTTCATATAAATGGCAAACAAATAGACGGACTTTCCGCACTTAATAACTTGACTACGGGCCGCATGTCAAAAAAGAAATGATCCAATTAAGTACACATGATGGTAAATCAAGCTGTCAGTTTTTTATATTAAATTTCGAGTGAAAACCGTCAGACTGTTTTGACAGGATGACATTTGAGTGTTAACTCAGTGATTAATTTACAGAATTAGTTATAACAAAACAAATTACAAAATATAAAATTCATAGTTCAAATTCTCGATGTGAATTCTGACAGAGACACTGTAAAGAACTGTAGTGCCTGGAGCCAATGAAAACAGACCTGGACCTATAGTACATTCTTGTTATATGTTAATTTATGTCATTGGCATTCAGCGCGCATGCGTGGTAAGGCAGGAACGCCCCACCGATCATTATAGTTCAGTAGGCCTATAGGGACGCACACGACGGTCGTTTACTGCATGACGTCATTGTATGATAATATAAGACCCTGAAGCTATTTTAAAAACACCTGCGTCACGTGATCGCACGTGTGATTTTTGCTGTCACGCAAGGTTACTACACTCTATGTATATGACGGTATGACGTGCCATTGGAGCACACGTGATTAGCAGCCAATACACATCTATTCGCAGCATTTCAATGGACGCCGTTGTGGCTATACATATACATGTACATCGTAGTTATGTATGACCTTATTGGGCTTAAGGCATTCTCGTCGATCTTAAATTGACCATACCCCGCCAGTGCGTTCATATTTCCAATGCGTTCATAATTATTTCCTGTTTGTGTGACGCACTTTAAAAGAAAATAGATTATTTTGGCGTCACGTGTCTGTCTTTCTGCAAATGTTCTGCTGATTCGTATGCAGAGTGCATGCCCAATGACACAAACATCACTTTCACGGGGCACTCACGCAGGCCCTAATTACCCACCAACCCCCTAGCCAAGTAGTCCTATATAATTGCTATAATATATTGTTTTTTTTTCTTTTATTTCTCCTACCAATCGTAGTGAATAAAGATGTTCATAGCATAGGAATACTTGCCCTAGCGCATTTCTCATACCGGAGTTGTGGGAGTCTCACGGGTCGCCTCTTGCCCAGCCTGGGGCGGAGTCCCCCGGCCAGCTACGCCCATGTATCTTTACGTCATCCTGCCCACCGACGTGTCCTCGCCGGGCGACATATCGCATTACACACCCATCATCTACAGATGCTGGCGCACTGCCACTTGAGGTCG
>Ga0209149_1001876_pt1 | contig 11245 bp, 6 predicted proteins | sample WorMetTyACAVOLI2_FD_187423 | JGI IMG/M metagenome (GOLD analysis project Ga0209149, IMG submission 187423) | Marine gutless worms symbiont microbial communities from Max Planck institute for Marine Microbiology, Germany - Olavius algarvensis... ...
CCGGACCCCCGCCAATTTTGGTCGTAAAAGTTGTTTCTCGGCAAGCTACTCCCCATGCCCAAGTTGTATACCAAATTTGAAGTTGCTAACTTTAACGGTTGCAGAAATAAATAGGTGGTCCCAAATTTTTTGGGATACTCCCCTAGCCCGGACCCTTGCCAATTTTGGTCCTAAAAGTTGTTTCTTGGTAAGCTACTCCCAAGCCCAAGTTGTATACTAAATATGAAGTTGCTAGCTTCAACAGTTGCAGAAATAAATAGGGGGTCCCAAATTTTTACAAGTTCCCCTAGCCCAGACCCCCATTAATTTTGGCCCTGAAAATTGTTTTTGGTAAGCTACTCCCCGTACTAGTTGTGTAAAAAAATTTAGCACAATGTGCAGCTGTGATGACGGGAACAGTGTGTTTCGAGCACCTCTGTAGCTCTGCCTATGGCGCTTTACAAATATGTTTATGATATGATATGATATGATATGAAAAAACTGCTTGTAATGCAAAATTTCGGGATTTGGGGGATGATGGGGACAGGGGGTCAAAACACGTGGTAGAAAGTGCCATATTTGGAATCGCGGACCCTGATTTGCCTATTCACTATGCAACTTTTATGGGGCTACAATGATGATTAAGGGTAGTTTACTCTTGAATGCCCCCATTGTTAAGCATTTTCGGTCGAAAAAAACGTTTTGGGCCAAAATTTGACGGTTTTGGGGATAAATAGGGGTTTGAAATTAAATTTAAGTTTTATAACCCCCAAAAGGCACATCCTTGCGTGATTTCACGTCTTTTGAGCTATCGCGCGTAAAAATCCATCCACGGGTCTGACTTGTAGGGTAGGCTGATCAAAGAAAAAAAGGTATAAATAGATAGATAAATAAATAAATAAAAATAATTTTTGTTATATTTCACCCATTTTTCCAGAAGCCCCCAGTGAATGGATTTCTACCAAATTTGGTATAGGAGGTCCCCTCGCGGATGTAATCAATTGTGCCGATTTTTTGTCAATCGGTTCAGGGGTATTGATTTTGTGAGGAGTTGAAATTTGCCTATTCCCATAGGAATTGAAGGTCGCCGTTAACACTGTCTGAACTACTGTCCAGACTGTGATATCAGTGATGCAGTTGCAGTTTTAGTGGTAAGCAACTAGCATGATAGTTGAATGGGAAATGCTCACGAAGTTCAGGCTCTGTGCGACTAAGCAGGCTATATACACGTTAGTTTTTGACCGCACTCGCTGTGATCGGAGTCGAGAGGGTACTGCCGATCCAAATTCATCCAATATCAGATCTGATTACCGAAAAGATCGCAGTCAAATGATTATACTCCTCCACATATCGACGACTAGGCCTACATTAATCGGCGCAAGTTTCGAAAAAGCAGTATTGCTCGAGTGATTGTAGGACATTTCCCCCTTGACATTCTCCCGCACATATTCCCCGGGACAGTCCCCCACCGGACAATTTCCGTCCCCACCTAGGACATTTCCTCGGCTGGGCTGATAAAGCAAAAATTTGAAAACTGGCACTAACTGGGTATTTTCGGTATGGGGGTAATCTCCGGGGAGTTGTCTCCAGGGGGTTATCTCCGGTTACCCCGGTAATGCGCTGCTGGCCAACGCGCTGTGTGCACCATAGTGCAAACACGACGTCGCAGTGAAACCGCGCGCATCCCTTCACGATCTCAGTTGCCGAGCGTTTACAATGTAATGCTCGCTAACAGTCTACGCACGAGACAATGTCAGCGGATTGAGTATTAAGAAGTAGTGTCGGACACTTTATTGGGCCGCAGAACGGCGTTCCCGCCAGAGTTTGTGCAGTTGCGGGCCTTGCAGAGCGATATAGTTTTGTGGGAAGTCGGAACTCAGCCCACTTTGACTGCTGGAGTAGATTACGTGATCAGCGGAAGTTTCAAAAAGTGGTATTGCTGGAGTGACTGTAGGACATTTCTCCGTGGACATTCTCCCGCACGGACAGACAAACAGGCAACAATGTCATAGTCCGCGCTATGCACAGCATCGCGCGATAAAAATCACAATTTTCGACCAATATTTCGATTTATGTCGGAAGGTGGGAACAATGTCGTAAAAAGGGAAAAGAAGCAGCAGCAAACGAAAAAAAAGTTTCGTGAAGCAGTCGGTAGACAGTAGCTCGAAGTTCCAACGAGAGCTTGTGCCAAGCATGTACAGCAGCAGCAGCGAAGGCAAGTAAGTAAGTAAATAAGAGTATTTATAAGGCGCAATAATCAAAAAAGTCGCGATGCGCCGATGATGAGCGAGTACGTGGCATGACGACGGTCTGGGACTCTGTCGATCTGAGCCCAGTTCTGGAACTTGCCACGACGGTTGGAATGATGAGGTCAAGACAGATAGGATGGAGCATCGCCGTGCAGACAGCGATAAACTAGCGCACATAGTGTCACGGTGATCAGCTCGTTATTCGTGGTGGTGAAGCAGCATTAAGAGAGCAATGCGACGATCTTGCTCCTATGACATTGTCGTGCATACCAGTGAACTGAACAGCTGTCCCAGCCGCGCACAAGCTGCGTGTCTGCACTAACTTGTGCGTGTGGTCAGCGCAGTCTGACATCACTCCGCCGTGATAGACCGTTCTGTTCGCGACGGCAATCGACGGAGCAACGACGCCATGGGTGGCTCCGCGCGACATGTCAGGTGGGGCCACCCATGGCGTCGCTTCGAACACTTTGGTAGTTTCTTCTAATCTCTGAATTGGAACGATTTGGTACATAGTAATAATAATAATAATAATAATAATAATAGTAGTAGTAGTAGTAGTAGTAGTAGCAGCAGTAGTCGTTGATTTGTATAGCAAGCAAGCAAGCAACCTTATTCGCCAAAATAATGAAAAAATATAGCGCCTTTAGGTCCGAAAATACAGAGGTGCGTGTAGTTTAAGGTGCGCTATTGCAAACATTTGAAACATTGAAGATAGTGACGCGCGTGATGCAGTACAGGAGGACTAAGTGAGTTTGAACAGGTGGGTTTTCAGGTGGCGTTTGAAAGTGAGAATGTTTTCGCACAGTCGAATGTCAGCAGGTAGAAAGTTCCTGGTGGATGGAGCAGCAACAGCAAAAGCGCGACGGGCCAGTTCAGTGTGTGTGCGAGGAACGACCAGCAGCGGAGCATCGGAAGAGCGCAGAGCCCGAGATGGTGCATGGGTCCGTACCAGCTCGCTGAGATACGTTGGAGTGCTGTGGTCCGCACCTTGTGAGTCAGAAGATCCACTTTATAGGTGACCCGCTGCCTCGCCGGAAGTCAGTGTAGCGAGCGAAGGGTTGACCCTCTAGAAGGAGTTAACTTTTGATGATGACCCGGTCCCGGATACGGATTCCGGATCACTTTTCCATTTCTATCACCATTGTGGAATAAGGGATTCTAGGAGATTTATTAGCATCTCTCATACAGTCACCGGCCGACTTTTACGATACTTGGCGAAATGACTCACGCCGACTAGAGAATCAATCCAATACATTATGGGAGCGATCCGGCAGATATCCGGATCTGGATCCGGATTAATCCGGAAATCCGGATTTGAATCTCGGATCAGATTTTGGCCTGCAGCGCAGTTAGCGCTCTCTGAATGCTCCTGTTATTATTATAATTTTTTTTGACCTTCGGTAGATATATTATTATTATTATTATTATTGTTGTTACACAACTTTGCGGTTACCGTTTTCCTCACCGCAGACTTCAGAACTAGGCCTACATACCCGTCTCAAGCAAGCTCTGCTGTAAGTACCAAACCGTCATCCCGGTGGACCGGACCTGACGGCGGTCTGGGGATAGCAGGCAACGTGGCGGCGGGGCCGGGTGCGGCGGTGTCGACGACGGTCGTTAGCAATGTCGTGTTTAGCGATGTGACACTGGCCAGTAGCAGCAGAAGCAGCAGCACTCGGCCAGCCATCCGTCTCTTAGATTGTCACGCGCACCGGTCATCTCTAAATCATCGTCATCTGGTCCCGAACGGTAGCGTAACAGCTGCGGGAATTTCTTTGACCCGCGGATTACTACCGTTCGGGGAAAGCCACAAAACGACTAATGGCCGGTCGTACTAAGCTCGGTTAAATCGTCAGTTGACTAATCTCTGGTTATTCATTAACTCGTAGTTAAATCGTTTTGCGTTGCACCAACAAAGACAGAATAATTGGTTAGGTCATGTGTTGAGAAGTTAATCCCTTCTGCGTACAGTCTTAGAAGGCAGAATAGAAGGGACAAGAACTCGTGGGAGACAGAGTGATACAATGATAGACTGGATGAAGAGCAATGACGTGGAATATGAACATATAAAGAAAAGAGCTTATGATAGAGAAGACTGGTGTCATCGGAGGTCTGGACCTGCGTAAAAAGGCATAGCACACAAGAGAGAGAAGTTAACTGGTCCTTCACTAAACGTCGGTTTGTTAACCATGAAATGAAGACTCGCTATTGGCTGATACGTGTCACGTGACTGTTGCCATCTGCGTCACAGTACTACATAAGCATATACGTAAGCATGCGGCGAGCATACGTTTGTTTGTATTTTTAACTTTTTGCTACCACTTGTGGTGAATAAAAATGTTCATAGGCCAGTGGAAGCGAGCGTAGCCTACTACGAAGCCAAACTTCGTGAATGTTTACCTCAGAAAGTAGACGAAAGACTGTATTTTTCGGCAGCTGGTATCGTGATGTGAACTTCTTACCGTTACTCTTCAAATGGATTACTTTGTGGCAACACCATGCGCGCGTTTGTGCCGCATTAGTCGATTGCAAATCATTAGACAATAACGAGTCGCATTCATCGGCCATTTTTATCGTGACTAACTGGAGCTTAACCGCAGACTGCTGGCTGGATAAGGTTAACTGAGATTTCAGCGCATTAGAGGTTTCACGACGATGCGCTATATAAATCGACTTTTTACTTACTTACTTAAAGCGCTGGTGGTCACGAGTCTGACTCATGTAAGTGGGGCTATAGCAAGTGTCCAGACCTTTACCTTTTTACCTTTTACTTACTTAATCTTACGTTTGTATGTAACTGGCAATGGTGCAACGTAATTTCCCTGAACCTTTGGTTAAACTGAGAGATAACCCTAGGTTATGTTTAACCGAGCTTGGTGCAACCGGCCATTAACTTACATACAGTTGTGACGCACACTCGATTTCGCCACGTCGCCGCGATTACAAGTGTGACGCGTTCATGGACGCCATGAGTTACATTCATTACATTCATAGGTATGCGCCGCATACATAAATGTCACTGGTTTTTTTCACGAGGAAGAAGTTTTTCACGGAGGAGGAGACATATGTGACACCCTTGGTGGCGGCCGCTACGCGGTAGAGGTTCCCGCTACGCGACAGACAAACGAACAGACGAACAGATGGACAGCATCATTACGTAAAGACCCCACTTTGTGGCTTAAATATCCACTGAGGTGTCACAATGTCCGATTGAATGACAGAACAACGAGTCGTCAAACGTACTGTTTTCTGGCAACGTTTGCGATCCCAAGTCGTCACACAGTTTCCCGGATGACCGCCGGTCGGTGCGTCTGACCGTGGCGCTCCCTTCAATAACGCTGCAATCAAGGCTGCCGTCCCTGCTGAGGTCGACGCCCGTCCGCACTCCGCAAACCGCTTACAATGTGCCGTGTAGACTGATGAACTGTCGCCTGGTCTTTGTTGACGGCAGCTTTTCGTGTACAGATTTTCCAGAAGTGAATGTAATTCGTGTTTCCACTATGGCGCCGGCACGTCGAACATAACACGTCGAACCTGTGTTTAACTTGCATGTTCGACGAGCCGGCACCACAGTGCAAACGTTGCTTAGGCCTACTGTTCACGCTCGTCAGGTTTGTACCTGCTGAGTGTATGCAAAGCGTGGACTGCAATAATTCTGTCCGTCCGTTTGTCATAGCACCAAGCTTTATGCCACTCATAGCCCCATAATTCTAGTTTTCTCACGCCAAATAATAATAGTAAAATTCTGACGGACTCACCTCCGTGGGGACCTTAGCGTAACAAATTTTGCATATAAATCTCGAAAACGATCGATCCAAGACAAGACTTTCAGCCTCAAATACGGCAGCTGTAGTCTATTTCTGTAGAGTCTAGTAGGTTTTTAGAATAATTATTATACTGTCCTTAAACACTGAATAGGATAAGGAAACATACCGTAGGTATAGAAAAAAAAGACGTTTCATAGACGACTAGAAAACTATTCTGTGTCTATATTCTACCGTTTCCGTTTCCGAGATATAAACGACACGTCGCTCGAAAATCGCGGATTTGTTATACTCCATATATGTTATACTTCAACGCCCCGTTCAGCGTGATCTCGTCGGATTTATGCGTAATCTTTCTATTCCTGAAATCTACGGTATATACGGTATATCTACGGTATATCTTTTTGCCGTTGATGAGTCTATCTTCATTCGCGTTTGAACAGCAGGCTCTGAAAACGCGATATAATAGTGTAATAGCGACATAATGGCGCGTTAGGGCCGTTCGAGATCGTTTAACCACATATGAGCACATTAAAAACCGCAAAGCAACCGACCATTTTACAGCAATACGATGTTTGGTACCGTTGACCGTTGATGGGTGGGCTGTTACATTTGGTACAGCGAGGAGGAGCCTGGGCGGGCTGCGGCCAGTGTACCAACTTCATATTATTCGATATGGCACTAGCTTTGCATTCTACAGCGTTAACCAGCCGTTTTCATTCAATACACGCGTGTGACGGACGGACGGACGGATGGACGAAAACACGTAGCGAGGTGGTGCGCTCAGTTGCGCTGGGATCTTAGCCAATATCGGTAGGCCTATATAGCATTAGATAGCTTCACCGGCTGTATGTAGGCAGGCATACGATGTCGAAAGCGACAGTTGGATTAGGCCTACTTTTGGGCGGTTTAGCGCTGACGCAACCTAAACTGCCACCTCTAACATTTTATGGTGTTTACCATCGAGGTAATGGTGTTTACAGATTTATTGCATCTCATGGAAATTCGCGCTTTGGCGGCGCGGCAAATGACCGCGAATTTAATGTTTTCTGCGAATTTCACAAAAAAATCGTCAATTTCCTGCGATCTTTGCAGTAACAGTAAACGTCGAAGTATTGTCAAATTTGAGTTTTAATTTTCGTCATGTCTGTTTTTCGAAATTTCTGAAATAACTGCATAAAAAATTACTCTGTTAACTAAAATGTTGTCTGCCTCGCGCTCTATACTGGATCTTGCTGCCATCTGGCGAATTTAACGGCATCAATCTCAGAGCCATTCGCCAGTAGTGCTGAAAGATCCACGAGAGCTGCAACTTTCCTGCTACGTTGCTAACAAAAACTGTGTGAGAGATAGTCGGTTAGGATCAGCGAGGAGTACGAATTAGTGCCAGTTTTCACATTTTCTCTACGGGAGGGGTAATCCCCGGGGGAATATCTCCATGGGGGTAATAGATCCATCTTGTGAAAATTTGATGACTTTTTATCACGAGCGGCAGGACTGAAGTTTGATTCGCTGTACGCGCGCGGTAGTGTCGATTCTGCGAAAGACGAAATCAGTTGAGAACAATAAAGCACACAAAGTTCATCTTGATAAAACATTTTATTGAAACAAAGGTCGGACGAGCGGCCGTCAATCACAGGCTGCGTAGAAGTCAATACGACGAAATGCTGAGTAAACGATTGAAAGAACGGCTATTCGTGTAGTTTTGAGTTTCATCAAACCGATTTTCACGCTTTGTTTCCTTAACTTCCTGTGTTCTTATACATATCTTGATTAAAGAGTGCGTGAAATCTGACTGATACGAACTCTACCTGTTGTACATCATACACATAACGAGAAGCTCAGCTGTCGTAGAGAAACTGCGCGACGCTTCGTATTATTAAGCCGCCGCTCGCGACAGCGAGAGCGGCTTCATGCGACGGGCGTGTCCATCTGTTCGTCTGTTCGTTTGTCTATTTGTCTGTCTGTCGCCAAATTGCAAAAACGGATTTTCTAAAAAAAACAGCAATTTAGAGCTATGGTCTCTATTGACGACCCATAGGAAGTCGTACACGGACTTTTCAAAGAACCCATTACTGGACCCCTAAAATCCAAGATGGCGGAGATCCGCCATCTTGGATCTTTTTGCCAATATTAAAAAACGCGATTTTCTCAAAAACTAAGCAATTTAGAGCTATGGTGTCTGTTGACTACCTATAGGAAATCGTACACGGGCTTTTCAAAGAAGCCATTATTGGACCCCTAAAATCCAAAATGGTTGAGATCCGCCGTCTTGAAAATCGATATGACGTCATTTTTTTCTGCTGAGGGTGGTCCGATTTGGATAAAATTTCGCAGACTGGTGCAGAATGACATGTCGACTGCGGTAATATGGTCAAAATCGAAGCCATCTAGATGTAGAATTCCAATACGGCGGACGTTTGTGCGAATTCCATGGCATGTCATCCCAGAGCCACATATGCCACATTTGCAGAGTGCAATCACCTGGCGAAATCAATGAGTTTAATGTCATGATTGTGCCACTTTGCAGGGTGTAATAATTCCATCCGCCATATTGAAAATCGTTTTTCGCCATATTTTATTTATTTATTTTTTGGCTTTTTAATGCAGTTTGGGCTTTGACGAGCGGTGGCTTTCGTATCGTATCCGATACACTTGTTTAGAAAGTTCTTGTACGCATAAAAACCACCAAAAGTTGACCATATGTCACAATAGAAATGAAAATAATATTTACACATTTCTGATCAAAGTTTACAGCTGACTTTGAACACACGTGTACGTGTAGGCCATATGTGGATTTATATTAATGGATAGTTTCATCACTGCATTATGCCGTATAAACACTATCTCAAAAAAGGGTGTTACTTTTATTTTTGCAATAACTTTGGCAAATGTAGACCGATTTTAATAATTCTTTCACTGTTGTATTATCAGATCTACTTCTGAGAAAGGTGGTATTAGAACGACCACCTCACCTCAAGTCTGTCGCCACATTACAACTTTACAAGAAAGTTATTAAACTCAGTATGATGCAATAACGTTTAATTTCAATAAATGTCTACCAGGAATGTTATCTGCTTGTTCGTATGTCTATGCAGATAAATTTACAGCATGTGTTCAAAATGTCCGCCTCCCGCGAACGCACGCATGCTTTGCATCGCACACGCCACTGGTCAATGGATGCGTCGATGACGTCTTAATTGTTCAATGCTGCTCCAAACGTTCAGCAGACGCTGTCGCAGTTCGTCAACATTTCGAATCTTTATCTGGTAGACGCGTTGCTGCATTGTAGCCCAGATTTTGTAATCCACCGGGTTAAGATCTGGACTGTTCGGTGGCCACTGTTCCGGTGAAATAAAGTCCGGCGTCTCTCGACGCAAGAGCTCATTGTCTCACGAACACGGTGTGCTGGAGCACTGTCCAAGCTGCTGAAACACGAACTCATTCCCTGATATCTTCCTAATGGCTGGCAATAACTTCTGCGTCAGTAGCACGTCGCGGTAATAAGCACCATTTATTTTCACCCCCGGCTGTACAAAAAAACAATATTCTGTGCAGCCGAGTTTTGAACCTCCGACAGACACCATGACGGCCTCGCTGAACGTCGGACGTGTACGCAAGAGACGTTCTGATGCATGCATGCGTTCGGGAGGCGGACATTTTGAACACATGCTGTAAATTTATCTGCATAGACATACGAACAAGCAGATAACATTCCTGGTAGACATTTATTGAAATTAAACGTTATTGCACCATACTGAGTTTAATAACTTTCTTGTAAAGTTGTACAATTGCGCATTCAAGTTTCGCAAGGTAGTGCGGCAACAGACTTGAGGTGAGGTGGTCCTTTTAATACAACCTTTCTCAGCAGTAGATCTGAAAATACAACAGTGAAAGAATTATTAAAATCGGTCTACATTTGCCAAAGTTATTGCAAAAATAAAAGCGGCACCCTTTTTAGACAGTGTACTATGACGTTACTTTTAAGTACTAATGCTAGCAACTTTGGAATGGCTTCTAAAGGCCAGCCAATCGATAGTGTATATGACTTTAATTTTGTTAGTAACCATGTTTTTATCTTGTACCGTTTTCGAGATATTAACGTTTGTTTAGCTTATGCGGCTGAAAAGTCATTCAATTCGGTTACAACAGTTAAAAATAGCCCGTGTATGATTTCCCATTCGTCGGTAATTGCATCCTTGGTAATTAATATACGATGTGTTAAATTTTCGCAGATCTATGATTTCGAAAGGTGACTTAGAAAGGTGTAGTGACTTAAAGCCATCCAAGGTCATCGGTAATGGCGCTATTTGATTGGTCATTAGATTAGTTTCTACAGTGTCTAAAAACCGGACCCCTGTTACATTTTCTCATAACTTCAACAAATGTTGTCCAATATCCATAATTTTGGGTAGAAAGAACCGCCATTTAATCTCACTTAAGGCATTTGTTAGTTCGCGAAATATAATAACAAAAAGCTCAGCTGTCGCAGACAGACCGCGCAACGCTTCGTGTCATTGAAAATTTTCGCTAAGTCACTCAAGGTCACTCAATGTTATTCGAAATGACACTGTTGAGTAGGGCGTGTGTAAGTCCATATTAGTTACTATTCAATTGAAACTATGTCTGTATCTCGTACCGTTTCTGAGATATTCAGCGTCAAAGAATGGCGTGACCTTGAAACCTGGGGTAGGGGTCGTTCAAGTTCATTAAAAATGGCGCCGTTCGATAGATCATATACGACTTCCTATTGCTCGGCCGTCGTAAGTATAGCCCTATGTTATACCATTGTCGAGTTATTTGACGTTGAATAATCGTGACCTTGAAATCTGGGTTAAAGGTCACTCAAGATCATTCAAACTGGTACCATTCGAAAGCTCGGGTGCTATTTCCTATTCGCCTTCTATAGTAACTATAGCCGTATCTTTAGCCGTTTATTACATATTCAGCGTCAAAGAATGGCGTAACCTTGAAAACTTGGGTGAGGGATTGTTCAAGATCATTGAAAATGGCGCCGTTCGATAGATCATATACGACTTTCTATTGGTCCGCCATCGTCAAAATTGTCAACACATTCATTCATTCATATTCGTTTAATGTACAAGTTGACATAACGCAACTGCAGACAGACAGAGAAGCAAGAAAGGAAGACAGAATTATTTATATATGTAGCAGTTAGTAGTAATTAATCAAATTGTTATGTACAGTTATTTTTACATCATCGTTTGTGGAGTCGTACGAAGGCTTAGTAGA
>Ga0209149_1001877_pt1 | contig 11245 bp, 13 predicted proteins | sample WorMetTyACAVOLI2_FD_187423 | JGI IMG/M metagenome (GOLD analysis project Ga0209149, IMG submission 187423) | Marine gutless worms symbiont microbial communities from Max Planck institute for Marine Microbiology, Germany - Olavius algarvensis... ...
AGTTCCTGCTTGCGTAAGTAATATTGATTATACGCGTTAATTTTCGGCAATATTTCGATTGCTTCAGCGAAAGAATATTTATATATTAGAAGTCGACCGTCAGTGCCCGTACGGGACTAATTTTTCAGAATGTGATGACGGAAGTTTCGGAGTCGACTGCGAATGGTCGTGTAACTGCAGAGAGGCTGGTGAAGTGTGCAGCAAATCAACAGGAGAATGTCAGACCGGTTGCCGACCTGGTTTTGCTGGTCTCGGCTGTCAAATCCGTAAGTTCTGTTAATTTTTGTTATGCATAAAATAGCTGTATCTGTAAATAATGTTGCTGAAGAACGTTTGGGCCCTGCTGAGTTTATACGTATATTATTTATCGGCATTGTAACAAGCGTCTGATTACCTTACAGTTTCGTTCTCCTAACATAGGTAACAGCAAAATAAAACATTTCTGTATACTCAAGTAGCTCTCGGTGAGTTACTAGTAACAAAGCCTTCGAAAGCCAGAATGAGTTACGGTTATGTGCAGATATATTTATTGTGCCACGCATGATATGTAATTAATACCCAGTCACTTGTTGTCAATAAACTTGCTAAATTTAGTTTCCTTATATTATTTTGTGTAATGTATGGCAGTAAACGAGGGACATTAGTGAGTGGTAACAAGACACTTATGTTGACAATGAATGATAAATTAGTTTGATGAAGCTGCTACTGCCCCTCCCCCTCCTTTCCCCTTCTCCGAGCTTGTCTTGCAATAAGGGCCATAAAGTGTGCTTGATTGTCGTAATTTTGTGAACCGTAGATGATGGAGTTAATTGATGTATGCAATGGTATGCTGTATTTAGAGTTGCCTGTAATGAGGAGGCGGCCTGTTATCCAGTCACGTAATGCAACTTCAGTGACAGTCCGGTGGCGCAAGTGGATGAATGCACCTAGCAGTGGAATGGGACCAGTTGTTGGCTATATAGTCTACTACCGCTCTCATAATGAGACCGACTGGAAACACTTACCACAAACCAGATCTGGGATGTTGACAGTTAGAGGCCTGGAAGCTAGTCAGAGATATGAGATCTGTGTTTCAGCAGTTCATCAGACTGGGCTTATTGGACCACAGTCTCCACCTGCAGAAACTACAACGTGTGGAAGTATGTGATGTCTTCTGTTCACTGCAGTAAAGTATGTCATTCATTATTAGCGATGCACCAGATTTGGCTTCGGCTCCAGCAGGTCTGGTATCTGGCCATTTATGGTTAATATGGCTCTAGCAACATTTTTTACCAGATTTGGCAGATGTAGTATTCATCAGCTATTCATAACTAAAGTAATTAAACTAGTTTTGAGTGATTTAATAATAATAATAATAATAATCAGATTTGTATAGCGCCATAAGGCCGTAGATTCAGAGGTACACACACACATTGGCAGCATAGTGACTAAATGTGACACCGGAAATGAATTTATTATAGTGCTGCATAAAAGCTCATTTGGCCTGACAAGCAGTGATGCTGAAAAAGTTCAGTAAAGTAAACTTTCAGTGCAGTGAACTGTCAGAGAATAGGTTTTGTTTAAGTTAAATTATCTGCATCAGAATGATGAATGTAATATCGTACTAAATCCACTGTTATAGAACATATGCATGCCTGCATGGGAATAAAATGATGATTTTTAGGTCCGCTGTGACCAAAGGTCAGCACAGCTGATGGGTTGACTAGATGAGCTCTCGTCATCTGTCATTTTTTCCTTAAATTGTTTCTTTTCTGTCAGGTTGAGTCTGATCTTGATGAAACTTGGTGTGAATGATATGAGGGCAACGCTACAGAGTGGATATTGAATATTTGCATAAACTGTGCTAATTACATCAAAGGGATACACAAAACACAGCAGAGCTCTGTCAGTGGAGAGTAGAGATGGGAATCGAACCCATGTTTCGAGGTTCGGGTTCGGTTTGATTCCCATATCTAGTGGAGAGTTCTAGTAACAAACATTAATCATTGAATGCTTGAACTCCTTTTGCATCATTGTACAGCTCACAAAACATTACATGATTACTTCATACTTCCTTGTCACAAAAAGTCGTTAGTATACATTTAAGCTAACGTCATGTTACTTGAGTTAGATATTGAAAACCAATTAAGTGTAAGCGCAGTAATTTTCTGCCACATCCGACCCCTGTCCCGGCTGGGTTTAAGGTTGTAAATATGGCCAAATCAGACATTTAATCTGGTACGTCCGTGTTCAATTATATGGACTGTATTTGGCTTTCTTTACCTTTCTCTATTCTGATTTTTGGCATCTGTTTTTCAAAGACAGCCTACTAATGTTCAGGCTTTGTGTTTGTGTATCAGGACCATCAGCTGGGCCACAGCAGTTGCGTGTTGAGAAGCAGCAGAGTTATGACAGAGACTACCGTTACCGCGATAATTCAGCAGATATTGGAGGGCACCTGTCGGAATCTAACAGCAGTGAAGACAGAATTCATCTGATGATCAGTTGGAAGGTAAGAAACATTTTTATGTTGACTTAGCATAACCATTGTTTACCTGTTTGTGGTTTAACATTTTGTTGCTGTCAACTGATTTGCATTAACTCCCTATTGTCAGTTGGCTCAAATTTTTAGCTCCTGTGCCGGAGCGTAGATTATAGTGTAGGTAATTGATTGTTTGTCTGTATGTGGGCAAACTTTTTCAACTGCCATAGTTTTCTCTGATTCTCACGAAGCTTGGCACACATGACCTATTTGCCAATATGCAAAAATGTGGAACATATTTTCAAAATTTAACTGTAAAATATTTGGCAAATTTTTGAAATTTTACATTTTACTTAATCTCTGCAGCAGCAGCAGCAGAGCTGTCCAGGCTGAGAGGCCTCACTAGTTTTGAAAAAGGTTAACCCTGCAGCTGCCACCTGCACTCACCATTGCAAGTTTCATAACATTTTCCGCAGCATTTTTGAGGATGGAGTTGTAAAGGAATGAACATTTAATGAAGCTGGAAAGAAAGAACGAAAAATTAAACAAGAGCATCGTTATAAAGGTAATCCGTAAAAATGCTACTATACTGCATTTATGTTGGACGTTTCAGCTTCCATCTCGAGAGACATTCAACTGCGTCAGTCTGCGTCAGTTCAGTGTCTACACTCGTCATGCTGGGGATTTGACGTTGCAGCTTGTTAAGAGCAGTGAATTGTCTACCCGCACGGTGCTTACTGATATTGATCCGTACTCTAACCTGACAGTTGGAGTGTCACTTGTCAACAGTGCTGGGTTGGAAAGTCGAGTCGAGCAAGTGCTTGTTGTCGGCAGTAAGCATAGCAGTTGTTATCATTCTTGTTATAGTCCTTGTCATGCATGGTGAGTGCATGCAGAATAATTTCTGAGCAATAACCATCTTATTAAAACATACTGCCTGCCAATGCTGTTATACAGTTTTGAAATATGGGGGGGCCAGACCAGTCGATATGAGGTCTGTAGATGTTTCTTGGAACAATGCATTTCGTAAAATTTTTAATGCTTGTTGGAGAGACAGTATTAAGCCGCTGCAGTTCTACTGCTCCTCTCTACCAGCCTCTGTCCTTATACATCAACGTAGAATTATTTTTTGGTTAAAAATGGTCCACAGTGATAACGTTATCTTGCATACACTTGCAGGATGTTCTAGAGACAGTGTTGTAGCATTATTAGATTAGTATAGCCCAATTGACTCGTACTGTGAACCTTTCATGCTTTCGAGCTGTGTTGTGAAACGTTGGTTCTGGCTGTACTTTAGTAACCTGTGTCAGGCTGTGTGACCTTTCATCAGGTCAATTCATTCATTGGTTGTATGTTCTCTTTGTACTGCTTTTATTACTGGCAGTACGCGTTCATTTTTATTTTATTCCTATTGTATATTTTTTTCTGTTCATTGTACTTTGTGTATTTTTGTATTTTATAATTGCTGCCTTGTGCGTATTAATAAATGGATGGATAGATAGCTGAAGCTCATTTCACTCAGGTTGGTTGTTTTTGGATTTTATTTTTATTAGTTTTATTGATATACCTCTGTTGCAGTAGCCCATATAGGCTCTATGTGCTGTGATTTTTTAGATAGAATAGACACCATCCATTTTGTGGACGGATGTCGTAAGAGGTGACTAAACCATGGTTTGGTTTTGTTAGGTTTAGTTATTTGGGTTTTTTGGTGTTCACCTTAGTTTTTTAATGTTTGATTTGTCAGTGTCAGAGCCAGTTAATTGGTGTGAAAGACCTCTCATACATAGAGGAAATACCTTTGTAAAGGCCCAGATAAAGGGAGTGCTTTGAAATTTTTTTTTGATTTTGATGTCATTTTGTTATTTATGAGTTGGAAATGTATCATCTTAACTGTACAGTTACGATATAACATATCTGTGTTGGAAATCTCATTAAAGAACAAGCAGCCAGCTTTTGTTGAAGTACTATTTGTCATTATGTTATTGGTTCCATCTCCAAAATTATTTGTATATTTTGATGCGTATTTACTGCCACACAACAGATGTGGTTGTTTCTGTAGAATCAGATCCAGTTGCTCGTCTGGAAATTGCAGCAAAATCGTCTACCATATTGCGACTGCGATGGTCTCCACCGGCGTCAAGCAATGCTCGTGTTGAGTTCTACTTACTTAGCTACCGTGAGCTGGAGTCGCTCGCATGCTTGACGGGACCGGGGTCATGGAGCCCACTTATAGACATTGATGCTGATCGCCGTGAGCTTAAAATACCAGATTTGCTGTCATACTGTAAGTACGAGGTGACATTGTCGGCTTCTACGATGGCTGGACAGGGCCGTGCCACGGTTGCTTCAGCAACCACTGACGCTGCTGGTACTGATAACTTTTTATCTTTCACAAATACTTCATCTAGTGCCAGAAAATTACTGCTTTTCAGTTTGCAGTTTGTGAATTTTCTGCTAATGTCCAGTAGTGTTTAATAGTGGAGACTTTTATTATTTCCGTCTGTAAACTAAATAGTCAGTGTTGTGCCTAGAGCCAGGACGAGTGAATGGACTGAGGGTCACTAAGCTGATGTCGACTGAAGCTCAGATCAGGTGGAACAAGCTGTCTTGTCGTGAACACAATGGTGTGGCAGTTGGATATATGTATGAACTGAACCGACATCTGCAGCAGAGTCGGCCTCCGTTGAAAGTAATGTTTGGCATCATTAATGGCACAGCGTTACCCTTAAACAGTCTGGTTCCTTTCACAAACTACACCGTCAGCATCAGATTTTCTAATCACATGTTTCACGGACCACGGTCAACACTGGATTTTATCACATTTGAAGATTGTGAGTAGCTGAGTTTCTCATGAGTTAGAATTATGTTGAATTATGAAAGCATTTTTCTCTATTGTTAGGGCCTACAGTGCTTTGTGATGCATTTTCTAATAATTTGTAGTTGAGTTTTTACACTATTATTTGGTGCTGATTAGAATGTCAGTCAGCAGTGATACATAGCTTTATAATGTAAACTAATTTTTGGCAGCCGAACACTTATATTTTAACATAATATTTTTTGTTGCAGGTCTTTTGAAGATTTTGTGGTACTAAATTATTTTGTAATTTTCACCTTGTGACATTGTGAAGGGAGGATGCATTCCTGATAACTGACAAAAGAGTGTAATGCTATCAATGTACAAAAAAGGGTAAGGGGAACCTATGGATTGTGGTTCATACAGAGGGATCTAGATATTAGAAGTGAAAGTAGTTGAAAGGGTTTTGGCCCGTAGAATGAGGCAACAGGTTGATGAGATGCAGTTAAGTTTCATAGAAAGTAATGGCGATATTTATTGTGAGGCAGGTGCAGGAGAAGTTCAGAGCTAAAAAGAAAGAAACTATAATTTCCATTTGTAGATTTGGAAAAGCTTTCGATAGAGTCCCTAGAGAGGTGAGGTTAAGGTTGAAATGTGTCATGGCTCTGAACTAAGCCCATTGCAGTGTGTACTTGTCATGGACACAATTTTGTGCAGATTTAGGATTGGATTTTTCTTCAAACACTGATAGGAGTTATCAGTGTTTGAGGAAAAAAATTGGTAGATTTTCTTACACTGCAACTGACTAATTAACAGAATAATGTAAAGCAGCAGTCAGTCAGAATGGAATTGTAGTTCGTATACTATTCTACAGTGTAGTACAAGATAGAAGTACAGAAAGAAGTAAGTTTCTGATTTTTGTGTTGTGGATGGTTGTGCAGTGCCGCCGGCTCCGAGCATTGTCCGAGTACAGTCGCGTCATAGTCATAGCCTCGTGATTCAGTGGCAGGCTCCGTATCCTCCTCATGGCATCATTACTCAGTACCTGGTGAAGTATCGTCGTCACAACATGCCATATTACGTTCCGGTGATGGTTATCTTGCCACCGACATCACACACATACAACGTGACTGCTCTCATGCCGAATTTTGTCTACGACTTTCAGGTTTTTAACTCAATTAACAGAGAACTGATAACTAATTATATTATTTCACTTGTCGAGTGTTTTCACTCTGACATTATTGTCAAGATATGATCAGTGTAATCTGGTGCATTATTTTACATTTTCGATATACTTCGTGCTCATTTAAGTTAAATAAGTATCTGATGTATATTAATCTACTTTGCTAAGGCTCATTGCATATGTATCTAGGTGAGGGCGTCGACCAGAGTCGGTGATGGACCTTGGAGTAAGATGCTGGAAGCTCTGACAGATGAGTCTGGTACTGTCATATGTTTCTATGTCCACATTGTGCATCTTTGAGCCCCAATATTGTATTACATTTTTGTGAATAGCATAGCATAGGTTTGTGCAATGTCTGGAACATTGAAGGATTGACAGATTTAAGAATTCCGCTTTTGAACAAGGAAGACAGTGGTTTGTAATACATTGAGAAGATTGGTTTATAGTACATGGAGAAGATTAGTGAAGGGTAACCAGACTGTTATTGATGGCAGTGTGTGATTTATTGCTTCAGTTAATCTTGTATCACCTTACTTGGGTTGTTTTAGAATTTAAAGATTATAACTCGAGTTGTTTTGGATTAAGGATAGTATAACAAGTTTTTTGTTATGTTGTTTATTTATACTTTATGTACATCAGCCCTTTGGTACTGGTTTTGATATGTAAATATTGTAAGATATTGTGTGGCTATGTCATCTGTGTAGTTCCAAGTGGTCCTGTAAACTTTGTGAATGTTTCTCGTACGGCAACATCAGTGTCGTTCTCGTGGAATTCGCCATCTGATGTTAATGGCATTTTGCAAGACTATAAGGTTATAATTTTACTGTGCAACACATTGCATGCAGGCACAGCATATGCTATGGCCGTTTTGTCCATCTGTCTGTCTATCTATCTGTCACACTAGTAAACTGCATCCAAGTGGCTAAACATACCACCAGACTTTGTTTATAACCATCTAGTTGTCCCATTATTCTAGTTCTCTCTAGCAAACTGTTTACAGTGACAATCGGGCATTTTTTGTGCATAAAAAATTTCAAAGCTGAGCTTCTTGAATTGCTTGCTTTGCAGTTGATTCTTATTTTAACATATTATCGAATCAGTCATATGTGCTCTATTTATCTGTAGCCTAAACAACGCTAGTGTTCGTGCTTCTCGTTTAAAATATCCAGTATGTTACAAGTTGTAGCTTTTGTAGTATTTTGTTTCAGATTGTGTTTGCTAACAAGTAATGAGTATAATTTATTGCTGTTGGTTTTCAGACCTGTGATGAATGACATAACACTGTGTAGGCCCCCAGAAAATTGCGATAAAAAGTGCAAAAATTGCACTACTTTTTCGGAAAAATTGCGCTAAACTTTGGCGAAAATTGTGCCAAAATGGCAATTTTCATTTGTTACATAAATAATGCCAAGTGCATGCTTAAGCAGCTCAAGCAAAAAAAATCTCCTGCTTTATTTTTGAGCTCAAGCTGCTCGAAATTGTTTAAAATAAATTTTTTATGCTAATTTTTATGCTTACTTACTAGCAAATTGTAGCAATCAATAACGTCTTTCTTTTTCTAAAATAATTCTTAGTTAACACGTCTGAGCTGACTTATTTCAAACCATTGTTTTTCTGCAAAGGTGTCCGTTTGTTTAAGACCACCTTACAGTTATGGTATCGGTCCAGTATTCGAGTACTCGATAAGTTACTCGATAGAGTACTCGAGCAGTGAAAAGCTCGACTCGCACAGCCCTAAATAGGACATAGCAAAGCGTATGTATATTTTAGATGATATGAAAGTATTTTTTTCATTCAAGTGAGCGGGCTTTCTATAGCTTTGTTGCTGTGTTTGGAATAACATATTTGTCATCAACGCAAAAATGTTTAGCACCCAGACATGACGTAAGAAGGAATTATCCCAGTTGCATTTCTTTGAATGCATTTTGTGTTATAATGTACAAGAAATAACAGAAATTCAGATCTGTTGTTTGGCAACATGTTGACAAGTTGGTTTACATGTGTTAGTTAACGTGCACACCAACTACAGTTTTTGGTCGATCTGCTGCGCCTGATGTTGATTATTTTCTGCCGGCATTTGTGAGCACGTACACTCTAACTGAACTTCAGTCTGCTACTCGCTACTCGTGCTTACTGCGGGCTAGCACACAGAAGGGATTTGGGCCCTCGGCTTCAGTTGTTGTCTGGACAGAACCTGATGGTATACACTGTTATGCATTCGGTATTTAATATCGTTGATAGTGATTATGTTATTGTTTTAATTGGTTTTGTTCTTGTCGTGATGTCATTTTTTGACTATCTGTATATATCAATTGACTGCCGTGATGTCTGTCATGAGGGACAAGTAGAGCAGGCCTGTAATCTGGTAACACGTTCGACTCGATCATGTAGTTACTCTACGCTAGGCCCAGTTAGTGCCTAGGTCGGTGACCGTCTTTGGACGGGTAAACCACCTTGGTGCAGAATCAGGCCTACTCAGCCTGAGCCTGCCCTCTGTGGTTAGGCTGGAATGAGTACGCGGCGAAAACTGGGGAAGTAAACAGGCATATCGTGTGATACACTAGCCCATATCCGTGGTCTCGCAGTGTTCACTGAATGCTTGGCTGGTGGACTAGTTTGTGGAGATCAGCGCCGATGTGCGAGTAGCGGTAGCACATTAGAGGCGCTTCGTGACAATGCACTGTACAAATACACGTTTACTTTACTTACTTACTTTACTAGTCGAGCATTATTTTGGCATGTATATCGTTGGCAGTGCATTGTGTAGTGTATTTGGTTCATGCTGTTGTATCGTATTGCCACAATGCAGGTGATACTATTATTTTTTTGGCAATTGCTTACCTTTCTTTTGTTATTTATTATACTTGAGTCTAAGTGATGCCTTTTCTGGTTAAGTGAATTTTGGATACATTCACATTTGTGTACTGCTGTAGTGAGTAGAAGCTTGAGTCGACCAGTGATTAAGTCTTCAAAAAGTACCGCAACAACAATGACACTGATTCTGAATCCTGCCAGTTCTGTTGCCACTGTCGGCGGATCAGGCAGGTAAGAAAAATGCATTTCTAAGTTTTATATTTGTTTAGCAGTTTTTCAGCAATTTTGTTTATGCTTCTGTAGCCTGCAAAAGAACATTTTTAACATTTGAAATAGTTTAATTGTTGAAATAGATTAAAGGTGCATCATTGGTCTGATCCATTTTCTTTGGTAGTATATCTTTTTTTGGTAGTGTACGATTAGGGCCTTCTTTATTATCTGTACGTCCTAAACAGTGTTTTTATGTATCTTTGCAGCATTCTGTTCTGTGCCACATATCTGGCTGTGCAGTGTGCATAGAGTGTTGCAAGTAAATAGGTGTTCACAAAAACATTTTAGTCTGCTTTAGACTTATGGAACAGAAAGGTGGAAGAAATTGCTTGATAGCATATTAGTCGAAACTGTTTTTGTCAAACCTTAAATGTTGGTTTTTCTAAAGCTTGCTGTTTAAAAATATAATTATTACCAGCCTCTTTCTGACACAGCCGATACTGCAGTGTCTGTTAATTTATTGTGGTGTATGTTTTCATTTCAGTTTATACAGGATTGTCATAGAAAGGCTGTCGTCAAAGATTTCGATCGTCAGGCGATGGGCGTCCAGCAGTCCTTGTCATATGTCACACGTCCAGCTTCACCGCGGCTATTTTGCGGCACTCAACAATGGTGATGACTGCTACATTGCGGCAGAATTTCCGTCGGTTGAGCGTGAGCAGCTGTTCATTGTTGGAGACAACAAGACGTATGGTGGATTTTACAATGCTCCACTTTTGCGCGATCGAACGTATCGTGTGTGGTTCGGCGTCTTTGTAACAGTTGATGGGGTTAGTTCTGACTTTTGAATGTGATATACTTTTAGTGTGTGTTACTGAAAGTTGTGAGTGCTGAAAGTTTCATGCTTGTGTGTAGTTGTTTTCAGTTTACTATATTGTACACTGTGTGCCAAAAATGAGACGTAATCTTGAATATCTTGTACAGTTTTAAGTCTGTTGTGATGAAATTTAGCACGTGATATCCTGAAGGAGGCCTTAGCTATTAAACACATACATAATTTTTCTCCTCACCTTAGTTATGTTTCTACACTACCTGACATTACACAAAACCCCAAAAACTTATGTTGTCTTTGTCTCAGTAGTGTGAGTGGCTCTGAAAAGAACTGGTTTTGGTGTGTAAGTGGCTCTGAATGGAGCCAGTTGTGTGTCTAGATCACAGTAGGTGTTCAAAGTGACATCCCTTTGCCTTTCCACATGCAGACTGCCATGTTTGCCACTGGTCAATTTCTTTATTCAATGATTCTGTGAGGAAACGATCCCAATTGTCAGTGCTTCAGCTCATCAATACCAAGTTTCAGTTTTTATGTATTGTCAGGTAGTGTAGAAACATAACTAAGGTGAGGTGGCAAATTATGTATGGCTTTAATATGTAAGGCCATCACCATATCACATGCTAAATTTCATTCTTCTTCTTCTTCTCGTATGCGTTTTATGAGCCATAACTGGTCAGCTACGAAACAGCGTCTTCATCTGCAGAGTGTAGCTGAGATAAGCCACCATTCAGTTTTGTCAGAGACATCGTCTGGGTCTCGCCACAAGGACACATCAGTGTCTGTAAGTCGCCATTTCCTTCTGCTGGCACCGCAGTGTCCCTGTTTCGTGCGAAAACGGTTCAGCAGAGACCACTGTTGCCGAGGGAGGTCGAAACCTGGTTGTCGGATTGTGGGGTCACACACTAGGTGAGAATTGACCACCTGAGCCGACTTCCAGTTATGCCTCCATCG